>ERZ838839.211-NODE-211-length-78798-cov-22.917948_pt1 | contig 78798 bp, 72 predicted proteins | sample MGYA00519909_ERZ838839 | MGnify/ENA primary metagenome ERZ838839 (study PRJEB31850, sample SAMEA3708843) | human gut metagenome | biome: human gut; feature: human-associated habitat; material: faeces | place: China | collected 2014 ...
TTTCTGGTTTGATTGGCAAGCCTGCTGATTTCGCGCTGAAGCGTCTTAATCCGGTTGTAGTTGCGCAGACGCATGTATTCGAGAATGCGGGAACACTGATCGAAGTTGAAATAGCGGTAGCCGTTCTCCCGATGGTGTACGTCGAGTAGGCCGCACTCTTCGTAGTGCTTCAAAAAGTTGGTGTAACACCCATGTATTCGGCAAACTCGCCGATGCGGTAGTTTGTACGAGGCGATTTCGGTTGCTTCATTGATTTCGAACGTTTTTTCCGGTTTTGCACTCAGCAATGATCGCACGGTTTTTTGCGCAGGTGTGAGATAAGGCCTACTCGAGTAATGTCGGAGCAGGGCCAAAAATTTCGCCGCCGTAAACGCGAAAGACATCTCTTTTTCAGGTTGCAGCAGCGAAACTAAAAGAGCACGGCCTGAATCGCCGGGTAATCTTGTCAGACACCCGGCGAGCCATTGGCATGTCAACCCAGTTTCTTGAGCGCCATCGCGACGAGCACTTTGACGCCTTTGGAAAGTTGCGCGGTGTCAAACGTCATGTTGCGGGCGTGCAGTCCCGGCGTGCAGCCGGCTCCGAGCCCGAAGTACGCCGCTTTCATATTAGGCTTGGCCTGCTTGAAGTAGTGGAAGTCTTCTCCGCCGCCACCGCAGTCGGGAGCCAATTTGTCCGCTCCGAGCTCTTCCTTGATGGTTTGCGCCACCTCGGCGACGAGATCTTCGTCGTAAATGGCTGCCGGAATGACGCCGCCCGGGAACTTGATTATCGCTTTGGCTCCGATACTTGACGCTGCGCCCTCGATCGCTCGCCGCACTTTCTCGAGAAGTTCGTCCATCAGTTCGTTGGTCTGAGCCCGCACGTCCAGGACAAGTTCGCCGCGATCGGGAATGATGTTTGAGGCCGACGACACAGCCGAAATCGAGGTGACTTTGCACGACCAAGTCAGGGCAGGATTCATCTTGATCGCACAGATCGCATTGGTGATCAGCGCTGCGGCTTCAGCGCAGTTGACGCCCAGATGGGGACGTGCAGCGTGAGCCGACTTGCCTTCGATCTCCACGCAGAGGAATGTGCTTGCCGAATGCCGCACCGCTGCGCAGCACGTGCCGGCCGGAATGTCCTGAACGGGCCGCACATGAAGGCCCAGCGCAATGTCCACGTCGTCTATGACGCCGTCCTTCATCACTGCGAGCGCTCCTTCGAGCGTTTCTTCGGCCGGCTGAAACAGGATCTTAAGCGTGCCTTTTTTGACTTTGTCCACGAGTTCGGCAGCCGCCGTCAGAACCATGGCGCTGTGGGAGTCATGACCGCACGCATGAACATACTCAATGCTGCCGTCTTCGTTCTTGAAGGGAAGCGCATCCATGTCGGCGCGCAGCATCACAACGGGCCCGGGTTCTTTGCCGCGGACAACACCCACGACACCGGTTTTTCCCACGCCTCGGGTGACCTCATAGCCCAATTTTTCGAGTGCATCTGCCAGGAACTCCCCGGTTTTGAATTCGTTCATGCCGGGTTCGGGCATACGGTGCAGTTCTTTCCAAATTTCGACGACGTCCAATTTGCTCATTTTCGATCCTTTTTTGATGGTGTTGCCTTGTGCAGGCACGCCTTCCATAGTCTTCGGGTGATAAGCCTAACGCCGCTTACTGTTTTGTCTGTAGGGCATAGCACCTAGCGAAATACGGGTTTGCTCAAAGGCTTGTCGATTTTGCCATACGCATTCAAGGCGCTGTTCTAGGATTCGTTAAGGTAACAAACCACCCCAAAGGAAAATCATGGATAACAAACCGTCTCCTCAGTTAAAAGAGGAAAAGAAAGTCGGCATCGGAGCGTATATCGCTTTGATCTTTGCCATCGTCATCTTTTCCGGCGTTTTCTATCAAATGCCTGAAGCGCGCAAGTGGTTGAGCGCTTTTGACTTTACGACCCTGATCGGCAAGTTCGGTGTGATCGGTGACTCCAAGAGCAACTACATCGGTTCGGGCGGCTTGTCGGCTCGTGCTGCTTTTTTGTTTGCTCTGTCGCTTATTCCCAGCGTGATGCTTGCCATGGGGCTCATTGAAGTGCTTGCGCACTATGGAGCTCTGCGTGCCGCTCAGGTACTCATGACTCCGCTTTTAAAGCCCTTGTTGGGACTTCCCGGCTTTACGGCGCTTGCCATGATCACCGATCTGCAGAGCACGGATGGCGGTGCGGCTCTTACCCGCGGTATGTACGACAGCGGTCAACTCAGCAAAAAAGGACTGGTGACCATGTCCGCATGGCAGTACGCAGGAGCCGGATGCGTCAACAACTACTACGCCATTGTTTCCGCACTGTTTTTCTTATTCGTGTGTCCGGTATGGATTCCGATGCTCATCATTTTTGTTTTGAAGTTCGTGGGCGGCATTTTTACCCGCTTTGTTCTGAGCACCGTTTACAAGAAGGATTTCGAAAATGAGTAACGAAGCCGCCAAGACCACCTCGAACAATCCCTTCGACATTTTTATCGTCGGTCTCAAGAAGGGTCTCAACATCGGGCTTTACAGCCTGCTTCCGAACGTGGTGATGGCCTTTGTGCTCACCTACATTCTGCAGTTGTGGGGCGTGATGGATTTTCTCGGACGCACATGCGGCGGAATCATGGGAATTTTCGATTTGCCCGGTCAGGCCATCACCGTGCTGCTCGCCACCTGGATGTCGTGCGGGGCAGGCGTCGGTGTTGCGGCGAGCCTGGCTTCGAGCGGTGTCCTCAACGGTCACGACGTCACGATTCTGGCACCTGCGTTGATTCTGATGGCCTCTCAAATTCAGTACATGGGTCGACTCCTCGGCGTGGCGGATGTTCCCAAGAAGTACTGGCCGCTGTTGATGCTCAACAGTCTGTTGATGGCCTTCATCGGTATGATCCTGATGCGGTTTTTCGTCTGAGTATTTGCTGCGGTGATAAGGCGGCTGGTCGAACGGCTGCCTGCCCAAGGCGCTCTTTTGAGATTCGCGGTTATGCGCGGTTTCGGAGAGCGTCTTCATTTTTTTATTAGGCCAATTTGTCGATTTTGTGACACGGTATCAGTCTGTCGGGACTATCATCGAAGCAAACGGCCCCCGTTTCTGAGGTCAGAGAGCCGCGAGAAGTTTTGTTGGGTAGGGGGATGTTATGAAAGCTTTCTTTCGCAACCATCCGAGGATTCGGTATTTCGCCATTGCCGGCGCCATCGTTGCCTGCTGCTATCTGTTCTGGTTGCTGGTCCTGTACGTGCCGTATTTCTGCGGTTGGGTGCCGATGCCTGTGGAGTGAGACAGTCATCGATTGCCTCCGTTAGAAGCGCGACCGTCACCATCGAGTCCATCATCGACTCCGAGGCCGTCTGCCTGCTTGCGTCAATCGTTGGCGCAGCCTTGTCTACACTCATCTGGAAGAGCACCAGCCTCGGACGATTGTGTTTTGAAACACGACTTCCGAGCGCTACTTGCGAGGTTAGGTTTGAGAAAAGGAGACCTCCATGGAAGACTTTTTTTTACTTCACGCGTCAAAGCCTGGGTGACGGATTATCCAAACCGGCGCGCTTTGTGTTGGCGTGCATCTTGTGGGCGAATTTATGCAAGGATGAACAGAACGTCATCGAGGTTGAGCAAGACGAGAACGATTGTTTCACGGTCTGTATTGACGACGAGTCGGTGGTTGCCGAATATGTGCAGCTTCTCTACGGCCGCAGACTCAACTTGGCTTTGATGCGAAAGGTGTTCAGCGCGATGTGGAGTCAGGACGGCGTGTACGACATCGAAATCCGGAAGAACTTTTTCGATCGTTTTGAAGTGAATTCCGGCGGATTTTTCTACCGTCGGCCGATCTCAACGTTTATGCTGACGGCAAGTTCCGCCAAACTCGAAGCGTTTGATTTCCCGATCCAGTGGGACCTGTATCAGATTTTCGACAAATGGCTTGGATGGCCGAGAGGTCTGGCAATGCGCTTCTTTTCGCAATTCCCGATGCCGGTGCCTCTGCGAATGCAGGATCTGGTCAAAAGGTTGGCTGATACACACATGGGCATTCCCAAGCCGAAGGATTTCGAAGACTTTCACTCCAGATTTACTGCTCTACGCAAGTACATTCCCGAAGTGATCCGCAAGCCTGTCATCTGTCCTCTGTGTCAAAGCCTAGACACCATGATTGATATAACTCACGACAAGGTGGTTGACGACACGACCAAGCAGGCCGGAACTCCGCTTTGGCAGTGTTCGGAATGCGGACTTCAGGTCAAAAAGGCGGTAACGTGTGACGACGAAGAGCCGAATGATACTTTTTTCACTTACAACGGCTGGGTGAGCAAAAGTAGCGAGGTGCGTGACCGCATGGCCGAGCTTTTTAGAACCCGCGGCACCTGCAGCAGCATTCGCTACGCGTTTGAGTTCAACGGCAAGGCCGTCTATGCGTCGGTTAGAAAGATCACCGGTCCGGTTCAGACGCTGGATTTCGTGTTGGTCGACGGCCATGAGATGAACCTGGCGACGGAGGAGGAGATTGCTGAGATCGAATCGAGACTCGAGTGGAAAGAGTGGACGTTTTAGGAAGCTTGAGGAAGCCCCGGGCAAGACGGAGTTCCATCAAACCTCCGGCTCGATTTGTTCTCGGTCGAATTCGGGCTCGTCGCAGGAATCTTTGTTATACGGGCTGCCTGTCCTGCCTTCATTTCGCGAACGGATCCAAGGAGCTCATTGCAAAAATCGTTGACTTTCGGATCGTCCGACCAGTTAGCAGGTGTTGTTTCGGTAGGTTGTGTCATGGCGTGCGTTTAAGGACTGACTGATCAGTCGTGTGGTAGCTAGTCGCTTATTGCATTAACGCTGAACTGACTTTGCGCAGCTTAATTCTCCCTGTTCCACCAGTTCCCGCAGAATCCTGGAAACCAGCGAAGCCGGATAGCCGGCATAGTTGCCGCGGTAGGCGTCGTCAAGTTCGACACCGGCGGCGATGTCTACGGCCACGTCTCGAATGCTGCGAGTGCGCAGCAGATCGTTGATCCGATCCGAGAAGTGCGGTAGCGATGCCCGTAGTTCGTCGGCCTTCGTGACCGGAATGCCTTTTTGCTTGAGTTCTCGCTTAACACCGCTTGAGTAGAACGGCACCTGGTGTCGGTAGATGCCATCCTGAAGACGAACGTCGAGAATCTGCCTGGCCACAGCCTCAGCCGTTAGATCGTCGTAGTCCGGTACATCTTCACGGACAAGTCCTTTGATGACCTCCAAGACTTCGTCTAGCGAGCCATAGCAGTCAAGCAGATCGTCGCAGCACCAATCGTCTGAAACGGTGAAGACAGCGACTTTACTTGGATCGTGTGGCGGAGGATAGCCGCACGGAATGGAGGGAGTCATGAGTGAGTTCATCGGTCAAGTGCAAGGGTTTGTTCTGCCATCTGAGAGATAAAACGCTACATAGATCCGGATGCCGAGACATCAGGCCGAGCTCCGGCGCTCTCAAGGGTGTTCAAGCGACTGAACAAATGCAGGATAATATTGTTCAATCGATTGAACGGTTTAGGCCATGGTTTCTCTCGAAGTTCTTCGTCAAGTACTGATAGACAACCGCAGCCTGGTTGCCCCAAAAACGGTGTTTGCTCGGGACATAGCGATCGGCGAATTCCCTCGTTGTATTTAGGTTGGCGCCAGAGGCTCCGGCAAATCGCATTTGCTCTTTTCCAGGATTCAAGCTCTGCTCGCGTCCGGGCGCAGCTGGGACGATATCGTCTATATCGATTTCGAAGACGAACGCTGATTGGCTTCGGTGTTGCAGACTTCAGCAACCTTCTTGAAGTTCAGGCTGAGATCTCGGGAATAGACTCGCTGCCGGCCTTGTTTCTTGACGAGATTCAACTAATCGACGGTTGGGAGAAGTTTGCGCGCCGCATGGCCGATGCAAAAGCCGAGATCTACATAACCGGATCCGACGTACGGATGCGGGACCTCAAAATCGAGGAGACTCTAGGCGGTCGCTTTCTGACCGAGAATGTTTTCCCCCTGAGCTTTTCCGAATTTCTCAGAGTCAAAGGCGTAGAGAATAGTCGTAGTGAAAGGAAAAATTCGTATCCGTCGCGCATTTGCAGAATTCTTCGAGTACGGCGGATTGCCCAAAGGCGTCAATGCCGTCAACCGGCTCGAAGCCGTGAACGACGCCTTTCGCGAGATCTATCTCGCTGGCGTCATCGTGCGCCACACGGTCTCTAATACCTCGGCGCTGCGTATGCTTCTCAAGCAGGTGGCAGAAAGTATCGGACAGCCGCTGTCTTTTACCCGGCTCACCAAGATGGTGAAGGAGGCCGGGATGCCGATAGCGAAGAACACCTGCATCAGCTATCTGCAATATGCATGCGAATCGTCCCTGGTGCTGCCGATATCCAATATTGTCGGCAAGTTGCAGGAACGAGAAAGCAGCCAGAAGTATTACTTTGTGGACAATGGCTTCATTCGTTTGCTCAAGTCTGATCCAAAGGCCGATCAATTGGAGAATCTGGTTGCGCTTCACCTTCTTAGGCGGCATGGTTTTAATGACCGCGTTTTTTTCTACCGTCCTAAACAACTCCCCTCTGAAGAGGGAAGGTTTCCTTCGACCAAGTACTGACTTTTCCACCCGCTCTGATCCGGCCTAACTCCTGGTCAGTTGGCAAATGGCTGTCACCAGCACCACGAAGGATTTTCTGACGAGCCATCTCCGGCGTCATCGCTTTTGGCTCCGACGCAAGTCTGGGATCTCGCTGATCCCGACTACTCGTTGACTTCAAAACTACATATCCCGCGTCAGTCAGGAACTGTTTCGCACCTTCAAGCTGCTCGACGGCAACTTTCGGAATATGGATTTCTTTTTCAATGTTAGCGCAGTACAAAAGCAATGCCGACAGTACGTCACGCTGGATGTACTGTCCGCTTCCTGCTTTCATTTCCTGCCAGCGTTCACTGAGATCTTTCTTTCGATACGTGTCCGTATACGGATCGTACTGACTGAGTTTCAGTTTGTAGGGATTGACCTCTGTTACCTTCAGCCCGGCACTTGCAGCCTTTGACTTCAGTTGAGCAATGAATCCCGACATTGCACTTTTACCCAGACTTTTACCGAAATGTCCTTTCTGAAACGCCTTCCAGCTATTTTTCTCAATACGTATGTCGCCGGCTATTGAGAGCAGCAGATTGATCGTCTGACCGTGCCGGCACTTGCGTTCGGCTGCAGCCACGCGATGCATCTCACGCAGTCGATCTACCTTGCGTTGATAGTTCTTACTTTTGACAAGCTTCGCTCCCTTTTTGATTGTGCCGTTCTCGTTATAGGCATCGGGGTTGTTGCGTCTCAGGCTTCGGTCCATGGCACGAAGCAGACGTCGGGAGGCTGCCTCGTTGAAGTTGTTTGATCCCGCAACCTGAATCTTGCCGGCAAACGCCTTGCTAAAAAGAGCAATACTCTGCGGCCCCGGATCAATCGCAGCTCGTTCGGTTACAGGAGCATAAACATGCTTGACAGGAGCCGTCCCTTCAAGCACGACCTGCAAGAAGAAGCGGTCTGACGAGCGGATGCGTTTACGCACCAGCCGGCAATACTTGATTTTGCGATACTGATCCGAGCGTTCGTTTTCTTTCAGCGCTCTCTGAATGTAATCGTCTTTCGGGTCGATCAGGACGCGATAGTCATGACCACACCAGTTCAGCACCTTTTTTTCAGGTCTGAACTTGAGCCCCGTTTTGTTGGTTTTTCCTTCAATACTGTGCAGACCGCGTTTGGAAGATTTGAAACGGGGCATCCCTCCAAGTCCGAGCTTAAAGCGGTTTATCGCCTGAAAGACACGGGTGGCAATCTTCTGGGTCTCGTTAATGCCCAGTTCTGCTTTGCGACCGCTGCCTTCCCTGTGTCTTGCAATAACAGAATGCAAATCGTATTCAGTCAGCCCGTATTTGCGGTCAAGGGCACGAAAGGCTGCTGCCCTCTCCTTGCCTTTAGGCATGACACAGGCCTCTTTCCATGCAGCATCCTGCCGCATCTGCTGCAATTGTCCCATTGCTGTGCCAAGGGTGGCATTGTGCAGCTGACGGGCGAACTCAAGCTTGCGCACAATGGTACGCATCTCAGCATCGTCCACAGCAATCGGCAGTTCAATAACAAAACTCTGAGAGGTCATAGGCACTGAGTTTAATAGCCCGCCTTCCTCCCTTCAATGAATTAAAGGGCTTCCGGCGGGAAAAATTCTGTGACATAACGAGCCGAAGTTGTTCGCTGCGTCAGAGCACGCAAGATGGAAACGACAGACAATCCGCTGTATGCATATAGTCAGACTTAAGCCTGAACGGTGCGGCCCGGTGATGACGATTACCAGGGAGAGAGTTGCAGACTCGATGTCCTGGTCGAGTGCGCGTCGGATGTAGGTTCCCATCTTGCGTAGAACGTAATAACGAAAAATCGCGAATTTTCGTTATTACGGTATACGTGGCGTAGAGAAGATTGCTTAAAAGCACGGAGCCCTGGCACAAAGACCAAGGCTCCGAAACTGGAGGACAGGATAACGCTCGCAATTTCAAATGTGTGGATAGGACGGTGTCCAAGACGGCCAGACTGAGGCAAAAGGCGGATTGTGCCGTGCCGGTCAGTCCTTAATCTCGCAATACTTCAGAATCGCATCGAGCTTTGAGAACAGGCATTCCATCAACGGCTCAAAGTCTCCGCGGCTGAGCATCGAGAACCAATACGGATCTTCCAGACTGTACGGCACATCGGCTTTACAGTTGATCGTCTCGTCCTTTTTACCTTCACGCAACCACGCCCAGTGACCGGAACATCGATGATCTCCGTAGCCAAAAAGCGTTTTCATCATGTCGGACAAGCTTTCCGCGAGTTCCGGCTCGTCGGCAAAGAAACCTCCGTTGGTTAGGCACACGCCCCAGCAGAAGCCTTCTGCCTTGCCGCGGTTGTTAGGTCGGCAGGCAAAGGAAAGACACCATTTTTCGGAGGTCATGAAAAGAAAGCGCAAGACGAATTTTTCGGGCTTCTCGGACGATACATTGTCTGTGTCACAGTCGACTTCGAACTTGTAGCGTTCGCGGCAAGCATCCGTCACCGCGCGCACGAATCGCTGCCAGTTACGCTCAACCAAGTCGGTGTAGGCCTCTGAAATGCAGGCTGCCGCCGTAACGTTTTCCGGAGATCGCAAAAGTTCGTAGAGCTTGCGTTTGCGGCCGGCCTGTGTGTCGGCTCCGTGAGTGAGAAGGTGCTGCGCAAAGGCTTCGACAAACCAGCGCACGTCGGAGAAGTCGATTCCCTCAACGGCCTTCAGCAGCATGTCAGCAAAGTCCACGATCGAATACCGAACGATGTCGGCGCCCTCAGCGTGCGAGGTCAACGGACCATCCGATTCGCTCAAGTCGGCAATCACCACGTTTTTGCCGCGCTGCAGTTTCATGGACAAGGACGCGCTCGATTCATAGGTGTCCGTTGCAACTGTCGCCTCTGTCGGAGCGCAGCGCACGATGACGAGGCCGATGTCGCTCGAGCAAGGATTCGTGTCGGGCGACCTCGTTGTCTGCTCAAAGCAGACCTTCGTCTTGTCGGTCAGCTCCGGGACCGTGACGGAACGAGCAAGCCCTGCGGCTTCGATGTGCCGCGTGAGATCCTCGCAGAAGGCCTTGAGAAAAAGCGTTGACTGACCGTGCGAGGCTTTGGGATCGAGCAGAAACGCAATCACGGACGCTACGGACTGGGGAGTCGGATTGAAAAACGACAGCGGCGAGAAGGCGACGTTAACGCGCTCAACGATTCCGGCCGAGTCGGATTTCGTGTCAGTCAGAAGTGCGGTAGCCGATTCAAGCAGTTCCTGCGCTGATGATTGCTTTGGTGTGGATGTCTTGTCGGAACGTTTTGGCATGGTGTTGTGTTTCAGTCGAAATATTCTTCCGGAGTCGGGATGCGGCCGCCGTGCTTTTCCATGTATTCAGTGAGGGGATAGAAGTAGCACTGCCAACGGGAATCGAGCGAATGGCCGTCGGGCGTTTCCCAACGGTATTCGAATTTCTCCAGGTCTTCGGGCGTAAATTCCAGATAGATCGTGCCGTCATAGGGCATTGATATGAAGCCGCTGTCCGAGTCGTAGGCAAAGATCGGGCCCACTTTGGTGTCGGGGAGGTTTTCTTGGATCCACTTCAGAAGTTCTCGACGCCCAGGAATGGCTTCGTAGTCTTGGACCGCAGGAAATCCCATCGGATCTTTCTTGACCTGCGTGAACGTCACAAAATAGAGGTCACGCTTTTTTCGGTGAAAATAGCTTGTGAAATTGTCAATGCGTCTGGGCATGTCGGGCCTCCCGCTTGTCCGGTTGTCAGGAAGCCGAATCGTCCGGCTGCTCGTTGTCGCGGGCAGCGGTTGCAACCGTTTCCGATGCTTGAGCCTGCGTGACCTTCTCGATCCAATTGCCCAGAGTTTCAAGCACGGCGGGCAGAACTGTCGTTGCGTTGCCTCGCACAAACTTCGTGAAGTGCCCCACGGAGTCGTTTTCGGTTGACAGCGGCTGAAAACCGTCCAAAGGTGCGTCCTTGGCGATAAGAAGGCGAGTGCGGCAATTACGGCGTCGGGCTTCGGTCACAAAGCCCGCAGCCGGATAGACCATGCCGGAAGTCCCGACGGCCACAAACACGTCGGCTCGGCGAAGTACGCCCGGAATCCAATCGAGACCGTGCGGACGCTCACCGAAAAGGACAACGTCGGTACGAACGGACCAGCCGGACGCTTTGCAGGCAGGGCACACGTTGCCTTCCTTGTAGAGTCCCAAGCGAGGGAAGGTCGCTCCGCATTCCGTGCAACGGCTGGTCAGAAACGATCCGTGCAGGTGAAAGACACCCGCGTCGCCCGCTTCTTCGCACAGCGTGTCGATGTTCTGTGTGATGTGGATGATGTCGGCCTTGTTGCGCCACTTCTTTTTGAATTCGGCGATCGAAAGGTGAGCGGCATTGGGTTTGGCCTGATCGTAGGCTTCAATGCGGCTGTTGATCGAATCGAACACGAGCTGAGGGCGGTGCTTCATGTCGACGGAGTCCATGCTATCGGTGCGATTCCAGTTGTTGTCGGCATTGCGGTAGGTGGGAATGCCGCTTTCGGCCGAAAGACCGGCGCCCGAAAGAATCACGATGACGGGGCGTTCGCCCTTGATTTGCATCGACTTGATGCGGAGGTCGGTAAAGGAATAGGCAGTCATTTTTTATTCTCGAAGTAGTTTCTGAAGTTGTTCGAATGTCTTGAGCTGATCGTTGGCGGTAGAGAGGTCGTCGATGTCGACAATCGCTTCGAGCGGATCGGCTCGGGTGCTCGTGAGAAGGCGTTCGCGCGCTGCCTGATAGGCCATGCCGGTCATCCAGGACGAGACGGCCTGTCGGCTCCACTGGACTTCGGAGAGCTTTTCCGAGTACCGAACTTTGCGTATGGTGCAAAGCTTTCCGAAGCGCGCGGCAAGAGAGGCCATCAGACGGTCGACGGCGCCTTCGTTTCCGTCTCGTCCGTGTTCGTTGCGAACAAAGAACATTGGCTCTTGAGACGTGCCGTTGGGTAGTTCTCCCTTTATCAGCCACTGCTTGCGAGTCACACGCTTGAGCCCGGAGATGACTTCACGGGCGACGGGAAGAGCGAGATCCTTATGGGTCTGAACCAACCAAACCCAAGTGCGCTCCGGTGTGAGTTCATCCGTGAGGTGCACCTTGTCAATGGCCGCCGTAACTGAATCCATCAGGTCGTCGGCCGTCGTGTCGACCGTGGTCTTTTCGAGTGCTTGCGCGATGGCAAGCATGTTTTGCAGATACGGCTTACAAACGATGTTCGGAATATCGGCACTCATCGAACGGCAGCAGTGTTCGTTGGCGACGGTGAGGAACACCGAAATAATCGAACGGGCTCGAGCAGGGGCTTCGGAAATGGCGGTACCGATCGTCGCCACCGAAGGCTGGTCTGAAGAACTTTGATAGCCTAAATGCATTACAAAGAGCTTCCAAAGGTTGGAAACGGCATCGATGTCTCCTATTAGATAGCTTGGCGCCAGACGAAACGACTCTTGACGAGGCAAGGTCGAAAGGATTGCAGCGAGCTGATCGTCCTGCGAGAAGCCCTTGAACTGAAGACGATTGATGGCTTCAAGTACGAGACTGGCCGAGAGCTGTCCAAAGCTGCTCGACTGAGGCGGCAGAGTATCAATTGCCAGATGCAGTGCTTCTCTCAAAGAGGCCGGTGTGTCGTGCGTGCCCGTGGAGGATTCAGTCATGTTGCCACCAAAGAAAAGAGGTCTTTCGATGGTGGTATTGTGGATGGCAGTGCGTCAACGATTGACGCATAAAATCACATTGGAGGTTGAGGCGATGTAAGAGCAGTTATACGAAAGGTTTTCTTCCTCATCGTTCATAAAGGACGACCGACAGGACGCAATAAAAACGATGGTGATTTTGTTTAACCTACCTATTAAATGCAGCTGTTAACGCTTTCAAAAATAGAAAGTGGCCGCAGAGATAGTGAACCGGTCCCCGCGGCCGACGCTTTGTGACCAGTTAGACGATCAGTACATGCCGATCACCTTCCACCAAGCCATACCGATGGTCATCCAGATCACGGTATTGATGGTTGTAATGATGAAGCCGTTGCGCCACCATTCGCCCTGCGAAACATAGCCTGCACCGAAGTAGACCGGAGCGGCGCCGTTACCATAGTGCGTAAGCGAAATCGGCAGGTTGGCAAAGATGCCGAACGCCACTGCCACCATCAACGCTGGAGCGCCGCACGCAACGGCGACCGCAACAAACGCGCCGTACATGGCCGAGATGCGGGCCGTAACGGATGCAAAGCAGTAGTGCGAGTAGGTGTAGATCAGCGAAATAATGATGAAAGACGCGATCCAACCCATGTGAGCCGACGAAATGCCGCTTGCGATAAAGGCGGTAGCCCACTTGATGAAGCCCGACTTCGCAAGAGCCGTTGCCAGAGCCATCAGGCCGCCCATCCAGAACATGGCGTCCCATGCGCCTTTTTCGGAAAGAACATCCTTCCAAGTCAGCACGCCCGAAATCAGCATGATCGAGACCGCAACCATGGCAATCGGCGTGGCCCCGAGCTTGGTGATGCTGCCGGTCGCTCAGAGGATCAGGCACATCACAAACACGAACGCGAGAACCTTTTCCTGGAAAGTCATCGGTCCCATCTTGGAGAGTTCTTCAGCCGCCAGGGTGCGAGCGTTCGGAATCTTGCGCAGTTCCGGAGGAGCGATTTTCAGAAGAACGAGCGGAACCAGGAAGAGACAGATCAGGCCGGGAACAATGGCGGCCACGCACCACTGCATCCAGGTGAGTTCAATGCCGACGGCACTTGCAGCCAAGCCTACGCACAACGGGTTGCCGGCCATGGATGTGAGAAACATCGTGCACGTCACGGCGTCGGCATGAAAGCCCACCTGCATTAGGTATTTACCGATACGGCCGGCGTTGGAGTTGGCCTCAGACCCAAATGCGCTGCTCAAAGACTGAACGATCGGATAGAAAACGCCGCCCCCGCGAGCCGTGGCTGAAGGCATGGCAGGCGAAATCACGAGTTCAGCGAGGCAGATCGAAAAGCCGAGCGACACGGCGCTCTTGCCGATTGCCTTGATGATGCAAAACGCAATGCGCCGTCCAAGCCCGGTCTTGATGAAGCCGCGCGACAGGAAGAAGGCGCAGACGATCAGCCAAATCGTTCCGTTGCCGAAACCCATCAGCGCATCTTTGGTTTTCAGAATGCCAAGAATGGCGCAGAAGGTTAATGATAAAAACGCCACCGCGCCCATCGGAATGGGCTGCAGGATAAATCCTGCAATGGTGGCGACGAAGACTGCAAACAGTGTCCAGGCGTTTGGCGAAAGCCCTTCGGGACACGGCAACAGCCATACTACCAGCCCGAGAGCCAGCACAATCAGCCAGCTTCTGAGTTTTGTGCTCATAATTTCCTCCCTGTAATGAGCATCGTTAATCAACAGGAGAAGGCTAATTGAAATAATTTCTTACGTTCTGAAAAAATTGGAGAAAGGTTGCGACAACACAAATTGATTAGCCGATATGCCCTATGGGAATAACGCTTAATCGATAGACAGTAGGAATGCTCGGAAGCATGGCCTTTTCGACCTCGACAAGTGCTTGACACTGCTGTCCAATCTTCCGGTCTGCCACATCGAGTGGGTGTTAGGTGATTGGTTCACACACCGACCTATCACACCATCGCCCGTACCGATCTTGTTGGCGACCGTCGCGAGGTTTTTGCGGCAATTTCCAAAGTTTTAGCCTCTGTATTCGTCGACTCGCGTTAGTCCGAGCCAAGTCCGGCCTTGCGTTCTGAGTGCCGTATCTCTCGTCCTGACCGTTTCCAAGTTTTCCACAGAAGTTGTCCCTCTCTGTCAAAATACTTCCTAATTGTTAATCAGGAGGGCACGGAGACAGACAAATGGGTAGCCCCTATCCTCTCGAAAAGAAAAATCAAATCCTCGGAAGAATCCTTTCAAAAGAAATCACAGTCGCACAGGCGCACCACGAGTATGGGATTGCAGAAAGCTGTCTGTACCACTGGTTGAAGGCAGTCAATGGGATGAGGGTACGAAAAATGGACCTGATAGATCGGCCCTGTTAGGGCACAATTTTGTCTATCAGGAGACTAAATCCCATGGCTTTTACTCGTCGTATTTTCACCAAAGAATTTCGTCTTAACGCAGCAAAACTTGTCGTCGACGAGCATCGTCCGGCTGTTGATGTGGCTCGCGAACTCGACATCAATCCCAAATCCTTGTATAGCTGGGTGCGCTAGTATCGCAGCGGATTGCTTCAAGCGTCACTTGACGGCGAAGATTCCGTTACTGCCGAGCAGGCAGAGATTGCGCGTTTGCGCTCTGAATTGCAGAAGTCCCGTGCCGAGGTATTGCTGCTAAAAAAATTCGCGGCGTACCTCTCGAAAAACGGCCTTCAGTGAGGTACGCCTTTATTCAAGCTTCCTTTGAGGATTCGGAACTCAAAGATATCCCGATAGCCAAGCGTTGCGAGGTACTTGAGGTCAGTGTCAGCGGCTATCACGCATGGGTTAAGCGCCAGCGCATGCCTGTGAAGTGCAAGAAGGTCATTTCCGATGAGACTGTGCTCAAACAAGCCAAAATCATCCGCAACGAAATGAAATACACCCCCGGGTACCGTCAAATGCACGCGCTCATGCGTCAAAGAGGCGTTTGCATCGGAGTCAAACGGCTCAGAGGCGTTTTGCGTGTCAACGGCATCATCGGGTACCGTCATTTCAAACGTACCGTCAAAACAACCGACAGCAAACACAACATGTTTGTCTATCCCAACCTCTTAGGGCGCGATTTTGCTCCCGGAACACTCAACAGAGCATGGGTGAGCGACATCACGTACTTACCCACGGCCCAAGGCTGGGGGTTCTTGGCAACCATTTTGGATCTTGGGAGTCGCCGCATTCTTGGCTGGGCCATGGATACTTCGATGACGACCGATCTGGTCCTTAAGGCTCTCAATATGGCTGTACGTACGCGCGGTATCAACGCTGTTGCGGGAACGATCATGCACTCGGATCGAGGCACGCAGTATTGTTCTGCTGCTTTCCAAAACCGACTTATGCAACTGGACATGAGGTGCTCTATGAGCGAGGTGGGGCAATGCTGGGATAATGCGCCCGGTGAGTCAATCTGGAGCCCCCTCAAGCGTGAAACACTCATCGGTCGCAAACGCTTCGACAGCTATGAGCTGGCTGTTGTTACGGTTACTCGTTGGATAGAAACCTACAATACGATTCGTCCTCATTCGACCATCGGTATGCTGGCGCCTGTCAACTATGAAAAGCAGTTACTCGGGGTTTCCTGAGGGACTGCCTATAATGCTTGAACCTTCAGGTCCAAATTTCGCGCCCCACCCCACATCGCTTTTGGGTGAAACGGAACTCAAGATCAGTGCGGACGGCACCATTCAGTCCTACAGCGAGGGAACCAGTTCCGTGAGCGAAGGTTTGCAGGACATCGCCTCCATGAACTATCTCTTCTTCCGCTCGACCATGAACGACGTGAGCAAGCGCATGGGCGATTTGAGGACGATGCCGAGATCCGCCGGCATGTGGGCGCGCTACTACGGCGGCAAGATGGAGTACGGCGACATGAACATGGATACGCAGTACAACACCTTGCAGATCGGCGCCGACCGTTGGTACAACAACTTCTACTACGGCATTTCCGCGAGCATCTCCGATGGCAACGGTGATCTCGATAACGGCTCAGTCGACAACCGCAACTACAACATCGGTATCTACGGCGGTTGGCTGGCCGACAACGGCCAATACATCGACTTCGTCATCAAGCGTCATCGCTTGCAGACCGAAGGTGCGTTGTCGACCTCGTCGGGCACGCGCAACAGTTTTGACTATTACAACTGGGCAACGTCTCTGTCCTTGGAATACGGTTGGCGCTTCAATTGCCCCAATACCGGATTCTGGGTTGAGCCGCAAGCCGAGTTCATGTACGGTCAGTTTGAAAAGACGAGCTTCTCTACCTCTCAGGATGTGAAGGTTGAGCAGGACACGATTAAGAGCATGATCGGGCGTCTGGGTGTTTCTCTCGGCTACACATTCGCGGAAAACAGAGGTTCAGCCTACTTCAAGGCTTCCGTATTGCACGACTGGAAAGGCGAGACCAATGTGACGCTGGCTGCGCAGGGCTCTGATCGCAGCTATGAGGACGATCTTGGCGGAACCTGGGGTGAATTTGCTCTGGGCGGCACCTACAACATCACCGATCGGTTCTCGGCATACGGCGACATTCTCACGACGACCGGATCTCCCGTCCGCTCGCCTTGGGAGGTTAGCGTAGGCGTACGCTGGACGTTCTGAGGAATGTTTGACCTGGGCGGTTGATGCCGTCCCAATAGAAAAAGCCGGCCTCTCTCATCAAATAAAGGGAGACACCGGCTTTCGTTGGCTTCGATGCTTGCGAATCGGGCTTCCTGATACAAGTATCCCCGAATCAGGAAGCCTCTTATCCGAATCTCATCAGCCCAAAGGAACAATCACAAGACGCGGCTTGACCGCTTCGGTGCCGGCCATGCCGAATTCCTTCTTAAGCCACTTGAAGTCCTTGGTTTCGGCCTTCGGGTACTTGGCGCGGAGCTCTTCGATCGGGCCGAATTCCAAAGCACCGCACGTGCAGTTTTGCACGCAGGCGGGCTGCTGGCCTTTGGCCAGACGAGAAGCGCAACCGTCGCACTTGTACATCTTCTTTTCGGCCTGAGAGAAGCTCGGCGCTTCAAACGGACAAGCCTTCAGGCAGGCGCCGCATCCGATGCACTTGGCATGATCCTGAATGACTAGGCCGTCCGGATCCTGCTTGTAGGCATGAACCGGACAAACCTTCACGCAGACCGGATCTTCGCAATGGTTGCACGACATGGTCAAGAACGCTGCCGTGTGGACGTTTTCATAACGCTTGCGAAGCCAAACACCGTCGGGGAGAGCCTTTTCTTCTTTGCAGGCAATCACGCACGCTCCACAACCGTTGCAGCGAGCGGCGTTGAATACAAATCCATATTTCTTCATTTTTAAGCCTTTCGCACATTGACGAGCGTGGAGTTGATCGTTGTGGCGGTACCAAGCACCTCAATGGTGTCGTTGGTAAGCACGGAACTCGAATTGAATCCGTCCTTATCCTGCCACCAGCCGTTTTCAAGGGCCACTGCGCCGCTGATGATGCCGTCACCCACAACAGCGCGAGCCTTGTGTTCGCCGCGATCGTTGTAGACGATGACCATATCGCCGTCGGCGATCTTGCGCGCGGCTGCATCCTTCTTATTCATGATCACCGTAGGTGCGTCGGCAAAGACTTCCTTGAGCCAGGCGTTATCCTGATGACTCGTGTGAATGTTGCGAATCACCTTGCGCTGCACCGCCTGAAGCGGATACTTCTTGGCAAGTTCGGGATTGCCTTTGGGCGACTCCTTGGCTCGAATAAACGTGAGAACAGGACTGAAGCCTTTCTTGAGCCAGTCTTCGATGTAGATCTGGCCTTTCTTCGTCGGCGTGCGGAAGACGCCGCCCTCAAACGGAACCCACGGGCCCTTAACAGGGCAAACGGGGTGCTTTTTGACCTCTGCGAGGGTGATGCCGGAAGGCTTGAGCACATTTTCGGCCATCTGCTCGGGTGTCAGATCGAAGGCCTTGCCGCAGCCCAGACGCTTGGCAAGCTGAGCGATGATCCAGTAGTCGGGCTTGGCTTCGCCTTCGGGCTTGACGGCTTCATCGGACCACTGAACAAAGTGGTTGCGGGTGCCGGCCATAAGCGTCTTGTACTCGAAAATCGTCGTGCAGGGCAGGACGATATCGGCGTACTTGGCCGTCGGCGTCATCAGATTGTCGGCGACAACGACGAACGGAACGCTCTTGATGGCTTCGATCACCTTGTTGGCGTTGGGCCACTGGCCGATCGGAGCGCAGGTCTGCGAATACCAGACGTTGATCTTGTGCGGCTTATGGGCAAGGAGGTATTCACCGAGCTTAGCCGTCGGGATGCCCGGAACCTTTGTTGGCTTCTTGCCAGGAGCAGGGATGGGTGCGCCGAACTTGGCCATTTGCGTGACGCCGCCCGCGTCGCACACACCCGTGCCCTTGCGACCGATGTTGCCGGTGAGAAGCGCGAGATAGAAATGAGCCGCAGCTGCGTAGGTGCCGTTTTCAACGCGTTGGAAGGAGCCCATGTTGTCGACAATCATCGATGCGCCGCTTTTGGCGTAATCGCGCGCAAGCTGCCGCACGATTGCAGCCGGAACGCGCGTTTCTTCTTCGACGCGCTTAAGCGTCCAAGGACGTGCTTCGTCAAGCAGAATCGTCAAGGCGGTACGAACGCCGCGCGGAACCGAAAGTCCCTTGACGTCGAGTGCCGGATCGATGTTTGCTGTGTCGTGACGAACAACCTTCTTGCTCTTTAAGTCGAAAACCATGCAGGAAGCGGGATCCTTTGCGTTTTCAAGCAGCAGGTTGCCGTCGGCGTCAACGAGGAAGGGGGCTCCGGTGTGAGCCTTCAGGAAAGCCGTATCCAGTAGTTTTTCTTCTTCAAAGATGCGGATCATGCCCAGGGCCAGAATGGGGTCGGTACCGGGAACGATCGGAATCCAGGCGTCGGCACGCATGGCCGTTTCATTGCGGCGGGGATCGATGACGACGATCTTGGCGCCGTTTTCCTTGGCCTTTAGGTAGCGAGGCCAGTAGGCCTGCATGGTGACGAGCGGATTGTTGCCCCAGCAGACAATGTATTTGGAGTCGGCAATGGTGTCGCGCGTGTCGACATAGCGGAAGCCCACCATGGCATTCATGGCGGCCGTGACAGCCGAGCAGCAAAGACTGCCGTTTTGGAAGGTCACGCCGCCCAGGTGGGCGCCGAGCGACTTCATTGTGGAATTGGCAAAGCTATCCATGTTGCCCGAAGCCGAGGTCATCAGGATGCTCTTGGAGCCGTCCGTGTCGATGGCTTTTTTCATCTGAGCGGCGACTTCGTCAAGTGCTTCGTCCCAGCTGATTGCCTTGAATTTGCCTTCGCCTCGCTTGCCGACGCGCTTAAGCGGAGTACGAATTCGGTTTTCGGCGTAGACCCACTTGATGCGGGAAAGACCGCGTGCGCAGCCTTTGCCTTCATGGGCATTGTCCGATTCGATACGGACAATCTTGCCGTCCTTGACGTACGCCTTGAGATAGCAGTGCAGGCACTCCATCGAGCAGGTTGCGTGGAATGCTTTCAGGGCCGCTTCGTCCTGCCCGACCAACGCAGCGCATGCCGGCTGCATGGCGGCAATGCCGCAAGCGCCGCCCGCCGTGAAGAGATCGCGGCGGGAAATTGTCATTGTTGTTTTGTCTGTCATCGGAAATTTCTCCTGAGTCGTCGCAGACAACCATTGCGGTTGCTGTACTAAAAGAAATTCTCCGATCGGCCAAAAGAAATGCCTAAAAATAAATTGCTTGAGAAGGAAATTGAATTTGATGAAAAAGGCTTAGGGATTTTCTGTTTCGTTGAAGTCCAAGTGAGCCTGTCTCCATTGCCGCGGTGTCATTTCGAAGCGCACCTTAAAAGCTCGGCAGAAATGTGCCGTTGATGCAAATCCGTTTGTCTTCGCTATTTCTTGAATTGAGGCGTGCGCCATATGCTCTTCGGTGAGCTGCACGCTGGCGCGCGTCAAACGAATTTCTTTAAGTCTGTCCATTACCGTGGTTCCGGTTTGAGCAAAAAGCTTGGCAAGGTAACGCGTGCTCACGCCGACTTTTTGAGCGATCTTTTCCCTTGTTAGGCCCGGCTCATTGAAGTAATGGTGCATCACATCGACGGCGCAGGCTCGGACAAAGTCGTCATGCCGCTGCAGTCCTGCATGATGCTGACGTGTGAACTCCGCGAGTACGGGCCGCAAAAAACGAAAAGCGCCGTCGCACATATCGGCCACGTCGCGCGCGTCCACAAGGGTCAGTTTGTCTGCAAGAACTCCCAAAACGGCCGAGAACGTGTTCTGCACTTCGCTATCTAAATTGAAACCCGTGCCGTAAAAGGATGCCGAGCGAAAGCCAGCATGCGTGTAAAAGTAGCTCTCTGAAACCAGAATGCTTACGAAACAAGCGGGCTTTTTCGTCAGCACCGTCATGTTCATGTGCGGATCGAAGATTAAAAAATCTCCGTGCTTGAAATGACGTGTTTCTCCGCGCTGCGTCAGGGCCAGCGTTCCCTTCAGTACGCCCACGATCAGCACATGCTGTTCCAATCGAGCGTTACGAGGAAAAACGCCGGAGATCGACCCGGACGATAAAGTCGTTCGAATCAAATGGCCGATGGATGTTTTCGTGTGAACGAGCTCGAACTCAAATGAATCTCCGGGACCAGCATGGGTGCGAACCGGGTCAAGTTCAACACCGACGGAAAGGAGACGACCTATAAACTGACGAAAGTTTGCGGTTTTCGTGAGCTCGCGGCTGCTTCGGAAAATTTGAGTTTGCTGCTTGGGCGGTAGTTTTGTCGACATGCCGGGTTTGACAAAATTGACTTAAAAAGTCTTGGTATTTGATCAAAACGGAACCGAAACGTCAAATATCTGTCATAAAACGTTTGAGAAAAAGCAAAACTTCACCGGATCTGAAAATACACAAAGCAACCGGAAAATTCGCATGACCACAGCGGTATCCAAACGAAAGCGTGTCTGAATTGAGGTTGAGCGACAGACCGAACACCACCGACGGTTCGAAGCCATTCGCGAATGGTGCGTACGTCGGCGTACGGTGTCGCATGACTGTTCGCATTCGGCCGGCGAAGTGAAGAAGCGATTGGGTGATCGCTCCACGAAGACAAGACTCTGTCGGGTCGTTTTGTTGCGCGGGTAAGAGACTTTTGGAAACCGGACAAACGTGATCGGAAGACTCAGAACTTCCACACCAGATTCGCGCTCCCCCAGCCGCCGTTGACTCCGCCACCGAATTGCGCGCCTGCGGTCAACGAAGCGCTAAAGGATTCGGTCAATCTTCCTTCAAGCGAAACTGACAAGCTTGCCGTGTCGCGGGCTTGTTCGGCATCGTCGGCCGCAAAGGTTACATCGCGCCAATCCACAAACGAAGCACTCGCGTCTCCTGCATCGGGCAGGAATTCATGATGCCAGAGCGCGGCGGCGGTCAACGCCAATTCGGGCACGCCGGCGGATTCGTAGGGCAGTTCAAAGTGAGCCAGCAAACCGAGTGCCGATCGCAGCGATTGATAGGTTTCCGAATGAACGTAGAGCGCCGATCCGTTGCCGCTCGATTCGGTGACGTCCGGCCGATGCATGAAGGCGTAGTCAAAGCGAGCTGTGGGGCCGACGGATAAACCGGGTGCAATACCGAAGAACATTTCAGCGCCGAAAACCAGATTGCCGCCCCAAGCCGTCCAATCGCTTGAAGCCCGATCGCGCCAGCTGCCGAAAGCCGCACCGCGATCGAGGTCCGCATTTTCGATCGATATCTGTACCAGACCGAAAATGTTTGAGCCGGGCAGAGCATCGGGTGCGTAGCGAAGGTGGGCACCCGCAACGAACGATTCGGCTTTCAGTTGACTGCGGTCGCTGCCGTGGAAAACGTCCTCGCGCTTAATCGCCGCAACGTGACCGCTTAAAAGAAGCGTTCCGCTGTCGATGTGCCGGCTTTGTTGCAATCCCGCAAGTACGCCTGCGTAGCTCGACCGCATGTCAAGCCGCCCGTCCTGTAGGTATCCGCCCAACGGAACTGCAAAGGCAACAGTTCCATCGGGGTCTGCCGATCCGGATGCTGCGAGGGCAGACGAACCGTCAAGCAGCGCGTCCGAAACACGACGAAAGGCATTGAGCGAAGCGGCGCCAACTCGAGAAAAGACTTCGGGCGTAAGCGATTCGTAGGCGGATTGAAGGTCGCTGCCGTCAGCATCGGAAAAGTCGAGCGCGGCAACGAGGTTCCGCATGCCGCCTTTTGCTTCGGTTGCATGCCGATCGAAGGCTGCTGCCACTTTGCGCGCTTCGTCGGTATGCGCAAACCGGCTGTAGGCATCGGATTCACGCGAAGTGACGACGGTAAGCTTTTGGGAGTCCGCGTCGTATGTTGCGTTCATTGAAAGTGTGGGGGAAGCGACTTGAAGCGCCTGCGATTCACCGGGTTTTGCAATCGAGATCGATTCGTGGGTAGTCGAAACGGTACCGTCATCGTTTTTTTGCACAGTGGAGACGGCTTGGGAAAAATCAACCGTAACGGACGTGCCGAAGTAGCTTTCCGTCGGAGCGATGTCCGCGGTAAAGAGCGCTTCTTTACCGTCCACTTTTGAAGCCGTGCCTTCGATCACGATTCGATCGGTGTTCCCCGAGCCGTCGAATTCGAGTGCCAGACTCCCGTCGGTGCCTTCCACGTAGTCTCCTTGAATGTAGATCGTGCCGATGCTGTTGCCCGGCGCCAACGTTCCGTTGTTGGTAAACGTATCGACTTTGTAAAGGGCGTTGCCTGAAAGAACGGCGCCGTTGTCGACGGCTACATTTTTGATGTCGGCGACGCCGTTAAACGAAAGGCGGCCGCCGCAGACATTCATCACGATGGACGCTTTTTGCGTGTCGCCAGTTTCCGAATCGACGCCGGCAAAGATGCGGCCTTCGTAGTGCATGGCAAAGGCGGAATCGGCTTCGTAGTCGTCGACGGTCACGTCGCCATCGGCATGCTTGACGCCGAAATTTAGAGTTGTGAGATAGCTGTCAGGATCGGCATCCTCGGGCAGAACAACGGATTCGTCCTCCGGATTCCAGTAGGAGAGGATATCGCCCGTCAGATGTGCGCCTTGCAGGAAATTGATTTGTTCGACATAGGCGTTGTCGGAAATGTAGATCGCAGCCAAGCCGCCCGCGAGAGTCCCTGCAACGTCGAAGTTTTTCACAAGCGCGCCGTCCAGGCCGAGTCTTTCGTTTTCCGCTCGCCTTTCATCTTCGGTTTCGCAATAACGGTCGTTGAAGATGAAGCTGCCTCGTTCTTCGATGTTGTTGCCCAAGAGGTTGCCGCCGAAATCAAAGCGCACTGCAGTGCCGAGTGCGCCAAGCGCTTGAATCGTGCCTTTGTGTTCGACAAAGTGGTCTTTGCCGTAGGAAACAAGAACACCGTATCCTTCAACGCCGTCTGCCGAGATCAGAGTGTCGCCATCCGTACGCAGGACGTTGCCGGTGCCTTCAAGGCGAATGCCTATGCCGTAGGCGCCGGTCGTGAGGATGTCTGCGGCCTGCGTTACATCGTTGTAGCTACCGTAAACATGCAGCCCGATTCCCCACGCATTGTCGTTGGCTTCACCCCAAATCCAACCGTCGCCCGATTCGTTGCGCGCGTAGTAGGGATTGGTGTTCACGAACACGCGGCGAGCGGTTTCCGATTCTCCGCTGTGGTAAATCGAGTATCCGAACCAATTGCGACGATCGAGCTTAAATCCTAGGTCCTGCATAACCGCAAGCTCGGCTTCCATCGGTACGCTCCAGTTTCGCCAGTTTTGATGGCTCAACAGACTGTTTTGCAGCTCAACGTGGCTTAGCTCGGGAAAAAGCGCATACAGATCTTCGCTGCTGTTCTCGGGATCCGGCAAATAAGTAATCTCCCAGCCGACAACGGGCAGGCCCGGCACCCGTACGGAGCTTAGGTTGTTCGGAAAGGAAAGCTCGGCGCCGTCGAGTACGTCGCTCACGTGTTTGCCCGTAAAGTAGATGCCGCTAGCGCCGTTAAGGGCTCCATCCGCATCGATCGGGATGTTGAATTCATCATGGCTGCCCGTAGCCTCCCAACTGATCGTCATGCCGGCTTTGGCGGAATCGCCGTCGACGTCGCGCAAGCCTTCGGTCCAGGCGGTTACGCCGTCGTCAAAGCGCGTACTGATCATTGTGTACTCAGTTCCCGTACCGTCGGCGACAATTGTGTTTGAGAGCGTAGCGTTGCTCATGTTGAAGGACCCGATGCCTAAGGCATGCGCCATTTCATGAACAAGCGTGGCCGTCAGGTTGATGGCGCCGCCGTCTTGCGAGAGCGGATGGAGAGAACCCGAGGCCCAATCGCCGCCCGGGTTACGGGGACTGTCGATCGTGATGACGGCGTGCGAATCTCCGGCTGATGCGGAAAAGTTATTTTCGGTTAAGAGCGCAGAAAGAAGCGTGTTGTCGTCGACTCCGGTCGGAAGGCTGGTTGCGGACGCGTTGATATCGTCAGGGTCAGTCTTTGTAGCGATAAGATCAATGACGGCCGGGGACGTATTTTGAAGGCCGTCCTCAAGTAGACTGCCCCAATACTCGAGCCCCGAAGTAATAAGCTGCCGCTCCCGGTCGGTGAGAACAGCGCTGGCGGTCACCGGCTCGCCCCACTTATCGGTGCTCTCGCCGATGTCGAACACTCTCAGGACGACAAACGGGCGGCCGTTCGGAGTGTTGATGGTTACTTCTTCGGCGGCAGGAACAGCTGCCGACGCAAGAAGCGTCAAAGCGGCGAAGGTGTACGAGAAAGGACGTTGCATAACCGGAACCGAAAAAGTTCTCCCGGGCAAAGCGCGGAACAGTCGGGAGAACCAAAGGCCGTGCGGCTGCGCGGCAGTTCATCGGAACAATGATACACACGGGCCTTGAAGGCGAGACGAGAAAGTTTTGCGTGCTCGGCAGGGAGAGAGGTAAATGTTCGGGAATCCGTGGGCCGTTGGTCGCCAAGCGTGCGATCTGCGTTCGACGAAATCTTTTTTGTGCGGATAAGCACTTTCAAACTCCGAAATTGTCTGCACTATTCGCGGCACCAAGTCTGCATGTCTTGGTTAGTTCAAAATCGGCCTAAACAGGTTCTCACAGATCCGGTTGGGTTTCTCATGTTTGCGCGCCCGATTTTGTTCCCGTCATCTCATCTCACGCCACGTTAAACTGCCGGTTTGCAGTGCATCGTTGCATGTTGCGTCAACAGCCTTATAAAAAGTGGAGATGCCCATGACCTCGGTCTATCCGGATCCCAACCGAATCATCGCCAACGAATACGGTACGACGAGTTTTCTTAAAAACGTCATCAAGGCGCCCAACATCGAAGTCGGCGACTTCACCTACTACGACGACGCAGACGATCCGACCAAGTTCGAAGAGCGCAATGTTCTTTTCAACTACCCAATCTTCGGCGACAAGCTCATCATCGGCCGCTACTGCATGATCGCTCAAGGCGTGCAGTTCATCATGGGTGCGGCCAACCACCGGATGTCGAGCATCTCGACGTATCCTTCAACGTGATGGGCGGTGTTTGGCGAGAGCGCACGAAGCCGCATCTCGACGAACTACCTCGCCACGGCGACATCGAGATCGGCAACGATGTCTGGATCGGCCGCGAGGCCAAGATCATGCCGGGCGTCAAGATCGGCGACGGCGCCATCATCGGTGCGTATTCGGTTGTGGCAAAGAATGTGCCGGCTTATACGATCGCCGTTGGAAATCCCGTGCAACTAAAGCGCAAGCGGTTTGACGACGAGATGATCGAGCTCTTGGAAGAGCTCGCCTGGTGGAACCTAAAGGCCGAGGAACGAGCACCCAATTCACCAAAACAGAGTGGTTACTCCGTCAAAAGCCCCGAGAAATCGGGGCAAAATTTTACTCCTGAAGTGGGTGTATATAATTATATACACCCACTAGGCGATGCGAAAAATGGACCAGACGAAGGAGTGGTCGATCAAAATCCGCCGCGTCACAATTACTGACAAGAAAACTGGAACCAAGTACATCGAAGAGCGGCAATAACAATACGACCCGATCAAGAAGTACAATCGCGTGATTTCGAGTCGGAGAGTCGGTGAGAAAATTCGGAAAAACTCTACCGAGGTGGTCCGTTGTCGTCCGAAAAAGAAATCGTCGTCCGCTTCGTCCGAGTTGGAGGCCGTACGGGTTCGCTCCGGCGCGACCGATTTGCTGTCCTACGTAGGAAAGATTTCAGGCATTGACGCTGCGGTGCGGGCCGCCTACCCCAACGGTGGCACCGGGGAGAAACTTCTTTCCGTTGCGCAGTACCTCGTTGCGTCGGGGGAGACGGTTCACAACATCGAAGCATGGCAGTGCGAGCACGATCTTCCGTATGAGGAAGGGCTTTCCGAAGACGCCTGCTACAACCTCTTTGAGGAGCTCGGTCTGAACGAGTCAGGCAGCCAATCGCTCTTCAAGGAACTCGCTCAAGTCGGTTCCGCCGACAAGCGTGCCTCCATCGCTTTTGACACCACCTCGCACTCCGTCTATGCTGATGGCCTGAAACCCTTTGCGCGTCAAGGATTCAATAAGGACGGAGACGGACTGGACATCTACAAAATCGTCTCCTTCTTCTCCTTGGATTCCGGCCTGCCCGTTTCGTTTGAAATCCAACCCGGGAACATCTCCGACGTCAGCACCTTATTCAATGCTCTCACCCGGGCAAAATGCTACGGTCTCCAAAATCCCGAGTTCACGCTCGACAACGGTTTCTTCACCAAGACCAACGTCCTGCTGTTTCTTCGCTCGAACGTCAAGTTCACCATTCTGGCGACCCTTGGGGACTCGTGGATATACAAGCACCTGAACGATCGGCAGGAAAAGGGCCCGGCCCTCCGAGAAGGTTTCTCCCGCTACTCCTCCCAATGCCCCTTTGATGCTCAAACCAGTGCGGTGAGCGTCATGAAGATGACGCCGTTCTCGTGGAAGCGCCGGCGAACGCGCGGCGGGATCGCCGCGGGCGACAGTGAAACGAAATCCTTTCGTCTTTACTATCACTACTACCTCAACCGAGGCAAGGCAACACTTGAAATTACCGCCTTCAATCAAAAGCTTCGGCGTTGCGAAGAGAACATCGTGTCCGGCGTGGAAATGAGTGAGAGCGAACTGAAATTCGCGGAGACGTATTTTTCCTGGAAGAAGGTCCGGGGAGGAAAGATCAAGGTCACTCCGAACGATGAGGCCATTGCCGAGACTCAGAAGGATTTTGGCGTCTTCGTCTTGGTCAGCAATGCTCACTCGTTGTCGGATTCGTCTCCAAATTTGAAACACATTAATTGACAGACAACGAGTATTATTTGTCTGACGATTTCCTTATTTTGTCTGACAGCAGTAGGAGGATGTCCACTGTACAGCGTGCTTTTAGACTTGAGGAGTCGCTTGACAAACAATTCTGTACCATTGCTGAAAAACTAGGTACGTCGCCCTCAGACACGTTGCGGATGTTTGTGACAGCGTTTGTTGCTAACAAGGGGTTTCCTTTTGCTTTGAGACTTTCCGATGAGTTGACAAACAAACGAGTCTTCAATTCGAACCATCCGAATATCATTACCCCGCCAATTCGGAATGGGCATGCCGTTCTGCCGGCTTCCTGGCGCGAGGACGATGACTACGATGAATAAGGTGGCACCCCAAAATCACGCCGCCAGTGCAAATCCGCAGCTTTTCGAGGTATGGCAAGAGCAGATTTGCTACCAGCATTGTGTGCTCAAGCATGTGAATCGCAAGCCGATGATCAACGCGACGTTGCGGGAACGATTCGGAATTGAAGCCAAGAATTCCTCACAAATCAGCCGAATCATCAAGGATGCGTTATCGAAGAAGCTGATCAAACTCTACGACCCGGAAGCCGGTCCGCGTTTGCGCCGATACATTCCTTGTTGGGCTTAACGGGGCGTCGATCGATAAGCCGGAAACCAGTAAAACGAACGCTCTCCGACCGTATCGACCGAAGAGCGCTTCATTCCAATGGAAAGAACTGATCTGAATTCCTACTCTTTCTTTTTCCAGTTGTTCCCAAAGGTATGCTGTTCCGTTTCCACAAAACCGCGATGGCCGTGGACGGTGCAGGCGTTGAGAGCCACTTCGAGCTGTGCGAACTCGTTATCGGTGAGCGTCACGTCGGCCGCACCCAAGTTTTCAAGGATTCGCTCCAGATTCTTTGAGCCCGGAATCGGCACCACGTTGGGATACTTGTGCAGCATCCAGGCAAGCGAAATCTGCGCGTTGGTGGCGTTCTTACGCTTGGAGAAGTCGGCGAGCACATCAAGAATCGGTTGATTGGCTGTAATGTTTTCCTTCTTGAGCTGCGGCACGAATTTGCGCACGTCATCGACTTCCTCAAACTTGGTGTCCACCGTCACCTTTCCGGACAAGAAACCGCTTGCAATCGGAGAGAAGGGAACAAAGCCGATGTTGTGTTCAACGCAGTACGGAATCACCTCGGCTTCGCAGCCGCGCTCAAGCATGGAGTAGATGTTCTGAACGGCCGAAACTGGTGTTACGGCGTGCGCTTTGGCAAGCGTCTCGACGTCAACCTGAGACAGTCCCCAACCGCGGATCAGTCCTTCGTCGATCAGGCGCCCCATGGCCGCGGCCACTTCCTCGAAAGATACATCTTCGTTGATTCGGTGCAGATAGTAGAGATCAACGTAGTCGGTCCCAAGACGCTTCATGGAGGCGACGAGATGGGCCTTGACGGCATCGTAGACGCTCGGACTCGCCGCCACTTCATCGGGCCGCAGATGCAGTTTTGTGGCAAGCACGACGTTATTGCGAACCGACCCGAGAGCCTTACCGACGAGCTCTTCGTTGTGTCCCGGATAAAACACCACGTCGCCGTAGACTTCGGCGGTGTCAAAGAAATTGCAGCCGGCATCAAAGGCCTTGCGCATCGCGTTGATGCTGTATTCAGTCTCGGGCACTTTGCCGTAGCCGTGAGAAAAACCCATGCAGCCCACGCCGATGGTGGAGACTTCCAGATCGCGAAGTTTTCTTTTTTGCATCTTTTCCTTCCTTGCTCGTGTTCCTTCAACACCCATTCAAGAGCCTCGGAGAAACGTGTCATTCGTTGCGATTGATTATGGCTGAGCGCAAGAATTCCCGCCTGTCACAGGCTGGGGCAAAAATGTCATTTTTCGGAGATGCCCAAAAAAGCGCCAGAAGCAGTCATCCGCAATTGAAACCGAGCGCGTCAAAAGACTCCATGTTCAATCGATCTTCAAGAGGAGACTTTTCCAGCTCAGTCTGCGAAATGGGCCGTAGCCAGCGGTTGTGGGAAAGTAGGGTCCGGAGCAGAGATGTTCAGGAAAGACTTGCTATCGTTGAAGCCAATCTGCCGATGTCTGTTACATACGGGCTCATTTCTTCGTAGTGCACGTCAACACCCGGTCTCGGAGCCCATTTTCGGGCTGTGGCCGGTATCGGAGTGGAATCGGGCCTGAGCCACCCGTAGAGAATCCACAAGCCCTCGATCGTTTCGGCTTCCTTGACTGGACACACGGAGTAGAGGTATTTGAAGAGCAACTCGCGAGTCTGCGACGAAACGGCGTTCCAGCCTTCCGTGTATTTGGCGTCGGCAATGAACCAGCGAACGCGGTCTTCCGTTTCAAGCCGCACAACATAGTCCGGCGTGACAAAACTCACCTGCGGATCGGTCATTCTGGCAACGCCGTCTTCCCAGGTAAAGGGCGACGTGCGAACCAGATCCACGCCGTTTTCCAGGGACCGCATCGGCGAGCAGATGAAAGGCTCGTAGAAAACGGTGACTCGGCTCACGGTCTTGCCGTCCGATCTCTTTTCGAGAACAAAGGTATTGGGCACCGGACTTTGCAGCCAGTGCGGCGGTCGCGCCGAATAGACGCAGCGCCTGTGTTCGATCACGTCAAAACCGGCGGTCCGCAAATCATCAACGAGCTTGAAGAGACAAAAGAGCTCGTAAAGCCGGCTGCGCTCAAATGTCGTCAGAAGCAGTCCTTCGTCCATCAGATGCAGCGGGCCCATCTTCTGCCAGTCGCACATGCACTGATACACCAGACGATAGGCAGGAATCGTCAGAAAGACCTTCGAGGGAACCGGAGTCTCTCCATAGGGCGCCGGCGTCACTGGCAGAACCTGTCGGTACTGTCCGCTGATGCGTTTGGCGTGTGAGAGCAATGCTTCAAGCTGCGACTGATGGTTTTTGAGGCGCTTGAGTACCACGCCCATGATTGCCTCGGCGCTGCTTACGTATTCATCCTCAACCTTGAGAAGCTCGGGCAGTTGCGAGCGACGAGCACCCACGGCCTCAACCTCTGCCTCAAGCACTTCGGTGACGCATTCGAGAAAACCCAGCATCAGGCGGTTTTCGGGCAGGTCAAAGGTCTTGCGCTTGGTTTCCACCAATGTATGCCGCGGCATGTAGTAGCGGTTGTGGATGCGAATGCCGGTGCCGTGACTCGAGGTGACGAGATCTTCGGGATGTTCGATGACGTGGCGAAGTGTCGAGTGCGAAAACCCCGTGAGCCTTCCCACGCCATCGACCGTTTCCTGCGAGACGAGCTCGAACTTGGCGTTGGTGCGAAAGTAGGGCAGCAGCTGCTCGAAGGTTTTCAGCGTCTTTTCGATCGAATCCAGGCGGTTTTGGAGTTCGGTAGCAAATGCGGATTCTTCTGCAGGAGCCGTCAGGTATTCCCCGGGCGTAGGCGCCTTGGCCCAGACATTGAGTCGGTCGACAACGTAGTCGGCCATTTTGCTCACGTAGTCGGCCACCAAGCCGCGCTTGAGCGAAAGAAAGAAGGCCTCAGTGTGGATTGCCCCGATACTCGAATCGACTGAGAGTGACACCGCGCCGATCGAGTCCTTGAAAAGAACCGCCGGCCTCGTATTCGCAATGGATACGACCGGCGTCAGGACGAAGGAATCTTGATCGCGCCAACCCATTGTGACGATTGGCTCGCCGTTGAGGAGAAGCGTCGGGATGGGGATGTGCGCAATGTCCTCGGGCTCGACCCCCAATTCGGCAAAAGCGGCATGCGGAATACGGATACGCCACAGTCGATCAGCTTTGACCGACAGGCGGATACGGTGAAGCGTTTCGGCGCAGACGGCAGCAGGCTCCCTTTGAAGCCTCAGCGCGACGCGTTCGGTGTCCGTAAAAAGTTCGAGCTGCGACATCGTTTCTCAATCAAAAGAAGCGATACCACCCCATGGACTTTTCGCCGCGCTCGATGAGTTCGGCTAGTTCCGTGCGACTTCGATCCAGACCGTTGCCGTCGAAGATCGACTGCATGGCCTCCAACCGCTCGCGGTATTCCTTGCCGTTGCCGTCAATGCGCGGCATCAGGCGTTGCACGACAGCAAAGTCAATAGCAGTGCGGTAGGCGGGTTCGGTATCGCCCGTAAAGACCACGGCGCCGGCAGAAACGTAATCCTGTATGGCCAGACGCGTTCTCATCGAAACGGAGATGCCCAGCTGATTCTTGAAGCCCGCGTAAATATCTTCCAAAAGCGCGTTGACTTCGTCGGCGTTTTCCATTGTCCTGGGACCGAAGTAGTCCTTCATGGCGTGCCAGGAGACGATCGGGTGTTCCTCGCGTTCGTCGGGTTGTTTGGAGAATCGCACGTCCTGCTCGGGTAGTTTCACGATGTTGGCACGATCCAAGAGACGCGGCGAGAGGTTTTCGGTCGTGAAGTCGTTGTTGATGGTCGCGAGGAACCGCAGCGTATCCGGTACCGAGTAGGTGGCTTCGCCGCCAAACGACACGTACTCCCCGATGTGCGTACGGTTGTCACAGATGCGCATGAAGTCGCCCCAGTAGTATTCCATGGGCGAGAGGTTGGCTTCGTCGAGAAGCATCACAAACGCGATGTCGTCAAAGCCTCTCTGGTTTTCGGCGTGCAGTTCAGCAAAGGCTTCGCGACGGCGAGAGTCGGTGCTCTCAAAGGTCTTGGAAAGCGGGTTGTAGTAACCGATGAAGTCGCGCTTGGACGTCCATCCTCGCTCTACCGGGACGGTGAGGAAGCGCTGCGCCGCCATGGGATTTTTCCACAGGCCCGACTGCGCAACAGCAGGCATCTTATGCACCGAGCGCAAGCCCAGAACGTAGGAGAGAATCTCGCAGATCGACGTTTTGCCGGAACCCGGTTCGCCCGAAAAGACCGTGAGGAAGTTCTGGGTGAGCAGGATGAAGAAATTGAGGATCGTGTTCTTGTCGTACGCGCGGTAGCTTTGCACGTCGGCAACGAGCGCGTCAGCTAACGCCTTACCGGTCAGTTCAAGACGCGGCAGAGTAGCCACCACGCGGGCGCGAGCTTCGAAATTGGTCTGCTCGGTGTCGGACTCCCAGTCGGAGGCGGCCTGCAACAATTTGGACGCAATGGCGCCGTCAAACGCGTAGGCGTGCGCCTTTTGCACGGCTTGCTTCAGATGGTCGTCGATCGCGTTGATTTCCGACGAGATCTTGGAGTGCTGAGCCGAAAGGTCGTCGACCTTGGTCTGAAGCTTCTTTTTTTGTTGGGTGAGCTCTTCGATGTCGTCGATGAGCCCGAGTTCGGCACGACGCTCGGAACACTGCTGCGCGAGCTTTCGGTTGTCTTCGAGAAGCGTGCGGTTGTTTTCCTGCGCCTGCTTGCGTTCCATCTCGAGCGTGCGGGATATTTCGCGCTGCAGGGTGTCGCGACGGGTCTCGAGCTGAGAAACCATCTCACGCAAGTTCTCGAGCTGTGTGGTGACCACGCGGTGCGACTCCAGGCGTTTTCTCAGCTCGGGATTGTCTATGAACTGCTTGACGATGCCGTCAAAGAAGTTTTGATCGTCAACGCGGCGATCGATCGTCTTTGCCAGGAGCGCAATGACCGAGTCGAAATAACGGTCGTTGGTTTCGGCGCGCTGCAGGAGGCTCCTGATTCGGTTCTTTCGGGATGCGCGAATGCGGTCGTCTTCGCAGAAGAGTTCGCTCGTCTCGAGCTGCGTGGCCGCCCATTCCTCGAGCTTTTCTCGTTCGGAACGGTTTTCGGCGATGCTCGCAGAGAGTTTGCTGAGAAGCCCGTCGTCCGAGAGCATATCGTAGGCACAGCGCTGCAGGTTGGTGACGAAGATGACGTCGACCTTGACATTGACGCGCGAGTCGCCGGACTGGCAGCTTTGTTCGACAGTGAGCAACGGTGCCTCGCCGCTTGTGCGGTCAAAACCCTTGATCACGCGAGAGCCCGAGCGCAGCTGCAGGTTGACGTACGGCCGGTGCAGGGAATCTTCGAGAAGGTTAAGCGGACCGTAGAGGCGATCGCCGACTGCAAGCAGTACGGGAACGTTGTTGAGATGCAGAAGCTTGCGGTTTTCCGCGTCTTCGGGCTCTTCCTTCCGACGGAAGCGAATCGATACCTTGTCCTGCAGGTTGGGCGCCTCGTTGTCGGGCAGATCCGGATAGACCACCACATAGCCGCCCGCGTCTTCAACGTGGCGCAGGGCCCCCGAAGAGACGATGTCGTCGTAGTCGACGCCCAAAGCGTAGTCCGAGCGGCGACCTCCGTAGCCATCCTTGCGGTCGTAGAAGATTTCGTCTGACCAGTCAAAGATAAAGAACGAGCCTTCGTTGATCTTCAGGGGCGACTTGCTCGAATCCAGACTCACGGCACCAAAGCTCGGAAACCGGGTCGAGAGATCCTGCTGGATGAAGCGTTTGGCGGCGTCCGACCAGTTGGCGACGAGAAAGAGGTTCGTGAATTTGTTTCCGAAGCGGCGAACGCACCCGAGACTTCTCGTCTTGCCGCGGGCGGGCTTGACGTCGTACGTGAATTCATTTTCAATCGGGAAGTTGTCGGGCGCAACGTAAGGAGCCGGTTCGGGCTCGGGCTCCGGAGCAGGGGTTGCGGGATCTGCGGCGGTTCGGTTTTCTTCGGTTGGAGTATCAGCGGGCGCTTCTTGTGCCTTGGTGCCTGCGGTCGTCGTTTTCGACACGGCAGCCGCAAGGGAGACAGCCTCAATCTTGCTGCGCAGCGTATGGGTGTCCTGTGCGGGCGTCGCTTCGGCTGAGAGACTGTTGGCGGCGGTCGTCAGCAGCGTTTCGGCAGCAGGATTCGATTTCTTGGCATCGAACCCGTCGCTGACGAGTTTTGCCACGCGGGACTTGGCGCTGGTTGTGGTCTTCGTCTTGCGGACAGTCTTGGCGGCGGCCGGTTTAGCTTTCGGTTCAACGGGAGATTCGCGCGCTTCCTTGTCTTGCGTTGCCTGCGGCTGGCGAGCGAGCACGTAGGCTTTGAACGATTCGGCGCCCGCTTTGGACTTTTCCGATGAATCAAGAGCGGTGAGCACCACGCCGAGCACTTCGCTCAAGCGATCCTTTCGCTCGTCCGGAATCGAGAAAGAGAGTCCCTTGCCGTCGGCTTCCAAAAATTCATCAAAGAAGAGCAACAATACGTGAGCGGCGAGTTCCTCGGGCTTGCCCTTGAGTAGCGTGAGAAGCTTCTCAGTGATGCCGTACACCGTTTCGGGAGCGAATTCGCCCGCAGCCTTAAACGGGTCCTCGTGCTTGGCCTTCTTGTCGGCAAGAAGCTGGACATGCGTTTCTCTCAAAAGCGTCTTGATGAAGGCGCTCATCGACGGCATGCTGTTTTTGAAAGACGTCGGAATGCGGTTGCGAAACGTCGCGCCGTCGAGAAAGGTGTTGCTGCTCGTGCGTACCCCCTTGAACATAGGGGCCTTGGAGAGATTCTCCTTGACGTAGAGGCCGACTTCTTTTTTGGCTTTGTTGGGTGCGTGATCCAACGCAAAGTTGAGAAGATCGGAGGCGGTGATGGAGGGCACGGGCGAAACGGTATTGCTGTCAGACATACGAGAAACCAGGTCCGAAATAACGGGCGCGCGGCATCGGCGTACTAAAAGAAAAGCCGCGCCCTTAAACGATATCTCTTGGATTTTAGCGAGCTGCGCCGGACGTTGCGGAAGTTGGAATAAGTGCGGCCGCAGGCAAATGGATAGTTTCGCGGGCGGCGCGTACCGGTCGCACTCGGCAGTCACTCCTGCGGTGTATTGACATGATCGGTGTCCTTCGGCACCTCAAAAGGGAGCCGTCCCTGAAGACGCGTCTCCTGCAGGAACATCACGACGGCGTCTTCGACCGTGATGCCCATTTCAGCGCAGACTTCCTCGGCTTGAACAAGCAGCTCGGAATCAAGTTCGATGCTCAGCAAGTCCATGGGCGATCCATAGGTTAATCTTTGCGTGCTATGTTTTTTCGATACTAAATTCTGACAGGATCGGGACGACCCGATAGATGAAATCTATATCGGTTCGTCAGATCGTACGCACGAGACCTCCGGTGGAAGCCTTGCGCACCTTCGTTTTACCGTTGCTCATGCGAATCGCAACCTGATCGCCGCTAAAGGAAATGTCCACGGCGTCCTTGGGTTCGAGCGTACGAAGCAAGCCGCCGTTAAGTCGCCGGAGTTCAGCCTTGCCGCTGGCGTAGACGATGCCGACGAGTTCCAGTTCCGAACTCATCGAGACGCTCACGACGTTAGACGAACCCATCGTACGAACTAGACCGCCGTTGTCGTTTCGCAGTTCCGCTTTGCCATTGCGTATAGTGATCAGCATTTAGTTTCTCCTCGTTCGTTTAGGGGCAAGCGCCTTTGTTTGTTCGATTGTAGGCCTTTGTCGGGCGTTGGGAAAAACTCGTCGAAAGCCTCCTGCATCACCCGATAGACCATGACTTCAAGTTCGGTTTTCACCTCGTCGCCTTCCTTGTCCGTGTACTTTTCGGGCTTGTCGAACACCTTCTGCAATTGCCTGAGATAACAGTCGAGCATGTCCTCGTAACACTGCACACAGTCAGCGGCAGACAAGGGCACCAGCGTGACCTTATAAAACTTCTCCCGAGCAAGATTGAGCAGGAGACTCTGTTCTTCAGTGGCGTTCAGAAGGGCGGTGATCAGATGATTGCTGATCGCCTCAATGATTTTCGTCTGACGATCTTCCGGTTTGCCTTTGCCTTGCGCGACAGTTTCGACTTCGGTTTTTCTCGCATCCGACAAAAACAATTTCCAGCCGGCACCTTCTTGCGCCACGAAGTAAGCCGGCAGGTCCTCGAAAAAGTCGACGTTGTTGTCGGAGACGCTTGCAAAGGTTCCGCTTAACTTGGTGTAGAGCGGCACACAAAATCGAATGTTTTCGGGTTGATAGAACCGGCTTTTGGCTCTCGAACTCGGCTCCAACAGCGTTCGGCGATCCAGCAGCCGATCAGTCGCAAGCTCTACGCTTCGAAAGGCAAAAGTAACCGGCTTCCATTTCTTGGGCAAGGTTCCGCTCTTGGCGCGCTCGACAAGTTTTTCGAGCGTCAGCCGACCTTCAAGGGCCGTCATGATGAGCGAGAAGGCGTGCGGTCTGGAATAGACGCTGTGAAAGGGCAGTTTGTTCCACACTGACTTGGCCATGCGGTCGACCGTATGCACGGACAGCGGCATCTGCAGCGGCGCTCTGGTGTCTCTGTCCAGGCCGAAACGTCTTAACGGCGCCCAGCCGTCTACAAAGGAAAACATCGGATGTTTACCGGTGCGCATGAGCTCAGCCTTTGCGCGAGCGTAGAAGCCCGGCGAAGGCCCCTTGTAAATGTGCCGCATCGAGATGTAGAAATTGAGCGGCAGGTAGCTGGCCGACCAAAGCTCATAGACGAAACGAAAACGGTTGGGCCGTACAATGCTGTACAGGTAGGGTTTTCCAAGGTCGGCAGCGGTGACCTGACCGATCGGAACGTCGCTCGCATGCCGACTGAGAAACTTTCGGAGTTGGTCGGGATAAAAATAAGATCGTGGCGTGTGTACGTACATGTTTCAGTTCCGGTTGCCATTGACGTAGATCACTTCGCCCCGCATGTCTTGATGCGTGTGGAAATCGCTGCTCAACACCCAGACAAGCGGGCAGGGGACCTGTTTTTCGGTTGGATAGGGCGTATAGCCGTCGGTAAACGTGACGCAGACGTCGGCTTCGATGTCGTTCTTTGCAATCCAATCCATGATGGCCGGCATACAGGTGCCGCCGCTCCAAAGGTTTTTGCGAGGTTCGAGCGGTTCTCCTTTTTCATACTCGTCGACGGCTTCAACTTGCGTTGTGCAATAGACGACATAGACCTTGCGCGGGTGGCAGAGATCGAAAATTCGCTCGCAATGGCCGAGATACTCGGCGATTTCGATGTCGGAAATGGAACCCGAAACGTCGACGCCGATCACGACCGTTCCCAAGGACGGGAAACGTTCGCGCCGCGGCAGGTAGGCGATGTTCAGCCGCCGTTTGTCGGGACGGCTCCAGTTGTAACGTTGCTCAGCCTTGCCGACCATGTAGCGCTCGAGCAGTTCGTACCAGGGCATGGAAGATTCCAGAATCGAACCGATGAAGCGGGCAAGGCCGCCGCTCATGTTTCCGCAGGTCCTGGCGGTCGTGAGCGCCTGGCCGAGCGCGAGCTTTCCTTCTTCGATCTGCTCGTTGATTTCCTCCTGCGTCATCTTCCGTGCTTCACGCGGAAGGTCCGGGATGTTGAGTTCCCCGATGAAGGGAGAAGAGCTTGCCGAGCTGTCGTTGCCATTCTCGGATCCGTCATCGGATGCACCGGCGAGTCCGCCGGCTTGCCCATCGGCCTCAAGATCATCCGGAAATAACGGCAGCGTCAGGCCTTGGCCTATCGAGGGAGACGTTTTTTCCTTGGGTTTGAGCCTTGACGCGATCTCGTCGTAGATAGACTCCGACGTACGGTACTGCGCGCCGAGCATACGGATGCCGCCTGCGATGAACTCGCCGACACCTTCGGCGATAAGCGTTTCGTTGATGACGGCGTCGCATGCGATGTTGTAGATCACCGGATCCCGGTCACCGCGCCTTGCAATGTGTGCAAAGACGATGTGCATCACCTCGTGGGCAAGCAAAAATTCAAGCTGCGGCGCAGTGCATTTCTCTACGAACTCGGGGTTGAGCAAAATGACTCGGTCAGTCGTTACGGCGGCGGTCTCTACGGAAGCCGTGATAAGCACTTCGTGACGGTAGAGAAGGCTGCCGAAAAAGGGATGACGAAGAAGCAACCCCACGGAGGCCTTGCTGATTTTCTGTCCCTGGTCTACGTCGGCGGCAAGCATCGCTTTACTCCTTCACGCTTTAGATCAAAAGGCCGCTTTTGAGCAGAAAGCGCGCCACGACCGTGCTGTAGAGGTTGTTGCCGTCGCGAGTCTTCGCCGACGTAAAGTCCTTACGGTTGGCCGAGAGATACATCTTGGCCGCGGCCACGGTCATTTCGGGGTTCAGGCGCGCCGTGTAGGTCCAGATTGCCTCGGCGTTGTGGGTCGTGAGGACGGAGCTGAGCTGGGCAATCGTGGCCCACTGAATGTCGTTGGCGCTCGGTATCTCGATCCTCTCAGGATCGTTGATGATTCTCTCGGCACTCGGAAGGCGTTTCATGACTCTCAGAAAGCCCACGTATTCAGCCGCAGCGCCGTCGCCCACAGAACCTGCGACATGCTCCCGAAAGAGCTTTGCTTTCTTTTCGATCGACTCGGGGATTAAGGCCACGGAGGCCCAGGAGCGCGGCGTCGGATTCCTGCTGCGTTTGGCGTCGAAGTCCGAGAGCAGACTCGGGCGAAAGCGCAGAAAGGCCTGCAGTTTCACAGGCACGTTGTTGGCCTGCGCCCACTCGAGCCAGTCGTCGAGGTTTTCGGTGAATTCGAGCTCGCGCATGCGGTTGGCAAGTTTCGTGCTCAGTCGATTGGCGCCCGATCGATCTTCGGTGCGGTTGCCCGTGGCGATGATGAAGAGTTGATCCGACAGACGCAGCTGCCCGGCGCAGCGATCGAGCACGACGCGGCAGAGCGGATTTTGCATGTTCATGTCGGCGTCGCTCAGTTCTTCCAGAATCAGCACGCACGGTCCCACACCTTGGCGCAAGGCCCAGAACTCTTCGGGCGGCAGCCATTTGGTGCACTCGCCGTGAAATTGCGGCAGACCCAGCACGTCGCAAGGCTCCCGCAGAGACGGGTTGAATTCGATGATGCGCTCAGAAGGAATCTTGTGAGTGACGGCAAGTTCCTGCGCGATTTCGCGTGCGCAGGAGCTCTTTCCGCCGCCGGGCTTGCCGACGATGAACGGAACCACTTCGTGGGTGGTCTTGAACTGTTCGAGGATGGTTGATTTCAGGTCGGAGAATTTCATGGTCGGTTGACTCGTTTTGGTTGTCTGCAGCAGACATTGTCAGACATCATGCGTCAATAATTGACGCATTCGGAAAGCCCGAAGGAGGAAACCGAAAAGTCAAAGAAATATCTGCGTCGCAGGAAAAAAGAGGCCGATCCGAAGACCGGCCCGAGGAGGTTCAAGGAGAAATTGCAGAAAAGGGTGAGCTGCAGAAGGTTAGTTTTTCTTCTGTAACGCGATGATCAGTTCATTGAGCAAGGATTCGACTTCGTGCGCAACAGGTAACTTACGCTCTCGATAGATGGCAACAAGCTCCGAGTAGTTCCACAGGACGAGCTCGCGTTTTTCGGCGCGGCCCTTTTTCTGGTCGACAAAACGATCGAACACGGCGTCACCCAGGTGCTTGGCGTCGGCCAGAGTGCACAGAAGGTTGTGCCATTTGTCTGCGGCGCTGATGAGCAGTACCTCGTCTGAAGCCGCGCGCAAGTGCTCAAGGTATTGATTCTTGCGCTCAAGCCAGGGCGCTTTCGCTTGGCCCGAGGCGGGTGCCGCGTCCGAGCAAGCCATCACGAGTTCGAGCACGTGCTTGCCGAAATGCTCTTCGATGACCGGAATGTATTGCGCGCCGCCGTCTTCGATCACGTCGTGCAGGAGCGCCGCGACGAACTGATCTTCGCTGCCGCCCCAAACGGCTACCTGAGAGGCCACGGCCATGGGATGCGAGATGTACGGAATCTCGGTGGATTTGCGCTTTTGGTTTTCGTGTACAAGCGCGGCCAGAGCAAAGGCGGCGCAGATGCGGTCGGTGCAATACATTTGTTTGGTCCTTTCGGTTGCGTTGAGTCGTGCGCTTCGACACTTTTTCCGCGGAAGCTTATCTTCGGAAGTCTTGTCGATTGACAACAAAAGACTAAAACCGCGTGCGTCGTTTTCCGTCGCAACCGATCAATCCCGAGAGACCGGTCGGTATCTGGACTCGAATGCGGCAAGCACACCGCGCAGGCGATCGTCGAGAAAGCTCGAGGCTTGCTGTGCGATTTCATCGGCAACGCCGTAATAGGCGCCCGCGACGCTTCCCGCAATCGCGCACAACGTATCGCTGTCACCGCCGAGACTCACCGCGTTTCTGAGGGCGTCTTCGAAGGACGTCGATTCGAAGAAACATAACAGCGCCTGCGGCACGGAGTTTTGACAGGTGTTGAGCGCTTTACCGCGGCAATATGTCGGGCGGATCGAATCAAGCGAAAATGAGAGGTCGTAGAAGTGGCGACCGACGAAGTTTTTGACGGAGGCTTTGTCGTGGCCGGTGCGGGCGAGAAAGACGCAGGCAGCCACGGCTTTGGCGCCGTTGAGACCTTCCGGGTGGTTGTGCGTGACGGCGGTGACTGCATCAGCCAGTGCAAAGACCTCGTCGAGCGTTTTTGCTGCGTAGCCGCAGCCGCTTACGCGCATAGCCGCACCGTTTCCACAGCTGAAGTACGGCGATTTGACTTCCGATATGCGCCAGCGGTTGAATTGTCCGCCGTAACTGAGCTTCCAATAGCGGTTGGCAAAGTCGGCAAGATGCCTTTCGGCGGCCTGCGGCAAAAGCTCAGGCTTTGTTTCGGTCTCCAGAAGCGCCTGACAGACGGCGAGCGTGAGCACGGTGTCGTCAGAGAAGGAGCATTCGGGCGAAAAGAGCTCAAAAGACTTGCTGAGGTAATTGGAGTGTTCGAACTGAGAGCCGACGATGTCGCCGACAATGGCTCCGAGCATTGTTGTCTCCCCTACAAGATTAATTTTCGATCGCGCCCAGACTGAACTCGGCGATCAGGGCATTCGCAAAAATGTCCGGTACGGGACGGTTATACCGTGCAAAGCTTTCGGCAACGGTTTCGCCATCCGTGACGATCGTTCGTTTGCCGGCGTTGGCGCGTTTGTTGAGCGCCTGCATTACGGTCTCAAAGTCTTCCGGCCAACCGTGCATAAACGACGACGGTCCACGAAGGTGCAGAAGGTCTGCCGTCTCGATGATGGTGAGCGCTGCGCTCACGACGTCCGCGCGCTTTTCCTTATTCAAGGCTCGGATTCCGCAGTCGAATGTGACAAGCGACCATTCCGGGTGGCGCTCAAGGAGCCTTGCCTGTACGGCAAGCTCGGCAAGGTCTAAGGGATTCAGGGAGAGCCACCGCGAAGAACCGATGATGCACAGCGTCGGAATGTCGGTTCGCTCTTCCGCGAAGTCTCGAATGAGATCCATTGTTTGTGGGGCAACTTTCATCCAGGTCAATTTCGTGAACGGATCGTTGGGTTCGGAAACGTCAGTTGTCTTCTCGGAGACAGTCATTTCCGCTTTCAGATGCGCGGCGATGTCTTCGAGTTTGACGCGGTCCTGCGCGAGTTCCACCAGAAGCTCGGGAAGGGCTTCGGAATCTTTCAGACGGCAGCCCGCGCGCTTTAAAAGGAGTCCGGCGGCGTTCAGGGCGGTCCGTTTGTTGCCGTCGGCAAAGGCATGAGCGCGAGCGATGCAGTACGTTTGAAAGGCCGCGCACAGAAAGACGTTGGTCCAATCGTAGGCCGTGTTGTAGGTCATCGCGGTACGGATGCGACCGACGAGAGCCTCGGCCTTGGAAAGAGATTCCTCGGGCGCCATCGAGGATGTTTTTAAGCCGCCGAAACGCTCAATCACGGCGTCGTGAATGCGAAGGATTTCTTCGGGTTTGAGAAGGTGCATGTTCTGTTCCTAAAGAGATTTGAGAGCGGTGTTGCTCGCCGCGAGTGTGTTCAAAACATCCTGAATTTCGGCTTCGAGCTTGGTTTCGTCTTCGTTTGGCGGGACATAGCCTCGAGCGACGAGTACCTTGCGGGCAGCCTCGGAGCGGTTTTTATAGATCTCCGGCCAGCGGCGTTTGCCGATGCGGCGGTCGGCCGCCAGAAGAATGTCCGTGAGGCCGAAACGATCGTGCAAGGTCATGAGTCTGTCGACGGGGGCCTGAAAGTGGCGGATGACGATACCGCAGCACCACGAGATGTCGTCTTGAAACGGCAGATTGCCGATGTTGAAGTCCTTGTCGTGCCACATGAACATGAAGTCATGCATGCAATCGAAGATGACTTCTCCGTCGAGAGTTACCCAAAAGCGCGGTATGCCGTTGGCACACGTTTTGCCGCCGCCCGGATAGACGGCGCAATGGACTTGCAGGTTAATTTTGGGATCGATGATTTCGTAGAGTTTTCGTTGGATTTGCGACCACATGCGTGGCTCTCCTTACTTCGGTTGACTGTGAAAAACAGTGGGTTCGCAAGTAAGGTATCCGGATGTGCGTCAACGATTGACGCATAGAAGGCGAGCGTGCGACTGCGTCGGTCAGTGACGCAGCAGGCAATAGAGTGGGCGAAAAGATTCTTTTAGGTACGCCTCTGAAATGTCCCGATCACACCGCTACTCGCCGATCTGTTCTTTGCTCAAAGTTGACAGTGAAAGGTTTGACAAGCAGCGCTGGCACCGCGCCTGGCGGGCTCGTCAGCGCGCCGCGTTGAACGCTGCCGTGCGGATCACCGAGGCAAAGGACGTAGAGGAGGCGTTTGACGATTTCAATCTGATCTTGCCGCGCGAGGTTTCCAACATCTGGACGATGGAAAAGGAAGGCAAGGTGCGGTTTTCGCCGGTCAGGTACCGGAATGAGGAATGGTGGAAAAGCGTAATGAGAAAATAGACGTATTTGGCTGCACTAACTGTGTTGCAGGACTTCCCTGAGCATGTAGAGATACGAAAGGATCAATAGCGGCGAACCGGTTCTGCAAAGTCTAAGTCCACAATTCGAGGTCTCACTTTACGCGTAACCTATAGAGTTCGTAGCAACGAACTCTATAGGATGCGTCAGTTCGGTGTATGGTCACAGCTTTTCGTCGAAAAGCGGCAACTTCAGATTGCGTGCATCGGACTTTTCTGTGCTGACTTCGTCTTCTTCCTCATCCTCATCGTCGTCCTCGTCATCTTCTTCGTCGTCTCCGTACAGATCGCGAAAATCGATGTCCCAGTCGGGATCCAGCCCGTCTTCATCGAGGCCGAACTCGTCGACTTCATCTTCCTCGTCTTCGTCCTCAAAGTCCTCGGCGTCGTTGACCGCCTCGACGATGAGGTCTTGGATTTGGCGCGTGGTGTGTTGCACAACCGCAGGATCGGGGTCAGCAAGGAGAAGGCGGATGAAGTCGGTCGTTGCCGGGAGCTCCTGAAGATTCTCGACGTAGTCAATCAGGCGCTCCGGATCATCGCCGTAAAACGCGATGCGCTCTTCGTTCGTGAGATCCTTGGGTTCGACACAAACGGCGCGACGTACTGCCGGGCTCTCGTCAAAGGCCAATTTTCTTGCGGCAGGCATGGACGAACGGACGTAGTGCGCAGCATATTGTCGTACGAATTCTCTGGGATCCGATGCAAATTTTTCAATCACGTACTCGGGTTGCGCGGTCAGATCGAATAGATCGGGGCCGTTATGGCCTTCCGTATCGTCAAAGTCGTCGTAACTCATGAGGCTGTCGATCGCGTTTTCGATTGCTGCCGGTTCCGTGAGCGTAATCGTGTACGGATCGGTGTCGGGGTTGAGCACCAGTTCGAAAGGAATCGCATCACCCGCAACGGCGTCGCCTTCGGTAACGGCTTTAATCAACAAGGGACGCAGAACGGCTGCAGCATGCTCGTCAATGTAGCGGATGCGGTGGCGCACAGTGTTGCGAAGCGTGCGATCCTTGAGGGCGTCGGCAACAGCTCGGCGTCCGTCTTCGGTCGAGGCAAGCGTCTCGAGACCGTCGATGTTGTCAAGCACAGCTTCACGCACGCAAAAAGCGCGATCGTTCAGAAGCTTGATAAAAGTTTCTACTTTCAGGCCGCGGCCGGCGGCTATCTTGCGCATTTCGTAGGACGGACTCTTGGCAAGAATTTCCCAGACTTCACGTTGGGGCTCAGGCACCGCCGTGGGTTCGGCCGTGTAGGTCATCTCGGTCTCTTCGACGATCACTGCCGGCGAAATTCCGTCTTCAGTGTGGCGCGTGGGTGAATACTGTGCCGACAAAATGAAATCCACGATGGGCCAGCCCAGCCGCACGGTCGTGTCGCCGTAGCGCAATACTGCCAGAGGCTTTACACGATCTTTGGTCAGGTAAATAGGAAGATGCTGCCACTGTTCGAGAGTGGCCTTGGGGTTCGTTTGGGAGGTTTCGACGGTGGTCGTATTGTTTTGATCGGTCATTTCGACTCCTTGAAAGACATTGGAGATACGATCATTCTGACAGTCGGTGCGACACTGACTGACGCTTGCAAGACACCTGTTATTGAAAGAGAGATCCGCCAAAATTGCCCGAGTTGTAAAGCTATTTTGCGGGTGAGTCGCAAAATGACGCATCCTCCGTTACCATGCGGTTGACAATAAATTTGTCATTGGCAAAAAAGGTTTTCGAGAGGAAATTTGAAAATGACCCATACCCCATCAACGGTTAACGACAACCATCAATGTGTGCCGCCGATCCTGCAGCCTCAACGGCCCGAATTCCGGGAACTGATCAAGCGTGCTCCCAGCGGCATCGGCCTGATCAGCGGCAAGCGCATGACGGGTTCGGACGAGTGGGATGAAATCATCACGGTGGCGGTTTCCACAGAGTTTGTGGCCGACCTGGTTCGCTGGGGCGGCATGGATGCGGCAATGCCGGAAGAGGCGATGCGCCGGGCCGCCTTTATGAATCTGCTTGCCCGTCACCCGGACGCACGACTGCGCACAGCTGCGGCTACGGAGCCGAATCTGACGGCCGAGTCCGTCACGCTTCTTGCAGACGACGCTTCGCACGACGTCAAAAACAATCTCTCGCTCAATGCTCAGGCTGTCGGTCTGATGAGTTTCGATCAGGCCGTGGCCTTCGCCAGCGAAGACGGACAACTCATTGAAAATACGATGGAGTCGATGACGCAGGCTGCGAACAATGCCTACCACAATCCGCTGCGTCAGAAGAGCGAAGCGGCTACCGTCCAAGAGTTTGAGCGCTCGGTGGCGTTTGAAAAGCAATACGAAGCGCTTGCCGAAAAAGCTCGAAAGCTTATCGAGCACTTCTATGAACATCCCGATCTGAGTGTGCGCCAGGAGGCGCGAATTCTGCAGGACCGGCTGGAAAAATTTTCCGATGAGGTTCCGAAACGGCGTCTTCCGTTTGCCCGTCGCAGACGCAGCGCCTCGGAGTTCGGACTGGATCTCTATGGACGACCGCAAGACTATGTTTATGCCTTGGTGTTTCTTGAGGAAGTCGAGGGCGACCTGCGCGCGGCCGGCTCAACGCCAAAACTCATGATTCCCGTAGACGGTCTTGAGGGGGTCGCTCGCGACCTTCCGATCAACGGCGATACGGAACCGTTTGTGGTTCGTATGGCCAACCATCCGGCTCGCGCGGTACGAAGCGAAGTGGCGCGACGGGATGCGCTGCCGCCGGACGCCGTCAAGGCGCTTTGTGCTGACAGCACATACGATGTGCGCCAGGCGTTGCTCGCCAACGAAGACATTCTTGCGGACCTTTCCGATAAGGAAATCCTCAATATCATCAAGGCTGACCCCGGTCTTTTGAGCGAGTCCTTCGGTTTTGGCTGCGCGAGCAGCCGCATTTCACGTCTGCTTCGGCAGACTTACGGCGACTCGAAGGACCCATACATTCTCGAAACGATCAGCTGTCTTGAATAACACCTGGTCCAATCAAATGATGCACGCCGTCGGCCAAAGACAGCCGGCGGTTTTTTTCGTGTGTACGAAAATGGCCGAAAGGCCGATCGGTTGAAAGTTAGGATTTCGACCGGAATTGATCGCAAAAAAAAGCCTCCGAGGTTGTCCCGGGAGGCTTTTCGAATCCGAACGGCTTCGGATTACTTCTTGAACTGTTCAGTCAGGAACTGTTCAAGGTCTTCACGCTTCATATTGTTGGCTTCGAGGAAGGCGCGAACTTCGCGCTTCATGTTGCCCTTGCCGGTCCATTCGACGCCGTTGGGAAGGCGATACTTGATCGGGGACTTGCCGCGGGACTTCTTGGTGGCGGCAACAGGTTCTTCGGCGAACGTAAAGTCGGAAGCTTTGAGTTGGAAATCGGTGATGATTTCCTGAACGTAAGCGATGGCTTCAGCTCTGGCTTCCTGAGCCTGCTTCTTGAGTTCTTCCTGCTGACGCTGCAAGTTAGCGTAAAGTTCCTTGAAATTATCAGACATTTTTATCCTCCTACTTAGATGCGGTGAGTCTAACAGTCTTTATTCGCAATTGTCAACGAATAATTGATGATAAACATTCGAAATTTTTAAATTAGGAGATTCTATCTAGGATCTCTCAAGATATTCGGGGCTTACTGCCGAAAATTGAAGACGAGATCATTGGTTAGGGCGCAAGGAAATATTTTGACGAAAGCGAAGTGAAAATATTGGGGATTGTGTCGGGGTGAGTTGGCCGTCCGCGGCAGAAACTCGCAAAGTCTAGAGAGGCAAGGGATGGGGCGGATTGAAGAAAAAAACTGCCGCCGAAAGAGCAAAAGGAGGAAATCTCTAACGGCGGCAGGCTGGCTAGTGAATGGATAATCGTTAATTATCGAATCTATGTTTTGCGTTTTGCGCTGTTGGCAATTTCAATCGCCGCTGACAGGTCGTCACCGTTGGGATTCGGAAACGTGACCGTCATTTGAACCGGCGAATAGTATTTCGTATCAAACATACGGATGAGGTGCTCGCCCAGAGCATCCAATGTGCCGGCATGGATGAGCTTAATCCGAATGCTGACCTTTTCATTTTCGAATGTTTGCTTAACGGTCATCGGAAGGCATTCGTACTTCTTGGCAAGCGCATAGAAGTCTCGCACTTTTGCGGCGATCTGCTTTCGAATGTGGTCTTGCTCGATTTTCGTAAGATCGCTTGATTCAAGAGCGGTGATGAACTTCTCAAGTTTGGCCTTGCGACTCTTTCGTGTTTTTATTGTCAGTTTGTATGCAAACATTGTCGTCCTCGTCAAAGGTTGTCGGTTGTTGTTCTCAGAAGTTCGCTAAGGTCGCGGCGTCGGTTCGTGTTCCGAATCCAAGCGTTTCGCTTTGTCTTTAAACGCTTTCTTGCTGCGACACTGAAACATTAAAGCTACGTGCGTCAATTTCCGTCGCATGCAAAAACAATCGCTTTTGGAAGTCGTTCGGGACGATCGTCAGAAGCTTGCGGTCATTGAGCGTCAGATGCAATGGCATAATTGCGAGCACCCACCACCAACGAACCGAATCGGTCTCATACATGAACAAACTTGCCGCTGTTGCTTCCGCCATCTCTTTGATGCTTTCCATTCCCACGGTTTCGGCTGCTGACTCGTTCTTTGATTCCATTAAGGAAGCCGGCCGAACCATCGGTCACACCACGCGCGACGTGACCCGTGAAATCGGTCATGCCTCTCGTGACGCCACCCGGGAAGTCGGTCACGCTTTCCGCGACGGTTTCTCCGACGATGAAAAGGGCAAGGCTAAGGGCGACAAAAAGCAAAAGGACGAGAAGAAGGCCGACAAGTGAGCTCCTTCTGAGTTGTTCGGATTGCGAAATCGAACTTAGCAAAAACGTTTCACGTTGTTATTTTTGCTTCTCTGAATGTCCGGGACTCCGGCGTTTTCGTAGTTTAAGTTTTATGCGAATTTGTGCCTAACGGTTTTGTGCCAATTGCGGTATCGTTGAACATCAAGAATCGGAAAGTGAGACTGATCGTGATTTCCTTGCGCGAATTCGAAGCCGTTTTTTCCAGGCTGGCACCTTGGGAGTCGGATGCCGAAGCGTTTGTGCGAACCGATTCCGACGGCATCGTCTATGTGCCGAACTCTATGTTTGCCGACACCGAGGAAATCGACGCCGCATACGACGCAATAAAAGAAGGCTCCTGGATCGCTTTTCCGGATGCCTCCGAATTGCGTTTAGGCCATCGCATGGCTCTGCGGTTCTCCCGAGAGTTCTTGTCTGAAGAGCAGTGTGAACGCGTCGTCGCAATCTTCTCTCGCCGCGGCGCCTTCCGACGATTCAAAGATTTTCTCGATGAGTGCGGAAATCTTCAAGACTGGTACGCCTACGAAGAACTCAGCGTACTGGAGGCACTTAAACAGTGGCTCAAGGACAACGACATCGATTATGTGGATGATCGGCCGCTTTCCGAAGAAGCGCAGAGGATAGCGGCGCTGCGAAGGTAGAGCCGGTTAGAAAACTCCCAGAAGTGCCAAGGCCATGACCGAATAACGAGCGGTCTTGCCTGCTGCTGTCCAAAGAAGAGCCGGCCAGAAACCGATGCGAAGCCACCCGGCGGCGAGCGGCAGCACATCTCCGATGACGGGTACCCAGGCCAGCGCCAGTCCCGGGGCACCCCAACGGCGCAGACGATCGACGGCGTCGTTTGCCGGCACGCGATGGGGAACATAGCGGCCGATCGCCCAGCTGGTCATGCTGCCGAGCGTATTAAAGAGGCTTGCCGCGGCAACAAGCAAAAGGGCGCGATCGGTTTGCGGGGCGGATGCGAGAGCCGCTGCCAGAAGCGCTTCCGAGCTTCCGGGTAAGACAGTTGACGACAAAAAGGCGGACACGCAAAGAGCCCAAAGGCCGCCGTCGCCGGCTAGAAACGAGGTTATCGACTCGATCATTGAAAGATGGAAAACCGACTAGATCAAGAACGTCTTGCAAGGCGAATAGTCTTCGCCTTCGTTCAGAGCCAGATAGCCCAATTGGTTGGAGACGAACTTTGTCTTACCGATGCTGCCTTCAATCGACGTGTGTGAGTGGCCGTAGACCCAGTAGTCGATGCGTGAGTCTGCAATCCAGTTGCCCAGTTCAGTGACAAAACCGGAAGCAATGGGCGAATTCTTGTGATCTTCTCGGCAAAGCGTAAAGCTCGGCACGTGGTGCGTTACGACGACGATATGCTTGGCATCGGACCCTGCTACGGCTTCCTGAAGGAATGCAACGGCCTCCTTGTGCATGGCGACGTAGTCGTCGACCGTGATTCTCTTGCCGTCAAACGTGATTTCACTGAAATCAAGCAGTGTGGAATTGACCGCGGCAGCCTGTTCGGGAATGATGTTCGACCAGAGAGTCGAGCAGATGAAGTCAGTGTCGCCCACACGCACGACTTCATTGTTGCAGCACGTCACATTGGGACGGATCGAAATCTTGATCGGTTCAATCAGGTCTTCGACCTTGTCCCATTCGCCGTAGTAATCGTGATTGCCCGGTACGAAGATCGTTTTTTCAAAGTTTGAGGAACACAGATCCCAGAAGAGGCGATAGGTACGCAGCGCCACAAGATTTGCAACGTCGCCGGCAAGAATGAGCACATTGCCTTCCTCCTCAAAGCCTTTGTTGAGGACGTATTCGTAATTCTGTCCGTAGTCGAGGTGCAGATCTGAAGCGTATTGGACAATCATGGCCGAGACCTAGTTAAAAAGCCGCGCGTTCAAGTCTAAACGGCTTGAAAAGATTTTCCAGACGTGCGGGCTTATCGTTTAACCTATCTCTTTGCGCCAGTCGAATTTCGCCGGCATCTTTTTCCTGTTAACGAAGGGGCGACTCTGAAATTGCCGGCCGGAACACAGCGCCTTGGCAATCAGGTTGCGGGTACGAGGTACTTTGACCTTGACGACGGTTTTCTTTTTGGTTTTGCTCATGTTGATTCCTGAGTAGATGGTTCAACATGAGGTTAACCTCGGGTGCGTCAACGAATGCCGCAGGCAATACGCTACCCGCAATCCGTCACAACCACAAAAACGCCATCGGCACCGCAACTCCGATCGAATCAAAGCGTCTTAAGCTCTGCCCGCAATAAAGAAGAACGTTTTGAACTTCACGGACTTTGACAAGTTCTCTGAATTTCACCAAAGCCCCGAAATCGTTTTCCGTGACGTTTTCCCTGGTTGAGACCTGGAAGGCTGTGAGCGCCCCCGTTTTGGCGTCTTCCAGAATCAGGTCGATGCTCAGCCCCGTTCGCAGAGCAAAATGCCACAGATGCAAATCCCGAGCATTGTCCGTGAGGGTTGCCAATTGAGCCCAAGTCCAGGTCGTAAGCAACCTGCGGACATCCTCCGGATGATCGCTTGAAATAACGCAGGGCGCCGTGCTGCAAAAACCAAGCAGACCGCACAGCCAGCCGGAATCGGCTACGACATATTTGGGACTACGTACGCCGCGCTCAAAGGCAAGGCTGCCCGGCCAGACAGCAATGCGGTCCACCAAGCAAAGCCGCTCAAGCGTTTCCAGACAATGCTTGGCAAAGGGGCGTCCGATGCCGAGCACCTCTGCTATGTGCGTGAGATTGACACTTTCTCCCGAAACCGCGCCAACCATGCGGTAAACCTTGCGAAGCAACAAGGGATTTTTCAACGGGCTTACAGACGGAAGATCGAGTCGGCAGATTTCGCGGATGAGATCATGGAAAAAATCGTGGCGCTCGTCGGGCGTGCCGTCGCGTCCAGACGGATAACCGCCTCTCATGGCTTGGCTCAGAATCAGATCGCGGTTGCTTTCGTTGTAAGAGACAACGGAAGGGAAATCCAAAAGGCGCAGCCGCTCGAGAAAATCGTGTCCTCCGCCCGTGATTTCACCCTGAGACAGGGTGCGCATACGAAACATTCGAACGTTGCTGTTGCGTTCGGCAGCGGTTTCAAGCTCGGGAAGTCGTACGCTGGATCCCATGATGACAATTTTGGGGGCGGCCAGATCAGCGCCCTCGTGCATGCGTCCGGCCTCGGAAACAATCAATCTCGCGAGGGCGGGTACCAGATGCACGTTATAGAGCACCAGCATCGGCAAAGCCGCGTAACGCGCAAAAAAAGTCCGCGGTGCGTCTTCGGCGTCCATTAACCGATGCGCAGTCCGCAAAGGATAAGGAGGAAGAATCCAGTCTGACGCTTGAAAACGGGCCGCCGGCTTCTCCCAAGGCAATCATCATAGACCACCGCATCCGCGATCCGCACAATCTGTGGTGGATGGCTCAAAGCGTGGATTGACAAGCCGTCAACGAACGAAACCGCCGGGAGGTGATCTCGGCGGTTTCGATTATTTGGCGCTCGGCATGGGCGCGTTCTAACGGATAACAAGTTCCGGAAATCGCGTCACGCATCGCCTCCGGCGTTGTCTGAAAGGTTTGTATTAGCGACTGAACATGTAGGTTTTGCCGTTGCTCATGAGTCTGGCTTCACGGCAAAGGCCCTTGTCCACCTGTCTGGGCGCAAAATACAGGCTAAAGCCGTTCGGAAGCTTTCCTGAAACAGATTCCCACATACGGCTTTGTTCCGAAAGAGGGGTTTGTTTCAAGTCCGATTCAAGCGAGGTTGCCCAGAATTTCCAGTGTTTGCCGCCGTCGAGCTTTTGCGTCTGTACGATCCAATCGGCCGGCTTCATCGGTTCGTTTTCCGAAAAATGCGATGTAAAGGCAATTCGGCACGGGGAGTGCTTTAAGCAGCCTGCGGCTTCGTTCACGAGCTTGATTTGTACGCTTTGCCGCAGCGTGTCGCCGGATTGCTCAAGTTCTGAAGTTCTGATGTCTTTAACGGTGTAACCGTTTTGACTGAAGACGGCGATCGTCGCTTCCGCCAGAGCCTGAACGGTGTAGCTCTGAGCGGCTTCCTTGCTCGAGTACGCTTGCTGCGGAACAAATGCGAACCAGTGATCAAGATTTTCGAAATAGACCGTGTCATTCTTCCAGCCGAGGTTGGCAAAGTCGAGACCTACGCCGGTACTGAACGGGCCTTTGGATACGCTTTTGGAAAGATCTTGAAGCGGAGAGTTGGCCAACAATGTGACACCTAGATTGCGCGCCAGGTGAGTCTCTGTCTTCACACTCGCGCATTGCTCCGTACCGGTCATTGCATCGGTGATTTTCAGAATGCCGAATTGACGTCCCAAGTTTTGGGCGTAAGAAGCTGTTTGGTCGTACGAAGCGCTGTTTTCAGGAACTGTTCGCGGTATTTCCGCTGTCGAGCATGCTGTGAGTAGAACCGAACACAGGACAGCTGAGGAAAGTGCCGTTCTTTTCATGTAAGTGATTCCTATCGTGGTGGGCTTGTCATAAGTCAAATAAAAAAGATGTTGAGGTGCATTTGATGCAGATCAAACGCAAGTCGGGATTGTACAGGAAAATACTTGGGTATAAACGCTGAAACACAAGAATGTTTTGTCGCAGTGAAAGAAATGTTGGACCGATTAGAGCCATATCCCTCGGGTGAGTAAGAATGCTCTAAACAGGTTGTCTCGGTGCTCTGACCATCAGTAAGATCAAAGAGGCTTATCTGACTGGAGACGATTTCGGCAAGAAGGCCGTTTCGTCAAAAAAGGCATCGTGCCGAAAATTGCAAAAACATCATTCATCAGGTCCGAGAACGACATGCTTGCTGTCACGCGTTTTTCCAAACTTTTGCTTCTGAGCGGTTGCCTCAGTGTCGCCGGTTGCGCATGCGTCACGACCTCAATTGACTCGGAACTCGCCGAAATGGTTGCCGATGTTGCAAACATCTATGCCGCAGATGCACGTCTGTCCGTCTGGGAAGTCAAGGTCAATGAGACGTCTGACGGTTGGACGATCGAGGGCAAGACAGATCGCAAAGAGGCGCTAGACGAACTCAATAGCCGACTGCACGCAAAGAAAATGCCGGTTGACGTTCGCGTGACGGTGCTTCCGCAAGACAATGCGCAAATAGGGGACAAGCCGTGGGCACTTGTGAATGTTTCCGTAGCGACCGTCAAAAAGGAACCTCGATTTGCGGTGGCTGCAACAACGCAGGCTCTGGCCGGCACGCCGTTACGTCTTCTCGAATTCAAGGCTCCGTTTTGGCGCGTGCAAATGCCCGACGGCTATATCGGCTGGGTGCATAGGCTGCAAATTGCTCGTATGACCGAACAAGAACTCTCGGACTGGAACGCCTCGCGGCGTGTGGTTGTGACCGCACGTTCCACAACGCTTACAGATGAAAACGGAACGGTTCTGGCTCCGCTAACCGCCGGCAGCATCCTTCGCTTGATTGAAAAGCAGGGTAAGCGGGTTTGGGTCCAGCTGCCGGACGGAAATTCAGGTTTTCTCAGAACAATCGATGTCAGCGAGGCGAACACGTATTTCGCCTTTTATGACCGAGTCCGAATGGAGGACCCGCGAACTTTTGTCCGTCACCTGCTTGGTAACGCTAAGAAACTTCTCGGAACTCCGTATCTATGGGGCGGAACGAGCACCAATGGCGTGGATTGTTCCGGTTTTGTGTCACTGGTGTGGCGGCTTAACGGTGTGATACTCAGCCGAGACGCTGATCAACAGATTGCTCAGGCTGAAAAACTGGTTGTGCGTTCTGTGGAAGATATCCCGGCAGGCAGTCTTGTTGCTTTCGGAAAGAAAAACGAAGCCGGGGACAACATCGTGCGCCACATAGGCATTGCACTGGAAAACGGTGACTTTATCCATTCGCTGGGAGCCGTGCGAATTGAGTCGCTGTCTCCGAATTCACCGATCTACAGCGCATACTTTGCGGAGCGTTTCTTGGGCGCTTATACGATTGACTTGTCTTTGCAGGATGTTCCGAATGCCGAAGCGCTCTCCGAGAATGCGTTCTATCAGGTGCCTGCGAAAAAGATGTCCGTCAACAGGTCACATTAATATTTTCCCCGAACCATAGCCATGGCTGTTACGGATTGTCGAACGCAAAAAGAGACCCTGCCGCGCTAACGACAGAGTCTCAGATTTCGTTGCAATGGTTAGCTGTAAAGTAACGAATTAACGGTTGTCACGGCGACGATTGTCGCCTCGACGATCCCGTTCATCGCGACGACGCTCTCTGGCATCGCGACGGTCATCCTTGCGGCGATCTTTTTCATCACGACGCTGTTCTTTCTTGAACTTGCGATAGTTCTTGCCGTAACGTTTTTCTTCCCAGGCACGACGCTTGCTGTCGCGCCAATCACGTCCTTCTTCTTCAGCGCGGGCACGTCTTTGAATTTCACGCTGCCATTCGCTGCGGGAATAACGGCGGTTGTCGTATTTGTCGTAGTAGTACTTGCCGTCCCAGCGGGCATCGTCACGATATTTTTCGGCGTAACGGCGAGATGCTGCATCAGCCAGTCCGCCCAAAAGATCGCCGAAACCACCGTCACCGGCGGCCATAACTGCCGGAGCGATCGCTGACGCCGCAGCGGCGGCGAAACCGGTAATGAGCAATCGTCTGCTGATCATATAACTCTCCTTCAAGTATCACCGATATCGGCTTAATATCATTCTGAACTCAGAAACTTAGGAAAGCATTGGCGTTTACGGTAAATGTTAGTAACACGGTTTTTATGTGTTGCCTCAGGAAATTCAAACTAAGTCGATCGCCTTGTCAGTTCGGTTCGATGATCGGCAAATCAAGCGGATCGGCGTAGACCGGGGAGTGACTCAGAATGACCGAACGCAACCATTGATTGCCTGGGTCATTGTGGCGACAGTCGTGCCAAATCACGCATGGCTCATGGAGAAATCCCTTGGCCGGACGGCCGAGAATGGAAATGTCGAGCCATTTTTGCGAAGCGAGTACAAACTGCAAAGGAGCCATGGCTAACAGAGACGTTCCCTGAAGCATGGCTAGTCCGCAACTGTAAAAGGACGTACGAAGAAAAATCTCGGGATTGGCTACAGATTCGTTTTCATCAACGCAACTGCCATCAACGGCGCTGCTGTGTGTCGGAACCTGCATCGTTATTTTGCGATAGCGCTGCAGATCCTTTTCGGTGAGCCTTCTGTGCCGCATGATCGTGATCAGCGGATGGCTGTGAGCGCAAACCCACACATACATGTCTCGGCATACAGGAGCCGTGTGAAAACCGGGACGACTTCCCGTAACCGGAGCAACGACGAAATCGAGAAAACCGCTTTGCAAATCCGCCCAGAAGTTGTCGCGCATTGGCCTCAAGTCAAAGCCGATGTTGTTGCGCAATTCGCCTTTTTCGTCGAGCAGAGCAGGCCAAATCATGGGTAAAACGTTTGCTTCGTAACACGCGATTCGAAACATCTGCGGATGCGTTTGCTCTTCGAAAACAGAAACGGAGGTCAACGCATCAAGCTGATGGATGGCATCCAGAACACGCGGAAAGAGTTCGTTGGCTCTCGGTGTGGGTGTCATTCCTGCACTGTGACGCACGAATAACTCATCGGCAAAAAGCTTCCGCATTCTTGCCAGCGCCCGGCTTGCTCCGGCCGTTGTTATGCCGGCACGGGCCGCGGCGGTCGAAAGATTTCCGGTCTGAAAAATCAGCGCAAAAAGACGAAGGGTGTTGAGGTCAAGATTGGGAGAAGTCATTTTACGATGGTAGCAGGCGCAGATTCGCAAAAAAAGCCCTGCGGCTGTTATGGCCGCAGGGATCCGGTTCACACGAGACGATCAGCGGAAGAAATTATTTCTTCTCGTTATCGTATTCGCCGAGAATATTTTTGACAGCGATTCGACCGCCGTTAACGGCAAAGGAACTGGCCGAGCCTTCGCCGACCTTGAGGTCATAGGTGTCACCGTAGAACCCGCCGGCGTCATGACCGATGGCGTAAAGCCCCGGAATCACTCGACCGTTCTTATCAACGACTTCCATGAACTCGGTCACGCGAACTCCGCTAGCCGATGCCAGAGCGTGCAGCTTGCCGCGAACAATATAGAACGGAGCCTTATCAACCTTTCGCAGGAATTTCGGATCCTTGCCGAATTGGTCGTCATGTCCTTTCTTTGCGTATTCGGTCATCATGCGAGCGGAGTGCGCCAATTTCTTGGGATCCATGCCCGCTTTCTTGGCGACTTCCTCAATCGAATTGCCGACGAAGGCATTTCCGACCTTTTCGTTTTCCTTGATCAACTGATCGAATTTGTCAGCAGGGTGACCCGCACGAATGTAAAGACCGCACTGAACGAGGTAACCTGTGGTTTTGAGTTCTTTGGCCGTATCGGCATCAAAGACAACAAACACCTCGCCTTCACGTGCTATCGCGTTGGAACTGAAAGGCCATTCGCGCGTCTTTTCTTCATTGAAGAAACGATCGCCGAGTTTGTTGACATTCAGGAAGCCCTGGCGGAACAAGGCGCGAAGCTGGCCATTGGGTCCTTCGCAAAGCGCTTCGCCTTTAACAGGCATGAACGCGCCGTTGTAGATGATCGGGCCCATTCCGTCGGGAACCGCACCTGCCGACAGGGCCATTTTGATGCCGTCGCCCGTATGGCCCAGAGAACCATTGGGTGCTGCGGGTACGGCGCCGTATTTGGCTACCATCGCATCGTCTTCCAGATAGCCACCCGTTGCCAGAATCACGTCTTTGGCGTTGATGGTGATTTTGTCGCCGTCAGCGTTATACGCCACAACGCCGGCAACCCGACCGTCCTTCATCAAAAGCTCTTTACCCGGAGTTTCGGTGAGAAGCGTGCCGCCTTTTTCCTGGAAGATCTTGGTCATGGCTGCAATAAGCGAGGAACCGTGCTTGCCCGGATAGATATGCCAGGTCAGGTTTTTCGCTTCGCGCTTTTCAGGCCACATGGAAGTGACTTCTTCGAAAATGACGCCGTGATTTTGAATCCAGTCGATGGTGTGCTTGGATTCGGCAACAAAGCGTCGCACCATGGGAGCGTTGGGCTTCCAATGGTGATAGTTCATCATCTCGTTGAAGGACTCTTCTTCCGTCAGTTTTACACCGGCTTTTTTCTGCACGGAACTGCCGACGGCGTAGGAGCCTTCCATAAAGTTGCCGTTACCGCCCACAACAGCATTTTTTTCCAAAAGGACCGTCTTTTTGCCGCCTTCAACGGCGCCGACGGCTGCAACGGTACCTCCGGCACCGGCACCGACGACAACCACGTCGGCATTGATCACTTGGTCTGCAGCATAGACGCTGTGCATACATAGTCCGACGCTTGCCAATGCGCAAGCAAGCAATTTGATTTTCATTGCACTCTCCTTATCAGCTTCTGGTGACCGACTTGCAGCTATTTGAAAAAGACACGGCCGCCTTGGATCGCTATGCGATCTCTGAATAGTTTGTCAAATCAAGAAGAGAGGCGCATCGGGACTATCCAAGACAGCAATTGACAAATAATCAACGCCATATTGACCAAAAATCAATGGCAAGACTGCAGGGATTTGAACTGCGGAATCAAAACGAGCGTCAAGACGGCAAAGACCACCCCGCCGGCAAAGCAGTACTGCGCACCGAACAGCTCCCACAAGCCGCCCGCAATAAGGCCTGAAACCAGCAAAGCGATACCCGAGAAAAAGTTGAATACGCCAAAGGCAGTCGCGCGCAAATGCGAAACTGCCACTTCGGAAACGATAGCGGAGAAGATTCCTTGAGTGGCGCCGAGATGCATCCCGAACAGAACGACACCGAGGATCAAAACAGCAGTGTTTGCAGCAAAGGCAAACAACAAATCGGAAAGTGCCAGCAGAACCATGCCCAAAGCCAACAGCCTCATCGGATTGAGTCGATCGGCGAGCATTCCGAACGGATAACTGGATAGAGAAAAGGCGATATTCATGAGCACGACGATCATCGGTATCCAGGCTTGGTCAATACCGATATCTGCAGCTTTGAGCACAATAAAGGCATTGGAAAAGCGTGCCAGCGAAAAGAGCGTGCCCAGAATTACCAGTTGCCGGAAGGCAGGCGTCATGACACTGCCGATTTCGTTCCATTCGATCCGCTTCGTGCTTTTTGTTTCCGTGACATTGTCTTCGACGCCGATCAATATCAATAGCAGACACGCAGCCCCGGGAATCAGCGCGATCCAGAAAATGCTTCTCAGATCCTCTGTCCAAAGCAAAAGCAGCAGCGTAGCTATCAGAGGACCGACGAAAGCGCCGGCGGCATCAAGCGACTGACGGAGTCCGTAAGCTGCGCCTCGGATGCTTTCATCGGTGACGTCTGCCACAATGGCGTCTCGTGGTGCACCTCTGAGACCTTTGCCGATCCGATCGAAAAAGCGAGCGGCAAGAACAACCGGCATACAACCGGCCAAAGCAAAGACCGGTTTCGAGACAACTCCCAGAAAGTAACCTGCAAACACCAGGCGCTTCTTGTGCCCGAATCGATCGGCTACGACGCCTGAAAAGACTTTGGCTATCAGCGCCGTACCTTCGCCGATACCTTCAACGAGACCGATCCAAATGGCGCTGGCGCCGAGAGTGCCGGCCATGAATAGAGGCAGAAGCGCATGGATCATTTCCGAAGAAATGTCCATCAACAGACTAACAAAACCCAGCACCCATACGGTACGAGGAATTTTGATTTTGGTTGCAGGACGATCGGACGACATGGCCGTCAAACAGGAAGGACAATTCTGGAGCCATTATCTGCTCGAAACGTGAAGAGAGCGTCAAAAGCAGAGGAACTTAGCCGGACAAACAGATTGAATGAATATCTGCAACCTGTATGTAATCAAGCAGATTTCAACCAACATAATCATGAATCAATAGCTAGAATCAATCACAAAGCCCAACTCACCAATTTTTTCGAGACTTCCCGGGCATCACGACGCCCCATTTCGTACGCGCGGATGATCGCCTGCGGGTCGTGCGAAAGACGACTCACCGGAATCGGAGCCTTCGGTCTAATAGTGAAAACGGTGCCTTTCTGCTCTTCTGCTTTGAGATAGGCCTGAGTCTTTTCGTAGTCCTGCGGGCTATTTTCAAACGTTCGGCAGAACGCAGGGTACTTGCGGTAGAAGAGACGTACGAGCGCAGCATCGCGATCCTTGACACGATGATCTTCCGGGTGCGTGAGCACAACGACGTTTCGATCAAAACCCATGGACTGAAAGGCTCTGAGCGGAACGCGGTCCGAACAGCCGCCGTCGAGAAGAAGCTTTCCCCGGTAGTGAATCGGCTTGGAGACATAGGGAAGAGAGGCCGAAGCGATGAGCGCATCAATTTCGGCAAAGCAATCCCGCATGCGAATGTACTCGGGTTTTCCGGTCTCCAAATTTGTGCTCACTGTCCAGAATTCCATGCCGGAAGCTTCGAACGCTATCTGATCGAACGGCTCGAGTTCCTGAGGGATTTGCCGATAGCAAAAGTCGTTGTCAACGATGTTGCCGGTGCGAAGCCATGTTCTGAAACTGAAAAACCTCGGATCCCTGCAAAAACGCGTATAGATGCGATAGCTGCGGCCTTTCTGGCCCGACACAAACGAAATTCCGTGAATGGCACCCGCAGAAACGCCGATGACTCCGGAAAAGGGCAGGCGCATGTCGTGCAGGACGTCCAAGACGCCCGCCGCATAGATGGCGCGCACGCCGCCGCCTTCGACCACAAGTCCGAGTTTGCTCTTCTGCGTTTCCTGCATGGTTCTAATGCTGATGCACCGAAGGTTACCGAGCATAATGCGCTTAACGGCAGAAAACAATCAGCCGTTTGTCTTGTCCGAAGCGGTAATACCTCAAGGAGCGGTCATCTAGGTAGTTTGTTGATCTTGACAAAACCTCGACAAAATCGGAGACTTCGATATCGTGCAAATTCCCGTATTTCCGTCTTTTCCGACAAATATGCGTCCGTTGCCCACAACGCTCGTTTCCTTTGCGGTTCTTACTCAGTACTGCCGCTCCCATCTCATGCGCTGATCTCCACGCGCACAGGGCTTGTTCGTCCGCACTCAGCGGCAATTTCGACACAGGTCTTCAACTGAGAACCACTGCGTTCACTCAAGCCCAAAGCAACCAACACAAGCAGACACCATCGACGGCACGGACGCGCAAGCTGCGTTTGTCGTGCGAAGCCGCAAAAGATCAGGAAAAGAACCAACGAACATGCTTGAACTCAAACACATTACAAAAACGTTCGACACGGACGCCGGCCGCGTGAAGGCCGTCGACGACGTGTCGCTTACGATCAATCCCGGGGAAATTTTCGGCATCATCGGATTTTCAGGCGCCGGCAAATCCACCTTGGTGCGCTGCATCAATCTGCTCGAGCGCCCGACCTCGGGCAATGTCGTCATCGACGGCACGGACCTCACAACGCTTTCCGACGCCGATCTCCGCGTCGTTCGCCGCCGCATCGGCATGATCTTTCAGCACTTCAATCTGATGCCCAGCCGCACGGTATTCGACAACATCGCACTCGCGTTGCGACACTCCGAGCTCGGCAAAGAAGCAAAGGCCAAGAAAATTGAAGAGCTTTTGGCTCTGGTCGGGCTTTCGGACAAGTCAAACGCCTATCCCGCGCAGCTTTCCGGCGGCCAGAAACAGCGCGTGGCAATTGCACGAGCCCTTGCCAACGACCCGAAAGTGCTTTTGTGCGACGAAGCCACGAGCGCACTGGATCCGCAAACCACGCACTCGATTCTGAAGCTTCTCAAGGAAGTCAATCAAAAGCTCAGGCTCACGATCGTGGTGATCACGCATCAGATGTCGGTGATCAAGGAAATCTGCGATCGAGTCGCCGTGATGAAAACGGGGCGCATTGTCGAGGAAGGCACGATTACGGAGATCTTCGCCCATCCCAAGGCTGATCTCACCAAGGAATTCATCAACACGGCCAACAACGTCAAGAAGTTCCTGGGTCTCGTTGAAAGCGGTCAGCTTGACAATGAAGTTGCCGACGGCGGCAAAATCCTGCTTTTGACCTACACGGGCGGCTCGGCCGGCGAACCGCTCGTCGTGGCGCTCTACGAGCGATTCAAGGTGCGGGCCAACATCGTCTTCGGAAACATCGACTTCATTCAGGGCTCGGCCCTGGGCAAGCTCGGCGTGGTGCTCACGGGTGAAAAAGCCTCGGTGCAGCAGGCCGAGGACTATCTCAAGGAAAACGGCGTTTATGTAGAGGAGCTCAAAAATGGACTTCATTAACACACTGATGCCCAATTTCGAGCGTTTGAGCGGCGAACTCTACGAATGCATCGGACAGACTTTCACCATGCTCGCCGTCTCCGGGAGCATCGCCTGGGTGCTCGGGGTTGCCGTGGGCGTGCTTCTTACCGTCTGCCGTCCCGGAGGCATTTTGGAAAACCGGTGGCTTTTTACGATCTTTGACCGCGGCATCGACATCATCCGCTCGATTCCGTTCATCATTCTGATCGTGCTACTGATTCCGGTGAGCCGTTTCCTGGTCGGCACGGGCTCGGGTGTGACGGGGTCCTTCGTCGCTCTTGTGGCCGGCACCGTGCCGTTCTTTGCCCGTCAGATCGAATCGGTCCTGGCCGACATTGATCACGGTCTCATTGAAGCGAGCCAGGCGATGGGCTTTTCGCCGCGCGAAATCATCTTCTCGGTGTATCTGCGCGAGAGCATTCCCGGCATCACCCGCGTGACGATGATCACCTTTGTGAGCCTTGTGGGCATCACGGCCATTGCGGGCGCAATCGGCGCGGGCGGCCTGGGCGACTTTGCCATCCGCTACGGCTATCAGATGGGCTACCGCGACATGATCTGGCTTACCGTGATCATCATCTTGCTCATCATCAGCGTATTCCAGTTCTTCGGAAACATCATCATCAAGAAATCGACGCACTAAATTCAAAAGGGAGACAAAACATGACCGGACTTCAATCTCGATTCGGCAAAGTGACGACGGCGCTTGTTGCCGCAGGCATCGTGGCGGTGACGCTCGCCGGTTGCGGCGACGACAAAAAGCAGGCGACGGCCGACGGCTTTACCGTAGTCAAGGTGGGCGTCGTGGGCGACTACAACGCGCAGTGGGATACTGTCAACGACCTTCTCAAGAAAGACAAGATTCAGGTCAAACTCGTGAAGTTCTCCGACTACGCCACCCCCAACCGCGCTTTGGCCGACGGCGAAATCGATCTCAACGCCTTCCAGCACAAGGCCTATCTCAAGAACGACATCGAGCGCAACGGCTACAAGATCGAAGCGATCGGCGATACCCTCATCACGCCGCTTCGCGTCTTTAACAACAAGGAAAAGCTAAAGAGCATGAAGGACGTCAAGGACGGCGACATCTTCGCCATCCCGAGCGACCTCACCAACGGCGGCCGAGCTCTGAAGGTCCTTGAGTCCGCCGGTCTGATCGTCTGCGACCCGGCCAAGGGTTACGTTCCCACCAAGACCGACATCACCAAGTACAACGTCAAGATTCAGATCCGCGAAGCCGAATCGGGCGTTCTCTTTAACATCCTGCCCGACGTGTCAGCGGCGCTCATCAACGGCGGCAACGCCTATACGGCCGGGCTCGACTCCAAGAAGGACTCAATCTTTGCCGAGGACATTGATCCCAAGACCAATCCCAACGTGGGTCAGCTCTTCAACGTGATCGTCGCCCGCAGCAAAGACAAGGACAACCCCGTCTACAAGAAGGTGGTCGACGCCTATCACACGCCCGAAACCGCCAAGACGCTCGTGGACGTCTACAAGGGTGCCTTTACTCCTGTTTGGGCGGGTTCCGAAAAATATACGTACTAATCGGCGGGCTGACCGCCGCGGCCGGCAGTAATGGGTTTAGAGACCGACTGCCGGCATTTCTTTGAACGAACGGATACATCTGACATGGCAATCGACACCTGCGTTCTGGCACAAAAGGACTACATCGTCGGCATGCGCCACTACTTTCACGCGCATCCGGAAGTAAGCCTGAAGGAATTCCAAACATCGGCTCGCATTGAGGAAGAACTTGACAAGGTCGGCATTGAGCACACCCGTGTGGGTGAAACGGGCGTCTATGCTCGTGTAGTCGGGAAAAAGGTTGGCGAAGGCAAAACGAAAATCGTGGCGCTTCGGGCCGATATGGATGCTCTCGGCATGGAAGATCTCAAAAACTGCGAGTACTCCTCTCAGAATCCGGGCTTTTGCCACGCCTGCGGCCACGACGGCCACACGGCAACGTTGCTAGCTGCCGCGCGCATTCTGAAGTCAATGGAAAACGACTTTGCCGGGGAAGTGCGCTTTTTCTTCCAGCAGGCCGAGGAAATCGGGCAGGGGGCGCGACAGTTCGTTGCGGCAGGGTTGCTCGAAGGGGTAGATCGCATCTACGGTCAGCACGTCACCAATACCCTCAACGTCGGTCAGGTGGGCGTCGTTGCAGGACCTCTCAACGCAAGCTGCGACTTTTTCCGCATCGAAGTGAAAGGCAAAGGGGCACACGTTTCGATGCCGCACAAGGGCGTGGATGCCCTCTACGTAGCATCCCAAATCGTGGTGGCCGTGCAGAGCATCGTTGCGCGCAGCACGGATCCGATGGAGTCAGCTGTCGTCGGCATCGGCAAGGCCTGGGCCGGCACGCAGTACAACATCGTTGCCGAAGAGGCCGTTCTGGAAGGGACGGTGCGCACATTTTTGCCCGAAGTCCGTGAAGCCACGAACCGTCGTCTTACCGACATCGTCGAGAAGACGGCAGAGATGCTGGGCGCCAAGGCAAGCATCGTCATCAAGAACTATTCCAACCCCTTGATAAACGACGCGGATGCGACAAAGGAAGCCAAGCTCGTCGCGCAGGAAATTGTTGGTGCCGAAAACATCATCACGGACTATCCCAAGTCGATGATGGCCGAAGACTTCGCCGACTATCTGCCGCATTGCAAGGGGACGTTCGTTTACTTCGGTACGCACAGCGACAAGCCGGGCACCGATCGGCCCAACCACAACGGATTCTTCGACATTGACGAAGAGGGACTGCTCGTGGCGTGCAATATGTTTGTGCGCTACGCGCTCTACGTGCTTGGCACGAAGTAGCCGTGGACGGTCGGGTTTGAGAAAGCTCGTTTGCGTTTGAGCTCGCTTACAAAAAGATAAAGGGCTACTTGGTTCTTCAAGCAGCCCTTTATTCATGCAGAGTGCGTCAAGAAATTAGTTCTTGTGGCACATCGTGCAGTTGTTGTGCATGGCGTCAGCCTTCTTTTCGCCCTTGACCCAGTGATCGGCCGGCATAGCCATCGGCTGGCCCTTCACCTTGGCGGCACCCATCTTGGACTGATCGCCGTGGCACATGATGCAGGGGTTGTTGGCGTCCGTGATCTTGTAGGCGTCAATCGGATGCGGGATCTTGGAGGGCATGCCGCCGGCAGCCTGAGCGGCGGCGCAGATCATCATGGAGGCAGCTGCAACAACGCAGGAAACCGTGAACTTGCTCATCTTGTTCTCCTTTTACGGGGTGTTTTGTATGTCGTAAATGAATTCGGTTGAACTTCTCATCAGGCACGAGAAGTTCCGCGGGTGAATTTTTAATACGATTTTAAGGTTGGCGCAATAAGCCGCTCGAACTAGTTCCGAAAATTTCAAAGATTTCTGTAAAAATTTTTCTCCGCATCTTCCTCCCGACGATTTTTTTCGACAGCCGTGAAAGCACAAACTAAAATGGCGACTCCCGGGAGAATCAATACGAATGACTATCACACTCAATCAACTCGACGTCGGTCAATCCGCCACCGTTGAAGTGGTCGGCGGCAGCGGCGCGCTTCGCCAACATTTTTTGGACATGGGGCTGATCCCTCAGGCCACGGTAACGCTAATCAAGCGAGCTCCGATGGGCGACCCCATTGAGGTCCGAATCCGCAGTTACGAACTGACTTTGCGCGTAGCCGAAGCCAATGAGATTTTTGTGAAAAATGTCCGCAAAGGGGAGCCGACAAAGCAAACGCACTCCAAGCCGATAGAAATGGATCACCCCGGCTACGCGGAAGCCGGAAAAAATCAGGTGATCAAACGTGAGCAACCCCTGATGACGGCCGAAACCGTCCGTATCGCGCTCGTGGGCAATCAAAACTGCGGCAAGACAACGCTTTTTAACAAATTGACGGGGTCCAATCAGCACGTAGGCAACTTTCCCGGCGTTACGGTCGATCGCAAGGACGGCCGTATAGTAGGCCACGAAGAGGCGCTTGTCACCGACTTGCCAGGCATCTATTCCTTATCGCCATACACCAACGAAGAAATCGTCTCGCGCGAGTTCATCCTTCGCGACGATCCTCACGTCATCATCAACATCGTCGACGCCACCAACATCGAGCGCAACATGTATCTCACGCTGCAGCTCATGGAACTCGGCCTTCCCATGGTTCTGGCCTTGAACATGATGGATGAGGTGGCTGCCAATGGCGGTTCCGTTCGCGTCAATGAAATGGAAGCGTTGTTGGGCATTCCGGTCGTGCCGATTTCGGCGAGTCGAGGAGAGGGCATCGAAGAGCTCGTTGAGCACGCCCTGCATGCCGCTCGGTTTGTCGAGACACCGGCAGTCCACGACTTCTGTTCGACCGACGATCATGGTGGGGCGGTACATCGCTGTCTGCACAGCCTGATGTTTCTCATTGAGGATCATGCTCAGCAAGCCGGCATTCCGCTTCGTTTTGCCGCAAGCAAAATCGCCGAGGGCGATGCGCTCATTACCGAACAGCTTCATCTTGACGTTAATGAAAAGCGCACGATCGAGCACATTCTGAAGCAGCTTGAAGCCGAACGAGGGTTGGACCGCGCCGCGGCCATCGCCGACATGCGCTTCAGTTTCATCGACAACGTCTGTGCGCAAACCGTCGTTAAGCCTCACACCAGCAAAGAACATCTGCGCAGCCTTGAAATCGACCGCATTCTGACCGGCAAATACACCGCCATTCCGGCTTTCATCGCCATCATGGCTCTGGTGTTCTGGATGACGTTCAATGTCGTCGGCGCGTGGCTTACCGACGGCCTCGACTGGCTTATCGGTTTGGCAACCGACAAGGTCGATGCCTTGCTCACGAGTCTCAGTGTCAACGAGTCGATTCATTCGCTCATCATTGACGGCATATTCAATGGTGTGGGCAGCGTTGTGAGTTTCGTACCGACCATTGTCGTCCTCTTTTTCTTCCTGTCATTTCTTGAAGACAGCGGATACATGGCCCGCGTCGCGTTTGTGATGGATGTCTTTCTGAGACGCATCGGCCTGTCCGGGCGCAGCATCGTGCCGATGCTGATCGGTTTCGGCTGCACGGTGCCCGCCGTGATGGCAAGTCGCACGTTGCCGTCCGAACGCGACCGCAAAATGACGATTCTTCTCACACCCTTCATGAGCTGCTCGGCAAAGCTTCCGATCTACGCATTTTTTGTAGCAGCCTTTTTCCCGGGCCAAGGCGCTTTGGTAATGATCGGTCTGTACCTGCTCGGCATTGTCACGGCCATTGCACTCGGTCTGGTCATGCGGCGAACCATGTTCAAAGGGGAAGCCATGCCGTTTGTCATGGAGCTTCCGAACTATCGACTGCCGGGTGCACGCAATGTCGCCTTGCTTTTGTGGGACAAGGCCAAGGATTTTCTGCAGCGCGCCTTTACCGTCATTTTTGTGGCGACCATCGTCATCTGGTTCCTGCAGTCCTTTGATTTCCGCATCAATCCCGTTGAAGATCCTCAGCTTTCCATGTTGGCCGTCGTTTCGGGCTGGATTTCACCTTTGTTCGAACCGCTGGGTTTCGGTGATTGGCGCATCAGCACCGCTTTGATCAGCGGATTTATGGCTAAGGAGAGCGTCGTGAGCAGCCTTTCGGTGACATTTGGTTCTACCGAAGCATTGACGGCGGCATTAAGCGGCCTGACAGCCATCAGTTTGTTGGTCTTCTGCCTGCTCTATACGCCCTGCGTGGCCGCCATCGCAACGATCAAGCGAGAGCTGGGAGGCCTCTGGGCGACGGGCGTTGCCGTTTTCCAATGTGCGGTGGCCTGGGTTGTGGCTTTTGTGGTCTATACGGGCGGCAGCATGCTTGGCCTGAGCTAAAAAGGAGGAGCGCCGTGAATGCCGCCAGTTGGATCGCTCTGTTCATAATCGCCGTCGCATTTGCCCTGGCTGTGCTGCGCATCTTTAAAGGTAAGCACTCGGGGTGTTGCGGCGGCTGCAACGGGTGCAACAAAACCGCTTGCGCAAAGTCAGGTTGCACCAAGTGCCGGACTTGACCGCCCGGTCGTTTATTTCGTTAACGAATCAGCCGTTGTGAACTCAGTCACTGAGCAGCTCAGTTTCAGGTTGACGGCCGAACCACTTCTCAAAGATTTTCGCAAACTCACCGTTTTGCTTGATGGTGGCTAGACCGCGGTTGATGCGCTTGAGAAGTTCCTTGTTGCCCTTCTTGACGGCAATGCCCAGGTCTTCACGGGTCAGAGCCACCGGCAACGCTTTCACCTTGCCGCGGCCTGCGGTGACAACGTAGTAGTCGTTGGTCGGGATGTCGTTGAGTACGGCGTCCACTCCGCGGTTGCGAAGTTCCAGATAGCACTCTGTGAGCTGGTTGAAGACTCGAACCTCGGCGTTTTTGACCTTGCGGGCAGCGGCTTCGCCGGTCGAACCGATCGATACAGCCAAACGCTTGCCTTCGAGGTCTTCGGCCTTGGTGATCGTGGTGTTGTCGGCATTGACGACAATGCCTAGCCCGGCAATGTAGTAGCGGTTGGAGAAATCGACGCTTTTCGCACGCTCGGGCGAAATCGTGATGTCGTTGATGGCAATGTCGATGTTGCCGGTCTTCAAGGCAGGTATCAGACCGTCAAAGGCGAGGTTCCTCACTTCCACGTCAAAGCCTTCGGCCTTGCCGATCGCACGAATGATGTCAACGTCGTAGCCAACATACTGGCGCGTCTCGGAATCCTGAGAACCAAAAGGCGGATAAGTCGCGTCCATGCCGACAATCAGCGTGCGCTTAGGATGTTGGTTTGCCCAGGCAGGAACTACAGACAGCGCAGCTGCGGCCGTCACGACGGATAAAAAGGTTCTTTTCTGCATTATTGGTTTCAGGAAGCCGGTGTCGATCTATACCGCCGAATTGCGGTAATAAGCTTTAAATTTTAAGGTCATTTGGGTTGAAGAAGCCAACCACCGGACAAACTCCCGTGTGGGTATTGCGATTTGCCTCAAATCAGCCGACAAAAGCAATCGGCGCCAAAGCGTTGGCACAACACAAGTCTTCGCAGTCGTATCAACCGAGAAACCACTTCCGGTGATTTATATTTTTGTTAAGCTCTTTGCCACAACGCAACCCGGGAGGAAACCAAATGGCGCAGCACCTTTTAGCCGATTTAATCCGTCAGAGCGGTTCCGTCGTGATTGACGGCGCCATGTCCACAGCACTTGAAAAGGCAGGTTGTGACCTCAACGACAAGCTCTGGAGTGCGCGCGTACTCATTGAAGAACCGGACAAGATTCGACAGGTGCATGCTGACTATTTCGAAGCGGGAGCCAACGTTGCCATTACCGCAAGCTACCAAGCGACCGAGGCTGGATTCAAAGAGCGCGGAATTGACTCTCAGAAAGCATATGGGCTTATCGCTCAATCTGTGACGCTGGCTCGTGAAGCTCGCGATGATTTTTTGATTCGTCATCCGGAACGAGAGCCGAAAACTCTTTTGATCGCGGGTGCCGTCGGCCCTTATGGTGCTTATCTTGCCAACGGTGCCGAATATACGGGCGACTATCACCTTTCGGACGGTCAATACCGTACCTTTCACCAATTACGCATGAAGGCTCTGACAGAAGCCGGAGCGGATTTTTTCGCCGTTGAGACGCAGGCAAGGCTCGACGAGGTCAGGGGCATTCTCTCGATGATGGAAGAGCTCGACATGACTGCCTGGGTAACCTTTACATTGAAGGACAGCGGTCATATCGCTGACGGAACGCCGATCGAAGAGGTTGCCGAAGTGTGCGGCAAGCATCCGTTGGTTGACGCCGTCGGCGTCAACTGCGTCAAGCGTGAAATGGTGGCTGACGCATTGCAGCGCATTTCGTCCGTCACAGACAAGCCAATGATCGTTTATCCCAATTCGGGCGAAACGTATGATCCGACGACAAAGACCTGGCATCATCCGGTCTCGGGGCCGGGCTGGGCGGACTTCGTGTCCAAATGGAAAGCTATGGGAGCCGTTTGTCTGGGTGGCTGCTGCAGAACGTTGCCCTCGGATATTGTTCAGATTGCTGAGCTAATGAAGGCTTGCCGCTGAGGAAGGACTTGCCCGGTATTCGGCGCAAACTACTCGGAGCAAAGAGCGGTTTGGAGATTGTTCGGGATGCGATCCGGGAAACCTTGTTGTCCTATTAATTTCCGGTCAACTGCTCAATCGTCTGAGGCGTTGTGAAGCTGCTTGATGTCACGCAGCGGAGGCAAGCCGAAAAGTTCCTTATAGTCCCGAACGAACTGAGCCAGGCTTTCGTAGCCAACGGCAAAAGCCGCCGAGGTGACGTTTGTTTCTCGAGCGACCAATAGACGGCGGGCTTCAAACAGCCGGACGCGCTTGCGAAACTGGACGGGCGAAAATCCGGTGACCTGTCGGAATTTACGGTGGAACGTTGCATTTGACATGTTGGTTTTCCTTGCCAGCTCCTCCACCGAACAATCTGTCGCATAGTTACGCCGGATCCAACTGACGGTTTTTAGAACGGCATGGCCTTCGGATCCGGCACTCGCAAGTGCTCTGAGTTCTGCTCCGCAGGATGAATCCAGAAGCAGAGCATGCAGTTCTCTTAGTATCAACGGTGCACACACCGCAATCAGTTTGGGACGGTCCAATATTTTCAGCAGTCGCAGGAACACGTCACGCAAATCCTCGTCCGGACGAATGACGAATACACCGCCGGGCATTTCTGAAAATTCTCCGGAATGATGCCGATCGGACAAAGCATCGGCATATTCCATCAAAATCGACGCATCGAGCGACACGGAAAGCGCAAGAAAGGGCTTGTCTCGCGAAGCATCGAGAGTGTGAAATTCACTCGGCGAAGCAATTCCGCACACCAGACTTTCTCCGGCACCGTACTCCAGCATCTTCCCGCCGATTGCCGTGGTTTTGCGACCGCGCACGATAAAGGTCGTCATGATTTCGCCGGCCGTGCGTTCGATAAATGCATTGGATTCAATGCGATAGAGCGTCAGTCCGGGAACCAATGTGGGAAATACGCCGTGATGCGGTGCATGTCGGACAATGATTTGAGCTGCGGACTCGAGCAAAGCGTCGAACATAAGGGTCTCTTGCGAAGAACTGAGACTGAAGACACCCCATTATAGGAAAGCAGGAAATTCATCTCGTCTTAAATTGATAGAAAAATGCAAAGATTTGACATGATGGGCCATGAAAAATATCGCCGATGATTGAAAAATGTAAAAGACAGTTCAATACGTCCGGTCTGATATTTCGAAAGAATGGAGAAATCATGCAAAAAATTCTCGTCATCAACGGCCATCCGAATCCTGAAGCCTCCGTTGCCGGCAAAGCCGTGCTCAATGCGCTTGAATCATCCCGTTGCGAGATGCAAATCAGAACGTTGGCGCAGTTGTGCGGTCCCAACGGTTTCGATGTGACTGCGGAACAAGAGGCTTTACGGAGGGCCGATGTGATCGTGTGGCATTTTCCGTTTTATTGGTACTCGGTTCCGGCGATTCTCAAAAAATGGATCGATGATGTGCTGATGCGCGGTTTTGCCCACGGCGCCGGAGGAACAGCTTTACACGACAAAAAGCTTCTTTTGTCGTTTACGACCGGTGCGGCGGCTCAGGAGTATGCAAAGGGACGTGCAATGAACTGGCCGGTGGAGGCATTCCTTCCGCCGCTTTTGCAAACTGCCTACTTGTGCGGCATGAAGACATTGGCTCCCGTGTGGTCAAACGGCATGATTTTTATTCCCGGCGTCCACACTGAAACTGACCGCAAACGAATCCTCAAGCAAGCCGAAGAACATGCCGCGCGGCTTCTCAATGAAATTAAAGCCTGCGCGGAAAACTAGATTGGGGAGATTGAAATGAAATTTCTCGTTGACGTGCGCATTACCGATCGTGAGGCGGCAAAACCGTATCTGCCGGCACATCTGGAATATCTGAACCGTCATTTTGAAAACGGTGACTTTATTCTTTTCGGCGCCTACGTTCATGGCGAGGGAGGAATGCTGATTGCTCAAAGCGAATCGATTGACTCGCTGAATTTACTTTTGCAAGCCGATCCCCTGAAAAAAGGAAACTGCGCAAGCTGGGAGACACTTGAATTTCGTGTGGCCCGCGCAGTGACGAAACTAGCGGACTAACTAAGGATTCATGCCAGCAACAGGAGACTCATCATGAAAAGGAGGCAGCTTTTACAGTCCACCTTGGCGTTTGGGACCTTGTCGAGCGTTGCGTTGGCCTCGCCAGCAGATATGGCTGACAAACCGAAAGCCGACATGTCGACCGATGTTGTGATCGTCGGAGGCGGTTTTGCGGGTTTGACTGCCGCTGTGACAGCCTCACGTGCCGGAGCCAAAGTCGTGGTTCTGGAAAAGCGCAGCTATTGCGGCGGCGACGGCGTGTTATCGGCCGGCATCATCGCGTCGGCCTATTCGGAAGTCCATAAGGCGCAGGGCTTCAAAGGGAAAGCAGATCTTGACTCGTATTGGCAACTGATCGAGGAGGGACACACGGATGAACCTCTGTCAAAAGTGCGCGACAACATGCCCATCTCGCCGATGTACTCGGGCATAGCCAAACATGATCCGAACGTTTTGCGGCGTTCAGCAGAAATGTCTCCTGCAGTAGCGGCCTTCGTCATGTCATACGGCATTGATTTTTTGCCGATCAATCCGCAGCAGCCTTTTTTGTTACCGTCCAAGCCGGGATCCATGCCGAAATTTGCGCAGGCCATGCTCGATGAACTTCAAAAGCGCGGTGTCTCCGTCTTGCTCGATAGCGCAGTGACAGGACTTGAAACACAAACCGAAAATAAAGGCCAAGATCGCGTCACCGGCGTTCGATTTGTGCGGGATGGCAAAACACAATTCATCCGGGCTCGGGCCGTGGTTCTTGCCACTGGCGGTTTTTCGGACAATCGACAAATGATGCGCCGCTATAAACGTGTGTGGGCCAATATTCCCAAAGGATTTACGGCGATCGGCGAAGGCGTTCCGCCGGGTCACGACGGCGACGGCATCACACTGGGAAGACTTGTCGGTGGCGCCATCGAAGACATGGAGTCCATGCCAAAACTCTTTGCGGCCCCCAAACCGGGTGACCGAAGTCCGTCGTGGATTCTTTTTGATACGGATACGGCTTACCTAGTCGACAAATACGGCAGACGATTTTGCAATGAGCACGAAAACCGCTACGCAGGCTGTGCACTGGCCTGCTTCAGGCAAAACATTGACGGCGCCTACGTTGTCTTGGACGAAGCCACGGTGACGGGACCGAACAGGGAACGTTGGCGCTACTCCGATTTATTGACGGCAAAGGCCCTTTTCAAAGGGCAGACCATCGAAGAAGCAGCTACAAAAGCCGGTGTTGATCCCAAGGGGCTGCAAAGGACGCTGCAGAGAATTGCAGATGATGCCGCAGCGGGAAAAGGGGACACGGAATTCGGACGCAAAGACAAGCTTTTCCGTGCTCTTAAAGGACCTTTTTATGTGTCAACGCCGAGTTGGCCGGTTCGTTTCAAAACGGAAGGCGGATTGGAAGTCAATCCGGACTTTCAGGTATTGAGGGCCACCGACGATACGCCGATCCCAGGGCTTTTTGCCATTGGCGCAACGTGCGGTTCCATTTCGACCCGCTTGTGTGATGTGATTGCCAGCGGATTGATTGTCGGACCGATTGCCGCAGCGGGTGCATGAGGGCAGTACCGTCTGCGGTTAAACCTCAACCATAATCAAGGATTAGCAATGATCAAACTTCTTTCATTGGTAGCGACGTGTATGGCAGTTATCTCATTTTCCGGCTTTGCCGCCGAGGCACCCTCGACTGCTGCAGCAAATCCCTACGAACAAAACGTTGTGCGACTGTCCAAAATCACGGTTGCGCCCGAATATCTTGATCAATACAAGGCATTTGCCGCCGAAGTGGGTCGTGAATCAATGAAACGCGAACCCGGCGTTCGCGTCCTGTACAGCATGCAGGAAAAAAAGAACCCCACGCGGTTTGCTATTCTCGAAATCTATGCAAATCAAGAGGCTTACCAACATCATATCCAGACGCCTCACTTCAGGAAGTACAAGGAAGGGACATTGCATATGGTGACATCGTTGGAGCTCATTGACTGCGACGCTCTCGTTCCGGAAGCGCTTATAAAGCCATAGCAATATTTGATACGGATCCTCAAACAGCCTCCTCCGGAGGCTGTTTTGCCGCAGTATCAATTCAAGCGTTTTTCTCTCAAAATCGTTTGATTTTGATCGGATTGTCTTTCAAAGGCGTTTCTCTCGATTTCCATATCTTCTTTCACCCAAAGGGCGGCATGCTTCATGGCTTCCTGTTCTGTCAAAAAGCCTTTGCCCAGACTCAACATGGCTTTAAGTGACTGTCTTGACAAAAACGCCATCGGAATGTGTGCTGCAAGCAGCAAACAGGCAAGACCGAAAGCGCCGGAATGGACGCATAACGCCAATCGGTAAGCACTGCTCTGTACCTCCTGCGGTTGGTGCAGTGCGAACAAAGAAAAGCCGGAAGCGAGCAAAAGAATATTCAGAAAAATAAGAGCGCCGTAAGCAATGCGCTGACCGGCGTTGTAGCGGCCTTGAGGAGGAACGCTGCCCGGCTTCTGCGGTCGATTCAATATCTTGTCGGGATACCCGCCCAAACATTTGAGCCAAGCCTGAAACGGACGATCGGTTCGGAAAACTTCAAAGAGCATTCTTTGAAAGCGGGATTTTGCAAAAAGGATGTAAGCGCTCAAGAGTACGGCAAGCGCAAATCCAAATGCAAAATGGAGCCCGATCGAAAGATGTGTCGGCTCAATGTTGGCTCTGGAAGCGGAACCAATGAGAATGCCCGTAGCGGCGAGAACGGCCCAGAACAGAGCATTGAACAGGTGAGTGAACTGGTCGCTTATCTCAAAGAAATCCCGCAGGAATCCCCTGTATTAATGACATGAACCACCCTTAATACCCGTTGAAGCACTCGGAGTGTGACAATGGGCTATGAAACAAAAAATCGGAGGGCCCATGTCATGACGAGAAAGAATACTCTCAAATCCCTTCCTCCCGACACCGAATTCCGAGTTGTCGGACTTGATCTGGCTAAAAGTGATGTCTCTGTTGCTGCCATACCAGTGGATGACAACACTCCGTCTTTGGTCGATCGAATGACTTACGCAGACCTTCTCGACTGGGCAGGAAAAATTTCGCCGACTTTGTTCGCGATGGAGCCATGCAACGGCTACAGCTTGTTGTGCCTTCAGCTTGAAAATCTCGGCCACGAAATCAAAGTCATCAGCGGCTGGACTGTTTCAATGTGGATCAACACCCATTTGTCAGAACAGAAGACCGACCTCAATGATGCGATCGCGTTGGCCAGACTGGCAGTCTCTGATGCCGAGCTGACTCCCATTCGTCACAAAAGCATCACGGAGATCCGCATTCAGACCGTACAAGCAGTGCGACAACAACTTATGTCGCAGCGCTCAAAGAGCATTGTCAGTTTCAAAGCTTTAGCTCAACAATGGGGGATACCCTGCGCAGCCGGGCACAGAAATTTGAAAAAACTTCGTGAAAGCATCGAAGCCAAAGTGGATTTGATTACCAGACCGGTTGCCAATGCCATGTTGTTTTTGCTGGACGCAGTCAAATCCCTCGATCGGCAAATCGGACAATTGAACCAGACTCTGCAAGAGTTGGTGATGTCTGACGAGCGTGGGCGTCTGCTTCAAAGCGTTCTCGGTGTCGGTACTCAGATCAGTGCCCGAGTCATCACCGTTGTCGGCAATGTCGAGCGTTTTAACAGTCCTCGTTCATTGGTGGCATACGTGGGAGTAGCACCCCGAAATTTCATTACCGGGCATAAAAATCTCACCAAGAAAAAGCATGGCAACTGTCCTGACCTCAGCCACAAAGGCCAGGGCAAAATCAGTCGTCGAGGTGACAAATTGCTTCGATCTTTATTCATTCAAGGCGCAGCCTGCCTGTACATGCAATTTTGCAAAGACCAACTTCCGGAGTGCCAACTTAAGCGTTGGATCCTCAAGCAGTTGGCAATGCAAAAAAACTACGGCAAACTCATCGTATCGTTGGCAGCCAAGCTGATACGAATAGTTTGGGCAGTCTTAACGTACGGGGAAAAATTCAATATTCAGAAAGCCGGCATGACACGCTCTATGTGGAGTGAAATGGCGTTAGAAACACCCCTTAACAAGGAGGTGCCGGCCTGATAGGAAGTCCGTCAATCCGGATTTAATCATTTGAAATGAGAAGACCTTTTTTCCGAAGGCTTGTCCGACAGCTATTCCTGACTGATTGCCATTATGGCATCCGACTTTATTTTGGCAAGGACAAGGTTCCTGAAGTTCATTTTTGGCCATGACGGTTATCTGAACCGTCGACAGACCTGAGAGATTAATTGGAAGCGGCCTATCAACACTGCTGTCCAAATTGAAAATGTGCATCTCCGCATGGGCTGAAATCAGTTCCTTTCAAATCAAGGGTTTGCATTTTCGAGGCGAAAGGTAGCCCCTGTCCTGCAATTACAAGGGTAATTGCGCCTGTGTTCCTATCTCCGGAGGCTTCTCGACGACTCGTTTTCCGTTGTTCATTCGCACGTCGGGATAGTCGAGCTAAACACTCAGACTTTTGTGTGTCATGAGATTCAGCCGGACGAAGTGCAGAAGTCTTGGGAAAGACCATTTGTGCAAAGATCTCTGCTTGAGTACCTCAATCAATAGCGTCACAATGGCAGCTGTCCAAATTTGGCTCATGACGGCATTTTCATTGGTGCCAATAAAGCTTTTGATCTTCAGGTTCTGCTTGATTTTTTTGAAGAAAAGCTCGATCTGCCAGCGTTCTTTGTAGAGCGCCGCAATTTGCTCCGGTTTCAAATCCTTGTCGTTGGTCAGGAAGTCAAACCATCGGTCATTGTCCTTGTCGTGCCATTGAACGATCCGAAACTGAAGATCGCCGCAAGCTTTTCTCCCGGCCGGGCTGTCGAATTCAAACCGGTAGTCGCCATAGTTGTCAGCCTCGCTGAGACACCCCTTCTTGAGCGGCGTCGTGACGGCATTGTCCTTGAGTCGTGTGACAAATGTTGTGCCACGCTGCGAAAGCCAAGCAAACAGCGAGTAGTCGTTGTAGCCACGATCCATAACAACCGTTACGTTGTCGGCCGGCAGCTTTTCTATGATTGCTTGGGCTTGCTTGGCATCGTTTACCTTGCCTGCTGTCAGATCCATTACACAAGGCATCAAGTCATCGTTGCTGATGATTGTATGCAGCTTGAAACCACCTTTTGACGTGCGATATTTCGCCCATTCGAAGCGGCTCAGACAGACGGTGATGGTTGTCGAGTCAAGCGAGTAGACGGGCTTGTCAAAGGCTTTTCGAAGTCGCCTTTGCCCCAGCATCGGCTTAAAGTAATCCAACAACAGCATATAGCACTGCTCAAAGATGCGATAGGAGCGTGTCTCGTTGGCATAAGCAAGCGTTGTGCGCTTCATTGGCTTGGCATCAAGGTGGCTAAGCTTGCCGCAAGCCGAGTACAGTCCGTCGTCAATTTCTCGCAGTGAATCGCAACCGGCCAGATGGCAGAAGAGCAAAGCGATGAAGTGGTCCCACGCACTGAACTTGGTGGCGCTGAGTCGAAGGCAATGTTTGTCAAAATGTGCCAGCAGGCGGCTTTGGGTAATTGCTCGATCAACTGTGCAAAGAAACTGGTGGGTGCATTTTGAAGGGCGGAGTCTGTAGAATTGCTGGCCATGGCGAGAGCTGTGTTGGGTGGTTTGGCGACTTTCCAATTTACATGCTTCCTCGCCTTTTTTGTTATCTGCAGTCTCCCTAACGCCTGCCATAGTCATAAAAAGGGGGCGGCCTTTCGGTCAACCACTCGAATTTTGCAAAACCCTCTGGCTTTGCAATTCAATTTGGACAGTAGTGGCCTATCAAGACACAAATGAAGAGAACCGGAAAGCAAGGACGGTCAATCTTGAAACTTCAACACAAAAAAACAATCAGTTTGCGTAGTCACTTCGAATCCATAGTTGTTATCCAGCACGGCTCGACTTATCCACAACCTCGGCCTACGGCCCATTTAGTAGGATGAGCGGCCGAGGATGTGGATAAGTCTCTTGCCTCAGCTCTACGCAGCGGCTGATCACAGTTAAAAAAACTAAGCTTTTTGCGATCAGGACAACGCGATCAAAGAACGATCGTACGGATTCGTTAGGGTTTTCTTGCCTTGACTTGCGCGGGTGGTCCAGAGATCAGCTAGGGGATATAAGGCCGATCGTGCCCCGCACGATAAAACGATAATGACCTCAGGTACCCGATCAAGCGTAGTACCCATTGATACAAAGCTTGTAGAGTTCTCCAACAATTCGGAAATGAAGTTAAGAGATTGAGGACGGTTGGCTCGATGAGCCAACCAGAGGAGGGCTTTGCCCTCTCCGCCAAACGGCGGATTCACTCAAAGTTTTTCCCGGCCCTTAAGAATACGCTTTGCTTTTCCCGCGCAAGCATGTTTCATCGTAAGTCATACACTTGGAGTGCGCAGATAGGAGAAGTCCGACTCTGCGCGGCCCGCGAGAATGCGCGGACAGCCTAAGTTCTAACGCTTTGGCTGAGAACGTGATGACGGCACAGGCTGTTATCGCAACGCTTTCCCCTTTGCTGTCGGCGATGACGTCTTTCTTTTAGTCACACCGTTTAGCATCGGCAAGCAGCCGGCGCTTTCTTGGGGTTTCGAGGGAGTTGGTGCCGATGATGAATTGACGCACGCCCCCGCATAGGGCGTCACGCCGCATACGGCTTCATGCGTCAAGTCCGTGAAGGGTGAGGAACCTCCTGAAGACCCTCGGTCTTTTGCGGCATCTGAGCGCCAAAATGTTCTAGCACAACATTTAAAGGAGGCCCTCATGGCGAATCTTAATCAGTTTTGCGACTTCACGAAGCTCATCGGCATCGACATTGCCAAAAGCGTGTTTCAAATCTATAGCTGCGATACGCAGACCGGTGAGATCACCAACGTGCAGATCAAACGGGATAAGGTGCTGGAGAGCCTTGCCAATTGCGGCAAATGCCTTATCGGCATGGAGGCATGCGGCAGCTCCCAATAGTGGGCCCGCAAACTGCAGGCACTCGGCCATACTGTCCGGCTGATGGATCCCAAGCTCGTAAAGCCTTTTGTCCGTCACAACAAGAGTGACAAGGCTGATGCCGAGGGCGTCTACCATGCCCTGGTAAGCGGAGTCCGGGCCGTTGCTGTCAAGACGGAAACGGAACGTGACATCAAGACGCTGCTGACAATGCGAGCCTTGCTGGTCAAACAGCGCACAGCCCGCATCAACCAAGTGCGCGGCTTACTTGCCGAATACGGACATGTTATGCCAAAGAGCGTTGATCAATTCGATAAAAAGGTTGATGAATGCATCAACAGCCTTGAAGGTGACGCCGTGCAGTTGGTGATCAACATGATGCGCGATACGGTCAAAAGTATTCGTGATGATCAAGACCGGATTAAGACGCTTCAGCGCGAAATCAGCAGGCTTGCCAATCAAACCAGAAA
>ERZ838839.222-NODE-222-length-76441-cov-29.005498_pt1 | contig 76441 bp, 62 predicted proteins | sample MGYA00519909_ERZ838839 | MGnify/ENA primary metagenome ERZ838839 (study PRJEB31850, sample SAMEA3708843) | human gut metagenome | biome: human gut; feature: human-associated habitat; material: faeces | place: China | collected 2014 ...
AGGCTAAACCATTAAAGCGAACCCCCGTTGGAGTCTCTCCTTCGGGGGTTTCGTCATTTCTGCATTCGCACAGCGCATTTGACTTGCCGCAGGTGTATCCTTTCTCATCCTTTTCTTTCCAATCATCCGCGGAGTTTCGGGAACATGTTGGAACTGCTTGAATATTTGGTGCTTGGCATCGGCGTCGGTACGGTCGGTGCTCTTCTCGGTTTAGGCGGCGGTTTTATTCTTGTTCCGATTTTCATGCTTTTCATGATTGCCCCGCACGGCAGCACCTTTACGACGGTGCAACAGGTGGTTGGAACAAGCCTCTTTGCAGTTTTCTGCAACGCCATTTCCGGAACGTTTGCCTACATTCGCCAACGACGCATTCTTATGCGAGCGGCTGTACCGTTTGCATTGGCCACCTTGCCCGGCGCATTTCTGGGCGGTTATCTGTCCGAATGGTTCTCCGGCCCCGGCTTTTCGCTCGCCTTCGGCATCCTGATGGTCTTTATCGGCTACATCATGTATTCGAAGTCCCGTGGCAAGGCCGCCAACAAAAGCGTGGAGGACTGGGATCCGGCAACCGCTCGATTCAACATGCCGCTTGGCGTTTTGTGTTCCTTCTTTGTAGGCTTTCTGTCTTCCATCTTCGGCATTGGCGGCGGCATTGTTCACGTTCCCATGATGGTATTCGTTCTTGGGTTCCCGCCGCAGATTGCGGTTGCGACATCCACTTTCGTGCTTTTCGTAAGCGCAGTTATGGGGGTTTCAAGTCACGCTCTGCTCGGGCACATCATTTGGGGACCGGCCTTGATGATCGGTGCCGGAGCCGTCATCGGCGCTCAACTTGGTGCCAAAATCGCCAAAAAGAGCAAACCGCGACTGCTTGTGGTTTTGCTTTCGATTTTGGTCTTTTTGATCGGTCTGCAGTTCATCTGGAAAGGAGCCGTCGGACTCGGCTGGTTCTGAAAATGTTTCAACAAAGAGTCGCCCCAACGGTCGGCTCTTTTCTTTTCGGAAAACTCAGTCTGACGCACTCAGAGATTTCTTGGGCAAAAGAAATGCGGCCAATCCGATCAGCGGCAGCAATGCAATGACGGTGAACACGCTCTGTAGTCCCATGGCGTCGGCAGCCGAGCCAAAGAGAGCTGTCGCAATGCCGCCCATGCCGAAACTCACCCCGAAGAAAACTCCCGAGACCAAGCCGACATGATTCGGTGCGGCATTGAGCGCGCAGACAAGGATGGCTGAAAAAGCCGACGACATGATGAATGACACGGCCAAAGCCAAAAAGACGAATGTCTGAAGTCCGACGTGAGGAATCAAGAGCGTGAACGGTGCGGCGCCGAGTATCGAAAAGAGAATGATGGCCCGACTGCCGAAACGATCTGTCAGCGGGCCGCCTGCGATAGTGCCGACCGCACTCATCGCCAGAAAACCGAAAAGCACGTATTGGCTGGCTGATATGGCCATGCCGAACGTGTCGATCAAATAGAACGTCAGATAGTTCTGCAGGCAGGCAATGTAGACCTGTTTGGAGAACATCAGCAAAAAGAGAACCACGAAGAGCACGGTAAGAGGTCGACTGATCGTCTGTTTCTTCGTATTTCTCAGGACTTGTTGGGGTTGCCGTCTTTGCCGAGCGGCCGCCAATGTGCCGACCCGCAGCATCACAACCGCAGCCAAGCCAGCGGCAATTCCGAACCAGGCAATGCTCGCCTGCCCGTAGGGAATCACGACGAAAGCGGCCGCCAGCGGTCCCAAAGCCATACCGGCGTTTCCGCCGACCTGAAATACCGATTGAGCCAATCCTTTGCGACCGCCGGAAGCAAATTGAGCGATTCGTGTAGCTTCCGGATGGAACACGGCCGAACCGAATCCGAGAAAAGCTACGGCAAGGAGCATGGAAGAAAAAACGGATGCTTGTGACAAGGCCACCAGACCGACAAGCGTACAGCACATGCCGATGGCGAGCATGTACTTGGTCGGGTGTTTGTCGGTTGTGAGTCCGACCAAAGGCTGTAGAAGCGAGCTTGTAGCCTGAATCACCAAAGTAATGAGGCCCACTTGTGTGAACGTCAGGCCGTGCGCGTCGCGCAGAATCGGCAACGCAGCAGGAATTACCGATTGGATGCCGTCGTTTAGGAAATGTCCGAGGCAGACCAAAAAGAGCAGACCGTAGGCGGTTTGTTCGGCAGATTTAGTTGGACGTTGCGTGCGCATTTCGAATGTCGTAACACAGTTGTCAGACGGCACAGCCAGGCCGTGTTGTCATGGTTTTGTCATCTTGTCTTAGTGGCTTTGTCATGTTTCGAGCGCACACTGCGCGCCGAGAATCCCTCGACAAAATCATATTCCTTCAAGACAACAACAAGCCATGGAACACTATTACATTGCCTTGCTGGTCTTTTTGGGCCTGCTGGCTGTTTTTGACCTATTCGTCGGCGTGAGCAACGACGCCGTCAACTTCCTCAATTCTGCTCTCGGTTGCCGCATTGCCTCGTTTAAGACAACGATGTTCGTCGCGAGCATCGGCGTGATGTTGGGCGCCACATTCTCATCGGGGATGATGGAAATCGCCCGTTCTGGTGTCTTCAACCCGCAAATGTTCACCTTCCACGAAATCATGGTGATTTTCTTTGCGGTCATGGTCACCGACATCATCTTGCTTGACACATTCAATTCACTGGGCCTGCCGACATCGACGACCGTGTCAATTGTGTTCGAATTGCTCGGCAGTGCACTTGCCGCCGCCGCATTTACGCTTTTGGCCGACGGCAAATCGCTGGCCGATGTGGCCGAATACATCAACAGCTCTCGGTCGCTAACGATCATTTCGGGCATTCTGATTTCGGTGGCGGTGGCGTTTGTCACCGGCACTGTTGTGCAATACATTGCGCGACTGATCTTCACTTTCAATTTCGAAAAAATGTATCGCCGTATCGGCGGTGTCTACGCGGGGCTGGCCATCACGGCCATTTTCTACTTCTTAGTCATGAAGGGCGCCAAGGGTGCTAGCTTCATGCGCCCCGAATGGATCGACTTCATGAGCAACAACACGTTGCCGATTGTGGCAACGCTCTTTGTGGTGCTCTCGATTGTCTTCCAGCTTCTGATCCTTATCGCCAACGTTAACGTCTTCAAGATCATCATCTTGGCCGGTACCTTCGCGCTGGCATTTGCTTTTGCCGGTAACGACTTGGTCAACTTCGTCGGCGTGCCGCTCGCCGCTCTGGACTCCTACAACGAGTGGGTGGCTTCGGGAGCCGCTGCCGACACTTTCACGATGGAAGGTTTGCTCAAGCCTACGGTTGCCAACACGTTCCTGTTGCTGTTAGCAGGTCTTGTGATGGTGCTCACATTGTGGTTCTCCAAGAAAGCCCAGATTGTGATTCAGACCTCGATCAATCTGTCTTCAAGCAACTCCGGTGAACACGAACAGTTCGGCAGCTCTTTGCCGGGCCGTATGATCGTGCGCGCCAGCATGGGCTTTGGTCGTCTCGTCAATCAATTTATTCCCATGGGAGTCAAAAAGGGCATCGACAGCCGTTTCGAGCCCAAGAAGTTACTGCATGGCGAAACGCCGCTGCCGTTTGACTACGTGCGCGCCTCGATCAATCTGGTCGTGAGCGCCGTGCTGATTGCATCGGCAACGAGCCTGAAGCTTCCGTTGTCGACGACGTACGTGACCTTTATGGTTGCGATGGGTTCAAGTTTTGCCGACGGTGCCTGGGATCGTGAAACCGCTGTTTATCGTATCTCGGGTGTGTTGACCGTGATCAGCGGCTGGTTTATCACGGCGCTTTGCGCTTCGACCATGGCTGCAGTCGTTTGCTGGCTGACGCTTTGGGGCGAGGGCATTGCCGCCTTGATCTTTGCCGTGGGTTCCGTGTTCCTTCTCGTACGATCCAACCTCAAGGCCAAGCTCGATACGGTGGATATGCGTGCCGATCTTGATACGCGTTACGACGCTCACAAGATGCAGCAACTTGTCGAAGAGCGCACGGAAGTCAATTTTGAAAAGACGGTTGCCGTATTCGGAGAACTTGTCGATAAGTTCCTGGCTGACAAAGAGGCTGATCTGCGACAAATCAAAACGGACAGCAATGAGTTGTTCGACAAGATGAGTGCGGATCGCGGCCTGTACTACCGCATGGCCAATTCAAGCTTCAAGCCCACCAACAAGGACTTCGACGCTCGCTACTGCTATTACCGCATTTCGACCAATATGCGAGAAGTCGGTCGTTCGTTGCAATCTTTGGCCAAACTTGCGACCGATCACGTCGCTAACCGCCACCGAATTTACCAGGGCGAGCTCAAGAACGAGCTGCAGAATCTGGCGCAGTACCTTAAGCAGATCTCGACCGGGGAAGACGGTAAGCTGAATTTGCGCAATGTCATGCTGCATGCCGATGAGGCGAGCAATCGCATCGATGCGTTGCAGGCTGAACTGCTGCGCCGTATCCCGGACGACAAGCTGTCGGTACGCGGTTGTGAGCTTTACCTGAATTTCCTTGTGTTTGCGCGTGAGTTCATCAACCGCTGTTCCATCGTTGCGGTGTTGTCCGGACAGTTGGATGAGATTGCTCAGCGTTAGTTGCAAAAGCAAAGACGGCAACAGTCGGTTTTGACAACAAAAAGCGTCGATCTTCGGATCGGCGCTTTTTTGTTTGGTATGCCTTTTCCTTGCGGAAATAAAAAAACGCGACACCTAAGTGACGCGCTCCTTTCTTCCTGCAACCCTCTGAAAGAAGAGGTGGCTCCCCGAGTTGGGCTCGAACCAACGACCCACGGATTAACAGTCCGTTGCTCTACCGACTGAGCTATCGGGGAATGCAGAAGCAGAACTATATAGGTGTTTTTGAGTTTTGGCAAGTCTTTTTCGGAGAAAATTCGCCATTCAAGACGATTTTCAGCAAAAATCGTGCTCAATACTTCTCTAAGTCTATGAAACTTAAAGACTTATAATGAAAATTTAAACTAACGAAAGAGAAAAAGAAAATGCCGTCGCCTTGTGAGAAAGACGACGGCTTGGGGCCAGTCAGCCGATCGGTGCGCTATCAGAGCACTTCGGCGATGGATTTGGCCACGTACTGCACATTGCGGGTGTTGAGGCCGCAAATGCAGATGCGACCGTTTTTGACGGCGTAGATGCCGTAGTCGGCTGCCAGCTTTTCAACCTGCTCGGGCGTCAACCCCGTAAAGGAGAACATGCCGGCCTGGCGCGTCACGAAGCTGAAGTCGCGCTTGGCACCGAGGCGGGCCATTTCATCGGCCAGCGCCTTGCGCATCGAGCGGATGCGTTCACGCATGCCGCCGAGCTCTTCCTTCCAGTGAGCGTACTTTTGCGGATCGGAAAGCACGCGCTCGACGATGTATGCGCCGTGAGCAGGCGGGTTGGAGTAGTTGCAGCGCACCACAGCCTTCAGCTGCGTCATTACGACGTCGGCTTCGGCCTTGCTCTGGCAGACGACCGTAAGGGCGCCGATACGTTCGTTGTAGAGGTTAAACGACTTGGAGAACGACGTGGCGACCAAGAAGCTCATGCCGGAGGCGGCAAACATGCGAATTGATGCGGCGTCTTCGTCAAGACCGTCGCGGAAGCCCTGATAGGCCATGTCAAGGAAGGGGGTAAGACCGCCCTTCTGGCAGATTTCGATCACGACCTTCCACTGCTCTTCGGTGAGGTCGTAGCCCGTCGGGTTGTGGCAGCAGGAGTGCAGAACCACGAGAGTCTTGGCGGGCAGGGCCTTGAGGTCTTCGACCATCGCTTCGAAGTTGAGGCTGTTGGTGGCGGCGTCATAGTAGCGGTAGGGTTTGATCTCGTAGCCAGCCATGCCGAGGATGGCGTTGTGGTTGCCCCAGGTGGGCAGCGACGTGGAGGCGACGCGCTCGCCGCAGATATGGAACATGAAGTCCATGCCGACCTTCAGAGCGCCCGTGCCGCCCAGAGTCTGGATGGTAGCGGCGCGTCCCGAGAGAACGATTTCGCTGTCGGCACCGAAAACCATCTGCTGGACATGCGCGCCGTAGCCGTCAAGACCGCTGATGGGCAGGTAGCTGTGCGGAATGCAAGCTTCGGCAAGAGCGGTTTCGGCTTCCTTGACGACGTCGAGCACCGGAGTGACGCCTTCGTCAGTCATGTATGCGCCCACACCGAGATTTACTTTTTGCGGGCGGGGATCCTGGCGGTAGCGCTGCGTCACGCCAAGGATCGGATCGGCAGGAGCAGCAACGAGGCTGCTGAACAAAGCATCGGACATATGCATCCCTGTTTAGTTGTTGTTGAAAATTTATCGTCCAATTTGTCCGGTCGGCTGCAAACGCGTGTCGGAGCCGACGGCAACAACTAATATTAGACCTTTGGTGTGCGTACGGTTTGTTCCAAGAGGCGGAAATTATCAAATTGCACACTCAATGCATTCGTAGAGAAGTGTTTTCGTGACTCAGATTCTGACTTTTGAGCATTCTCCGTTTGAGCTGCATGCGGAGTTCGATCCCGCGGGGGATCAGCCCACGGCCATCGCCCAACTGACCGAAGGACTGCGCGAGGGGTACAGCGCACAGACGCTTTTGGGCGTGACGGGGTCGGGCAAGACCTTTACCATGGCCAACATCATTGCGCGCCTGGGGGTGCCCGCCATCGTGATGGCGCCCAACAAGACGCTCGCCGCGCAGCTTTACAGCGAAATGCGCGAGTTCTTCCCGAACAACGCCGTCGAATACTTCGTTTCGTACTACGACTACTATCAGCCCGAAGCCTACGTACCGGCGCGCGATCTCTTCATCGAAAAGGACTCGGCCGTCAACGAGCACATCGAGCAGATGCGACTGGCCGCCACCAAGTCGATTCTCGAACGCCGTGACACTGTGATCGTGGCAACGGTCTCGGCCATTTACGGCATCGGCAAACCCGAGAGCTACACGCAGATGCGTCTGATTCTGCGTACGGGCGACACCAAGGAGCGCAAGGATCTCATCAGTCAGCTCGTGAAGATGCAGTACAAACGCAACGACATGGAATTTTTGCGCGGTACTTTCCGCGTTCGCGGCGACACGATTGACATCTTCCCTGCGGAACACGCCGAGGTGGCCGTACGCGTAGAGCTTTTCGACGACGAGGTTGATGCGGTGGTGCTCTTTGATCCGCTTTCGGGGCAGGTGCGTCAGCGTGTGCCGCGCTTTGTCGTGTATCCGGCGAGCCACTACGTGACGCCGCGCGACGAAATCGTTCGGGCGATGGAGGGCATCAAGGCCGAACTCAAGGAGCGGCTCGAGGTGCTCTACCGAGACAACAAGCTCGTGGAAGCCCAACGCCTGCAGCAGCGCACGCTGTTTGACTTGGAGATGCTCGATCAGGTGGGCTTTTGCAAGGGCATCGAAAACTATTCACGCCACCTCACGGGGCTGGCTCCCGGAGAAGCGCCGCCTTGTCTCATTGACTATCTGCCTGCCGACAGCATCATGTTTTTTGACGAAAGTCACGTGATGATGGGGCAGCTCGGGGGCATGTACCGCGGCGACCGTTCCCGCAAGGAAACGCTTGTGCAGTACGGTTTCCGCTTGCCCTCGGCTCTGGACAACCGACCGCTGAGGTTCGATGAGTTCGAGCGCAAGATGCGCCGTTCGATTTTCGTGTCGGCTACGCCGGCCGCGTACGAACTGGGAAAGAGCGCGCAGGTTGTCGAACAGGTGGTGCGCCCCACGGGGCTTGTGGATCCGGAAGTGGAAGTGCGTCCGGCACTCACGCAGGTCGACGATGTGCTTTCCGAAGTCAACGAACGGGCTGCGGCGGGCGAGCGCGTTTTGGTGACGACGCTTACCAAGCGCATGGCAGAAGAACTCACCGAGTATCTGCGCGAACACAACGTGCGCGTTCGTTACCTGCATTCGGACATTGATACGGTCGAGCGTGTAGAAATCATCCGCGATTTGCGCGCCGGCGTCTTTGACGTGCTCGTGGGCATCAATCTGCTGCGAGAAGGTCTGGACATTCCCGAAGTGTCGCTGGTGGCCATTCTCGACGCGGACAAGGAAGGCTTTTTGCGTTCGACCCGCTCGCTCATCCAGACCATCGGACGAGCGGCTCGAAATGTGCGCGGCAAGGCTATTCTCTATGCCGACACGATGACCGATTCCATGCGTCAGGCCATCGACGAAACCGAGCGACGACGCGCCAAGCAGCAGGAATACAACCGCGAGCACGGCATAACGCCCAAGAGCGTCGTCAAGCAAGTGCGCGACATCATAGACGGTGTCTACAGACCGGACGCAAGCGCACAGGACGAGGGCAAACTCAAGGGGCTCGACATCAAGGACGACAAGAGTCTTGCCAAGGAAATCAAGGAAACCGAAAAGAAGATGCTTGCCTGTGCGCGAGACCTCGACTTCGAGCAGGCGGCCGTCTTGCGCGACCGCCTCGAAGCCTTAAAGCGCCTAGCTTTCGGTACCGACGGCAAGACGAGCCTGGAAGAGCACGTCTAGCGAGAAAGAAGACGTACAGCCAGTTCGGGCAACTCGGTCACATGCCGGGCCAGCGCTGCCGCTCCCCAGTCGGAGACGGCGGCGCCGCTGCCGGTGTAGCCCCAGGTGGCGGCAATGAATGGCACTTTCGCATTGGCGGCGGCCTGTGCGTCGCGCGCGTCGTCTCCCACGTAAACGGTTTCAGCAGCCGAATAACCCAGCGTCGCCATGGCGTGCAACAGCGCATCGGGCGCGGGCTTGGGCGCGGGAAAGCTTTGTCCCGACAAAATGCAGGCTGCGTGTCGGGCAATGCCTTTGGCTTCGCACAAGGGGCGGGCCAATTCAATGGCTTTGTTGGTCACGATGCCCCATGCCAGTCCCATTTCGGTCAACCGTGCGAGCATGTCGGGCACTCCCTCAAAGGGCGTGCTGTCCTGCACCATGATCTGTGCGTAGTGCTCCAGAAAATCACGCCTGCTTGCTTCAAAGGCGCTTGCCGTGGGGGGCATGCGGAGTCCCGCCCAAATCATTCCCGCTGCTCCGCTGCCGCAGTGCTCGCGAAGCGCTTCGTAGGGAAGAGGCGCCAGTCCCGCGCGAGACCTCAGGAAATTGGCAGAGTTGGCCAATCCCGGGGCGCTGTCCATCAAAGTTCCGTCCAGATCAAACAAAATCAGTCCGCGCATGAGCGTTGTTCCTTGTGTTCGGCAGGACCAAAGAAAAGCCCCGCACAACAGAGAGGATTGTACGGGGCTGCCATCAGCTTAAGAAATCGATCCGATTAGGATTTCTTTCCGAAGCCCGTGACGTGCAGGGCACGCAGGATGTTTTGCGGACCGGTGTGCGAGGCGGGCTTTTCGAGCTTGGCGCCGGATTTGCCTTCGCTCTTGTCGTCCGTCTTGGCTCGGTCGCACAGCTCGTTGAGCTCGTGCTGGAGCACGGCCACGATGCTGTAGCGGTTGACGAGCTCGCGGGCAAACTGCAGGAAGTTGAGGTAGAGCTCACAGCCGCGCATCGAGATGTTTTCCGTGGCAATCGACGAGAGCAGGTTTTCCTGCATGCGGTCGATTTCAAGGATGATGTCGTTGCCGTTGAGCTTCACCGACTCGAGCGCATGGCGGCCCTTAACGGCGCGGCCGAGCTTTTGCAGGTCGCTTGCCAACTGGATCAGATTGGCCTTGAGTTCACCCTTGTAGACGCGGTGACGGTTGGCAATGTGGTCCTTTACCGTCGTCGTAAGCTTTTGCAGGTTGCTTCCCACTTCACGCATGCCGGTGTATGCGCGGTAGTAGCAGTAACGGGCATCGCGGTCGAGCTTGGTGTCGGACTTGCGCTGCTGGGCCATGTCGTAATAGACACTGCGTTCGCGGCTCAACAGGTCGAAGAAATCAGCCGACTCGCTCTTGATCTTGCGAAGCGCCGATTCGTTGTCGTTGAGAAACGCCTTGACGGTGGCTTCGTACAGATCCACGGTGTGCTGCAGATGCAGGCCGACCGTGTCGTTGATGGCGTCGCGTACCGAGTAGCAGTCGTCGTTTTTGAGATGACGTTCCTTTTGCTCGGCGGAATGCGACTTAAGGAAGTTGGAGCGAATCAGCAGCGTGATCGCAAAGAGCATCAGCGCGATCATCATGTAGGTGCCGCCCATCATCGCCATCCAGCAGACCAGGGCTGCGGCCGAGCAGGCGGTAAAGGCGGTGAGGAACCAGCCGCTGATCACGGTGAGCACGCCGGAAATGCGGTAGACGGCCGTTTCACGGTCCCAGGCACCGTCGGCAAAGCTCGAGCCCATGGCGACCATGAAGGTCACGTAGGTGGTGGACAAGGGCAGCTGCAGACTGGTTGCAGAGGCAATCAGAATGGAACTGAGGACCAGGTTGACGGATGCGCGGACATAGTCGAAGGGCAGCGGCTGTTCGTTGCGCTCGAGCTTACGGGGCTTGAAGCGGGAATGCAATGCTCCCTGAAGGCGCATCGGCAGAATCTGACGGATGACCGATCCGAGCGTCATGGAGCTGCGAACGATCATGCGGCCGGGCAAGGAGCTGCCGAACTGTTCGTGTTCACCCTGCTGGCTCGAAGAGAGGTTGATGGAAGTCTGAACCACGCGGTGGGCTTTCTTGGAGAACCACAGCGTGAGCACCATGACCAAACCGGACAGGAGCAAGAAAATTGTGGCGGCCTTGCTGCCTTTTTCGGCAAGGCTAGTCATCATGAAGGTGTTGCCGTCGGTGCCGTTGGCCATGAAGTCGCGTACGGCATCAAGAGCGGCAAGCGGCACACCGACGAAGTTCACCAAGTCGTTGCCGGCAAACGCGAAAGCAAGCGAGAAGGTACCGCTCAGAATGACGATTCGGAAGATGTTGAAGTTGATTGTCCAAAGCAAAATGGAGAACAAAATGGACAATCCGATGAAGAGCGTCAAAAGGATGGCGGAGGTGTTGGCGTCGATCCAGGCGATCCATTCGGGTTGCATGAAGCTGGCGCCTTTGGCGCCTTTCATGACGAGGAAGTAGAAGATGGCCGTGATGCAGAAGCCGCCGAAGATGCCGCCGATGCGGCGATACATGGCTTCAAAGTGGAAGGTAAAGAGCAAACGCATCAGGTATTGCACGACCATGCCCGAGACGAAGGCAACGCCTACGGAAACCAAGATACCTGAGATGATCGTCAGTGCCTTGGCGGTGTTGATGTAGTCAACAACGGCCGCGAAGCTGCCGTCGGCAACGTAAATCTTGTAGAGAGCGGCGGCAAGGGCGCTGCCGAGCAGCTCGAAGATGATGGAAACGGTGGTGGAGGTGGGCAGACCCAGGGAATTGAAAGTGTCCAGCAGAAGCACATCGGCGATCATGACGGCAAAGAAGACAATCATGATCTCGTTGAATGTGAACATCTGCGGATGAAAGACGCCCGAGCGGGCGATTTCCATCATCCCTGAGGAGAAGGTGGCGCCGAGAAGAACGCCGAAGCTGGCCACCCACATCGTGGTACGGAAACGCGCGATGCGGCAGCCTAAAGCGGAATTAAGGAAGTTGACGGCGTCGTTACTGACGCCTACGAACAAGTCAAAGCACGCCAGCACGGCCAGAAAGCCGAGGACGACTAGATAAAAATCAGACATTTGAGCACGGATGGGTTGTTGACAACTCAATAAAGAAGTTTTGCAGATGTTTATGACAGATTTATGACAAAGCTGTCATCAAATCGTCATTGAGTTGTCATACAAGCCTGCCGCGCTCGCAAAAAAAAGCCTGCGGTAGGGATTTTCCGCAGGCTTTGAAGACGAAAAACTGAAGTTCGTCAGGCAAGCGAGGCCTTTTTAGTTTTGCGCTTGGCTGCCGCACGCGCTTTACTCTTGCGCTTGGCGTCCTTGGCGCTCGAAGGTTTACCCAAAGCGAGCTTCTTTTTCTTGTCGGAGGGTTTTTTGATGCCGCGGGCGCCGGGGTCGGACTTGGCGCGCAGCTGAGCGAGCCCGATGTCCTCTTCAGTCTTTTCGACGGGCGGGCGATAGAAGACGAGCATCTTGCCGATGGCCTGGATGCGGGCGGCGCCAAGCTCTGCGGCGACCGTGTGATAAATTTCGTCGCGTTCTTCGCGATCGTCTCCGGCTACGTGCACCTTGACGAGACCGTGATCGTCGAGCGCGCGCTCGATTTCCTTTAAGACGGCCTGCGTCATTCCCTTTTCTCCGATCAGCACGAGCGGATTCAAGTGATGGGCGTCGGCGCGCAGGCGCAGTCTTTCGTTACGCTCTAAAACTAGTTCTGTCATTGTTGAATTGCGTCTTTGTACCTAAAAAAGTCGTGTAGGACGCATTTTATCTGACTAACGCCAGAAGACCGTCTGTATGAGTTGGCGGATGAATGTCGCTAAAATGCGGTGTCATTAAGAATGAGCCGGCAGGCTCGGATCGTCTGTGAAATGAGTTCCCATTGGGAATCAGCAACAGAAACCCAGCTGCAGCAGGCCCTGCCTGTTAGCAGGAATCCCCCAGCAGAAATCCCCCGACGTGAGCCGGTGGGAGGACGTCAATTGTTTTCATGCCCAAATCCCTAAAAAAACTACGTTCCAACCGCGCCTGGATTGAGCGCCATATCAACGACCCTTTCGTCAAGAAGAGCCGTCGCGAGGGTTATCGCGCCCGTTCCGTTTATAAACTCACGGAGCTGGACGATACCGAACATCTTTTTCGTCCCGGCATGAACGTGGCCGATCTCGGCAGTGCCCCGGGCAGCTGGACGCAGATCGTTCGCGAGCGACTCACGGACAAAAACGGCGAATTGAAGGGGCGCATCATCGCCATGGACATCCTGCCGATGGAGCCCATCGACGGCGTGACATTCCTGCAGGGGGACTTTCGCGAACAGGAAGTGGCCGACAAGTTAAACGAGATTCTCGGAGGCGACAAGCTCGACGTCGTGATCAGCGACATGGCGCCGAATCTCTCGGGCATTGCGATGGTTGACGCCAATGCCAGTCTGCTTCTCAATGAACTCGCGCTTGACTTTGCCGTCGAGCACCTCAAGCCCGAGGGCGTGTTCGTCACGAAGGCCTTTCAGGGGTCGGGCTACTCCCAGTTCATTGAAAACTGTAAGAAGCATTTCGTGAGTGTGGCGCAGCGCAAACCTGAAGCAAGCCGCAATTCAAGCGCGGAAATGTACGTGGTGGCACGCCGCCTGAAGAACAAGTGAGCGTGAAGCAAACTTTGTTAACGAATCTCACGCACGTGCGCTCGGCATTTGAGCGTCTTTTGCGATAGGCTTAACGTGCTTTGGTGTCGGCGGTTTTTACGCTCGCTGTTGATTGCAGACAAAGAGCGCCGACAGCTTCATATTTGATTTACGTATTCGAGACAGGACGGCCTTGCAAGGCAAGACCGTCCGCGCATGACAGAGGAATATCTTGGACAACAGAATGATCGGCCGCGTGGCGGTCTGGTTGCTCATCGCATTTGTGCTCTTTACCGTCTTCCGGCAGTTTGACAACACGGCCACAGCGCCCATGAACGCCGAGCAGACGAGCTACACGCAGTTCATGCAAGATGCCAAGGACGGCAAGATTCGCCGCGTGGACGTGCAGGGCCGCAAGATCACGGTGACGCCCGTCGAAGGCGCTTCCTACGTGATCACCAGCCCGGGCGACCTGTGGATGGTTGACGATCTGCGTAAAAACGGCGTGCAGGTCTTCGGCAAGCCCGAAGAAGAACCGTCGTTCCTGCAGACGATTCTTGTGAGCTGGTTCCCGATGCTGCTTTTGATCGGCGTGTGGATTTTCTTCATGCGTCAGATGCAGGGCGGCAAGTCGGGCGCTTTCTCGTTCGGAAAGAGCAAGGCGCGCATGCTTGACGATTCAGCCAATAAAGTGCGCTTTTCCGATGTGGCCGGTTGCGACGAAGCCAAGGAAGACGTGCAGGAAGTCGTGGAGTTTCTGCGCGATCCGTCGCGTTTCCAGCGCTTGGGCGGCCATATCCCGCGCGGCATTTTGCTCGTGGGCTCGCCCGGTACCGGTAAGACCCTGCTTGCCAAGGCTATTGCCGGCGAAGCCGGTGTGCCGTTTTTCTCGATTTCGGGTTCCGACTTCGTAGAAATGTTCGTGGGTGTGGGCGCGGCTCGCGTGCGCGACATGTTTGAAAACGCCAAGAAGAACGCTCCGTGCATCATCTTCATCGACGAAATCGATGCGGTGGGCCGTCAGCGCGGTGCAGGTCTCGGCGGCGGCAACGATGAACGCGAACAGACTCTCAACCAAATGCTCGTTGAAATGGACGGCTTTGAAACCGGCACCAACGTCATCGTGATTGCCGCAACCAACCGTCCCGACGTGCTCGATCCGGCGCTGATGCGTCCGGGCCGCTTCGACCGCCAGGTCGTGGTGCCGCTGCCCGACATTCGCGGTCGCGAACAGATTCTCAATGTGCACATGAAGAAGGTGCCCATCGGCCCCGACGTGCAGCCTGATGTGATCGCGCGCGGCACTCCGGGATTCTCCGGCGCCGATCTTGCCAATCTGGTGAACGAAGCCGCTCTCTTTGCCGCCCGCCGCAACGGTCGCGTGGTGGAAATGAACGACTTTGAACTTGCCAAGGACAAGATCATGATGGGTGCGGAGCGCCGCTCCATGGTGATGACCGAGGATGAACGCAAAAACACGGCCTATCACGAATCCGGTCACGCGCTGGTGGCAAAACTTCTGCCCAAGTCCGATCCGGTGCACAAGGTGACGATCATTCCGCGCGGCAGAGCGCTTGGCGTAACGATGCAGCTGCCCGAAGAGGACCGCTACTCGTACGATCGCGACTATTTGCTCACCCGCATCGCCATTCTCTTCGGCGGACGCATTGCAGAAGAAGTGTTCATGAATCAGATGACCACGGGCGCGAGCAACGACTTTGAACGCGCTTCGCAGCTGGCCCGCGACATGGTGATGCGCTACGGCATGAGCGACAAGATGGGCGTCATGGTCTATGCCGAAAACGAGGGCGAAGTGTTCCTCGGCCGTTCGGTGACCAAGACCACGCACATCTCGGAAAAGACCATGCAGGCGGTTGATGCTGAAATCCGCCGCATTCTCGACGAGCAGTACAAGCGTGCGCGCGAGCTCATCGAAGGACATCAGAAGGAAATGCACCGCATGGCCAAGGCCCTTCTCGATTGGGAAACGATTGACGGCGACCAGATCGACGACATTCTCGCGGGCAACGAACCGCGTCCTCCCAAGTCTCCGGTGACGGGATCGGCCAAGCCCGAACCCCGCAAGGAAGAGAAGGTCGAGGAGCCGGTGCAGGAAGCCAAGGCTCCCGCTGACGAGGCGAGTGCTGAAGCTCCTGCTTCGGATAAGGACGAACCGAGATAATTAGGGCGAAATGACTGAATGACGGCGGGCCGGTCCCGCCGTTCTTTTTGAAAGGATAGACGGTGCAGAAAGACAATTTCGAGCGTGCGACGACGTGGCAGTGCCGTGACCGCGTGTTGGACCTGTCGCGGCCTCTGATCATGGGTATTGTGAACGTGACGCCCGACTCGTTTTCCGACGGCGGTACGCACAACGAATTTGAAGCGGCCGTGGTCTGGGGCAAGCGCCTGGCCGAGCAGGGAGCCGACATTTTGGACGTGGGGGGCGAGTCGACGCGACCGGGAGCGGCTGAAGTCAGTGAGGAAGAGGAAATTCGCCGCGTCGTGCCCGTGGTGCGCGAGCTCGCCCGAGAGGGTTTCGCCGTGTCGGTTGACACAAGTAAGCCCGAGGTGATGCAGGCCAGTCTCGAAGCCGGCGCCTGCATTCTCAATGATATTCGCGCCTTTGAACTGCCCGGCGCCGAAGAGGTGGCCGCACAAAGCGGCGCAGGGCTCGTGATCATGCACATGCAGGGAACGCCGCAGACCATGCAAAATCGCCCCGATTACGAGGATTTGCTGGGCGAAATCGAAGCGTACCTCAAGGCCCGTGAAGCGGCTCTTCTGGCTAAGGGCGTGCGGCTCGAGCAAATTTGCTGGGACGCGGGTTTCGGTTTTGGGAAGACGTTTGAGCACAATTTCAGCATTCTCAAGCACACGGAGCGCTTTGTCGCCGGCGGCCGACCCTATCTGATGGGACTTTCTCGCAAGACTTCGATCGGCGCAGCGGCCAACCAACCCGATCCTTCCAAGCGCATTGTCTCGAGCGTGGCGGGCGCTTTGCTTGCCGCCGAACGAGGCGCGCAAATCGTGCGCGTGCACGACGTGAAGGAAACGCGTGAGGCATTTGACGTCTGGCAGGCCATGCAGGCAGCTCGTTAAAATTAAAAGATTCGAGTTTTGCAGCAAGCGCCGCGGGCGTTTGACGAAAGGATTGAGAAAAATGGCAAGACAGTTCTTTGGAACCGACGGTGTGCGCGGCACGGTGGGTGAAGCGCCGATTACGCCCGACTTCGTGCTTCTGCTCGGGCAAGCGGCGGGCCGCGTGTTTGCACGCCGCAGCAAGACGGCTCACGCCACGGTTTTGATCGGCAAAGACACGCGCGTGTCGGGCTATATGCTCGAAGCTGCTCTTCAGGCGGGGTTTTCCGCTGCGGGCGTTGACATCGTTTTGTGCGGTCCGGTTCCGACGCCTGCTGTTGCCTATCTGACGCGCGCCTTGCGACTGGACGCGGGCGTTGTGATCAGTGCCAGTCACAATCCGTACCACGACAATGGCATCAAGTTCTTCTCAGCCGACGGGACGAAATTGCCCGATGCCGTAGAGGAAGAAATCGAAGCCGAAATCACCAAGGGCTATCAATGCGTAGCAAGCGACGCTCTCGGCAAGGCCTATCGCCTGGACGACGCCTGCGGGCGTTACGTTGAGTTCTGCAAGAGCACCTTCCCGACGGGGCTTGACCTCAAGGGAATGAAGCTTTACCTCGACTGCGCTCACGGTGCGGCCTATCATGCGGCGCCTTCCGTTTACCACGAACTCGGTGCCGACATCGTCTCCGACGGCGTCGAGCCCGACGGCTTTAACATCAACCGAGGCGTCGGCGCGACGCACACCGACGATCTTGCCGAACGCACTTCAAAGGCCGGTGCCGATCTGGGGCTGTCGTTTGACGGTGACGCCGATCGCCTGATCATGGCCGACAGCAAGGGCAACGTCTACAACGGCGACGCGCTTTTGTATGTCATGGCGCGAGAACGCATTGAGGCGATGGGTAAGAAATCGGGTGTCGTGGGTACGCTGATGACCAATTTCGCGTTGGAAAAGCGCTTTGCGGAACTGGGCATTCCCTTTGAGCGTGCCAAGGTGGGCGATCGCTATGTGATGGAAAGGCTGCTGGAAAAGGGGTGGCTCTACGGCGGCGAAAGTTCCGGCCATCTGATTGCTCTTGACTGCCAGACCACGGGCGACGGCATCGTCAGCGCTCTGCAAGTTCTCGCGGCCGTCGTCTCAAGCGGCAAGACGCTTGCCGAACTCACGGCCGATCTGCAGCTGATGCCGCAGGTTCTCATCAATCGACGCATCGCCAAGGGCTACGATTGGAAAGCCAACGAGAAGTTTGCTGCCGAGATCAAGGCGTGCGAGGCGGAACTTGCCGATCGCGGTCGCGTGCTGATTCGTCCATCGGGAACAGAACCTCTGCTTCGCATCATGGTTGAAGCCAGGGATAAGGTTCTGGCGCAGACGTTGGCAGAGCGTATGGCGCAGGCATTGGACTGAAAAATCCTCCGCACCAACGAAAGCGGGACGCAAATGCGATGATTTGCGTCCCGTTGTCTTATCTGCTATCTGCTTCCGAGCAAGGGAAAGAAGCCGAAGGTTCTTTCCCGATGCATCGGTTGAAGTCAAGCGATTAGAACTTGTGCTTCAGACCGCAGTTGACCTGAACCCAGGAAGGATCGTAGCTCTTGCCCTGAGCGGTATCGATGCTGTCCTGCAGGTAGCCGGCACCCATGTAGACGGTGGTGCGCTTGGAGAGGTAGTACTCGTAGCCGGCACCGACCATGAAGCGCTTGAGGTCCTGATCGACATCAGAGTCGACAGTTGTGCCTTTATTGTCGGAGGAGGCATCCAAGTAGCCGAGGGTGGTCTTGACCTTGCCGTTGCCGACCGGAATGTCCACGCCGAGCATCACGGACCAGCCGTTGGCATCGCCAAAGCCACTAGCAACGTACTTGTCATCTTTATCCGTAGTAAAGTTGCCGAGGCGTCCCCAGTCACCACCGAAGCTGCTCGAGCCGACGGCCTTGGCGTTGTCGAACCAGTGCACGCCGAGGTAGGACTTGGCAAAGCCGCAGTCGTAGTTGACGGCAGCCGTGATCGTGATCTGGTCGTCTTCGGTGTCAAAGGAATTGTTGTCGCCGAAGCTGGCCTTGTTCAGCACGTCGACAGCGCCGTACAGGCTCAGACCGCCGTTGTTGTAGGTCACGGCAGCGGCGTAGTAGCGGTCGCGCGAGGATTCGTTTTCGTAGGTCTTGTCTTCTTCGTTACCCATGCCGTACAGCACCCAGACTTCAGCGCCGGCGAAGTTCGGGGTCTTGTAGTAAACCATGTTGTCCATACGGGTCGGACGATAGGCCTGCATGTAGCTCTGAACGCCGACGTCACCCCAGCCCGTACCGAAGGAGGAGAAGTAGCCGCCCAGACCGGTCGTGCCGCTATCGTTGGCGAGCGTGCTCAGACGGCCCATACCGAACTTACCGAAGCCGCCTTCGATGTAGATGCTCGATTCACGGTTAAAGAGTCGGTCGTCGCCCATGGCGCCGGTGTCGGAGTTAAAGCCGTTTTCGAGGATGAAGCCGACCGTCAGGCCGTTGCCGAGTTCCTCGACGCCCTTGAGGCCGAAGCGGGAGCCGGAGCTCTGACCGGACATCATGCCGAAGCTGTTGTCGGCATTGTCGGTCAAAGTGGAGTAGTTGTCGTCGTTGTAGGAGTTGTAGGCAAAGCCGGTATCGATGATACCGTACAGCGTCACGGACGCTGCGGAGGCGCTGCACATTGCCGCGGCAGCAGCCAAACCAACCAAAGTCTTTTTCATGATTGACGTTCCTGGGAAAGAAAGCCGAAAAAATAAATGACGGTGTGTGAAATTACTTCTTCTTCGGAACAGTGACGCTGCCCCGAGCACACACAACAAGAGAAAGTGCACAATCGCAGAGAATCCTTGATGCGGCTCTTTCTATTTTTGGTGCCTCAAGCGAGGACTCGGACGTGAGGATACGGATTATTTGTTTCAGTTCAAGTACAGATTCATGAAAAGTCCATGACGAATTTTTCATGTTAAATTTCTGTAACTGATTGATTTTATTGAAGAAATGACTTATTTTCGGTTGGCGGAAATTGTTAGGGGCGGTAGGACGTTTAACTTAGTGCTGAGGTAGAAAAACAACACTTTCGGCGTCCGCTTTTTTTGCTTTTTTGTTCCAAAACAAAGGAGTCTTTTTCCTTTACAAGCAAAACGCCTCTCTTTTGCGGCACATCGAAAGATTCGGAAGGACGGTCTCAGAGCGATGTTCCGGGAATTGTTTCCGAACAAAGCCTTTCCTGTAAAATTCCCCGAATCGTTGCGGGTGCAAAGCCCGCGGTTTTGTTGCGCCCGAAAATTGGGCGTACTGCTTATCGGATAAGACACATTTTTTATGAAACCCGACACCTACATGACGGCCGCCGAGATTCGCACGGCTTTTTTGAAGTTTTTCGAGAGCAAAGGCCACCCCATTGTGGCTTCGAGTCCGGTGATCCCTCAGGACGACCCGACGCTGCTTTTTACCAACGCGGGTATGAATCAGTTCAAGGACAACTTCCTCGGTCTTGACAAGAGCCTGAAGCGTGCCACCACGGCTCAGAAGTGCATTCGCGCCGGCGGCAAGCACAACGACTTGGACAACGTCGGGTATACCGCGCGCCACCACACGTTCTTCGAAATGCTCGGTAACTTCAGCTTCGGCGACTACTTCAAACGCGAAGCCATTGCCTGGGCCTGGGAACTCCTCACGCAGGTCTACAAGCTTCCGGCCGAACGTCTCTGGGTGACGGTCTACATCGAAGACGACGAAGCCTACGACATTTGGAACAAGGAAATCGGCGTGCCGGCCGAGCGCATCGTGCGCATCGGCGACAACAAGGGTGCCCGCTACATGTCGGACAACTTCTGGATGATGGGCGACACCGGCCCTTGCGGTCCGTGCTCGGAAATCTTCTTTGACCGCGGCCCCAAGATCCAGGGCGGCCCTCCGGGAAGCCCCGATGAAGACGGCGACCGTTACATGGAAATCTGGAACCTGGTGTTCACGCAGTTCAACCGTGATACCGCCGGCAACATGAATCGTCTGCCCAAGCCCAACATTGATACGGGCATGGGCCTGGAACGTCTTGCTTCCGTTCTGCAGGAAGTCGACACCAACTACGATATCGACCTTTTCCAGAATCTGATGCGTGCCGCCAAAGAAGCCGTTGAAGCGGCCGGTGCTGAAAACGTGGATCCGCAGAGCCCGTCTCTGAAGGTCATCGCAGACCACATCCGTTCCTGCGGCTTTGCCGTTGCTGACGGCGTCAAGCCCGGCAACGAAGGTCGCGCTTATGTGATCCGCCGCATCTGCCGCCGCGCGATCCGCCACGGCTACAAGCTGGGCGCCCGCGGTCTGTTCTTCTACAAGTTGATTGAACCGCTTGCCCGCGAAATGGGCGACATCTATCCGGAAATCAAGAATCCGAAGATCGCCGAAGTGATCCGCGCGGAAGAAGAACGCTTCCTGCAGACGCTCTCCAACGGCATGCAGATCCTTGACGAGGCCGTGGCCGAATGCAAGGACGGCGTGCTGCCCGGCGACATCGCCTTTAAGCTGCACGACACCTACGGCTTCCCGGTGGACCTCACGGGCGATGTGTGCCGTGAGCGCGGTCTGACGGTCGACACCGAAGGCTTTGAAGCTTGCATGCTTGAGCAGAAGAACAAGGCTCGCGCCGCAGGCAAGTTCAAGATTGCCGCCGACGTGCTCTTTACGGGCGACAACAACGAATTCGTGGGCTACGACACGCTTGAGACGCCCGAAGCCAAGGTGCTTGCGCTCTACAAGGACGGCATTCAGGTCGAATCGGCTCAGGCCGGCGACGATGTGCTCGTTATTCTCGACAAGACCCCGTTCTATGCCGAAATGGGCGGCCAGGTGGGCGACACCGGCGTGCTCGAAAACGGCACGACGCTCTTGCAGGTGCGCGACTGTCTCAAGCTCAAGGCAAGCGTCTTCAGTCACGTTGCTCACGTCTGCGAAGGCGAAATCAAGACGGGCGACACGTTCAAGGCCGTGGTCGACGCCAAGCGCCGTGAGGCCATCATGCGCAACCACTCGGTGACGCACATCATGCACAAGGCGCTGCGCGAAGTGCTCGGCGAACATGTGGCCCAGAAGGGAAGCCTTGTGAACGACGCCGTCACGCGCTTTGACTTCCATCACGACAAGCCGATGACCGCCGATGAAATCCGTCAGGTCGAAGATATTGTCAACGCTGAAATTCTTGCCAACACGCCGGTGCAGTGTCGTGTGATGTCGCTTGAAGACGCCCGCAACAGCGGCGCGACGATGCTCTTTGGCGAAAAGTACGGCGAAACGGTGCGCGTTTTGAACATCGGCACCTCGGTGGAACTCTGCGGCGGTACCCACGTGTCCCGCACGGGTGACATCGGCGCCTTCAAGATCATCAGCGAAGCGGGCATTTCCGCCGGCGTTCGCCGTGTGGAAGCCGTGACCGGTCTTAACGCCGTTCGTCTGATGCAAGACAATGCCGAGCTGCTTGCGACGGCTGCCGCCAAGTTCAAGGCGCCGGCTCAGGAACTGCCCGAAAAGATTGACCATTTGGGCGAAACCGTCAAGCGTCTGGAAAAAGAATTGGCAGAAGCCAAGGCCAAGCTCGCTGCCAAGCAGGGCGATGAAGCCTTGAGTGCCGCTCAGGACGTCAACGGCGTGAAGGTGCTGCTCACGACGCTCGAAGGCATTGATGCCAAGACCTTGCGCGAAACCATGGACAAGTTCAAGAACAAGTTTGGTTCGGCCGTGATCGTTCTCGCGGTGACCGGCGGTGACAAGGCTCAGCTTTGCGCCGGCGTCACGAAGGATTTGATCGGCAAGGTGAAGGCGGGTGAACTCGTCAACTTCGTCGCGGCTCAGTGTGGCGGCAAGGGCGGCGGCAAGCCCGACATGGCCATGGCCGGTGCTTCCGACGTCAAGGCGCTGCCGGCGGCGCTTGAAAGCGCACGCGCCTGGATTGCCGAAAAGCTCGCCTGATCATCATGACTGCAACGCTGGACTGCTGCGGGATGAAGTGCCCGCAGCCGGTGCTCAAAGCCAAAAAGGCTCTCAAGGATGTGGAGGTCGGTGAGGCGATTGAAGTGCTCACCGACGATCCGCATGCGATCGAGGACTTGAAAGTCTTCTGTACGCAGGGCGGGCACACCGTGGTGAGTCAGGAAACGGACGAGCAAGGTAAGACGCGTCACGTGATTCGTAAGGAACACTGAGACGCCTGAAATTTCGGCACATTCTTCGGCCTTTGTCGGGACGACCGGCGAAGGCCGAAGTTCTTTTTGTGGCGTCTAAAACTCGAACGTATAGAGCACGTCGAGACTTTGCGCGGCGCCGGAACTGGCTTCCACAAAGAGTCGGGCCAGAAGTCGGTAGCGCAGCGTCAGCGTGGCGATGGAGTCAAAAATGCCCATCGCGTACTTTACTTGCAGTCCGGGCAGAACGTAGCCGCTGACGACTACCTGAGAGTCGTTGCCCGTACCCGAAGTCGATACGTTCAGGTCGCTGATGCGAAGCATTTCTCCGATGCCCGAAACGAGCTGACCGGTCTGGGAAAGACCCATGCCCAGAAGCGCCGAGGTGAGCATGGAGTTGTCACCGTCGTTGGATGTCTTCAGACCTTGGCCGCGCATGATGTAGGAGATGGCGTCGGCCTGCGACATGGCGGGATCCGTGAAGAGTTCCGTTTGAGGTGCGTCGCTCGGCCCCTTGATGCGGATGCCCGCCGTGACGTCGTCTTCGATGGCGTCCGGATTGCGGATGGCCTCAAAGTCAAGGATCGGCTTGTTGATGGGGCCGGCAAAGGTCAGGTTGCCTTTGTTGATTACGAGGTCCTGACCGTAGGCTTTGAAGGTGCCGTTTACCAGTTTGATGGTGCCTCTCAAGCCCAGATTCTGATCGTTCTGCGCAACGGTCACATCGCCTTGCAGTTCGCTTTTTAAGCCGAAGGCACTTAGGTTGACCTCATCGCCCAAATGGATCACAAGAGAGCTTTCGATCTGAAGCGGGGTGCGGACGCGAACGGCTACCTGATTGGCTTCGACGATTTCTTCATCGGCCGAAGCGGAAATGGCGCCGGTTGGCAGGTCGTTGACGGTGATGCGCGCCTGGTTGATTTGAATGCTTCCCGAAAGGTTAAGGTTTTTCAGCGAGATGCTCGCCTGCACGTCGGGCGTGACATGCGCCGTGACGTAAGGCGGCAGGCTCACGCGCACTTTGTCGCCCTTGACGGCAACGCGAGCCGTCGGGTTTTCCGGGTCACTCCATTTTGCGTTGCCGGTGACGTTGATCTTGCCCTGGGCGGTCTGAAGATCGGCGATGAGTTCCGACTGATCGCCTTCGAAATGCAGCGTGACGTTGGACGGCTTCATGTCAAGCGGCACGGCCTGACCTTGTGCGGCAAAAGCGTCAAGCTTGATATCGCCGTAAAGCGCGGGCTTTTGCAATGTGCCTCGGGGCTGCAGTTCGGCCGAAAGGGTTCCGCTTGCCGAAAGTTGGGGCGAAAGCGAGGCAAGCACGGGATTGAACTGAGCGAGTTGCACATCGTCGACCGTCACGGAGCCTGAGAGCTGACGCTTTGTGAGCGGATCGGCTACGGCGATGTCGGCTTTCAATTCTCCTCCGTCTTTAAGTGACACCGTGCTTTGGATCTGCGCGGATTGAGGTTTGAAGTCGGCGGACAATTTCGTTTCTTTGAAGTGCAGCGTTTGACGCGAACCGTTCGTTTCGGCCGTCACCGAAATGCCGCGCCCGGCCACTTCTACATGCGCGACGGCGTGTTCGGGCGAGGGTTCGGTCCAGCTCACGGTTGCCGTTGCATCCGTGCGACCCTTGACATCAAGATCCGGCGGCAGGAGGTCTTTGATGAGAGAAAAGTCTGCGTTTTTGACGTCAAGCGCGAGACTGCCTTGTTTGCCGGCGTGAAGTTCTTCCCTGAGACAGACTTCAAGACTTTGCGAATTGCTTGTCCAGCAGTGCGGCGAGAGCGAGGCCTGCGAGGCGTTTATGTTGAAGGCAAGCTTCGGTTTGTCGGCAGTCGTCCAAGTGCCGCGATCGGTTTTGAGCTCTGCCGAGATGAGTTCTCCGTTCCAATGAGTTCCTGATTTGTCGAGGTGACCGTCGAGGCGCGCATCAATGGCAACGGGAGAACCCTTGCTTGTCACCTGCAGCGTGTGCATGGACTGCGTGCCGGAGAAGGATGCGGAAATCGTTTTGAACGAAACCGAAGACGCGGACAGATTGGCAGCACTGAGTTTTACGTCGGCCTTGGGAAGGCGCTCGCCTTTACTCTGTGTTGTCGTGACTTGAGCGGAAACATCGGCGCGCGCAAGCGACATGTCTCCGAACTGCAGCGAAGAGGCATGCATCTGGGCCGACAATTGAGGAATGGAAAGCGTACCGGTGAGTTTTCCTGAACCGGTGACACTGCCGCGCAGCGTTTTGTCGATGCGCGAGAGGTCGGGTGCGCTGACGCGAAATGCCCCGGAGAGTGTTTCCTTTTTCAATGCGGCATCGAGCTCAAGAGAGGCGTTGTCGGCTTTCAGAAGCAAGTTCTTGACAGCAAACGAGTCCGTGCCCTGAATGTGACCTGTGGTTTGTGCCGTGAAGGGCACATCGTTTAGCGAGGCTTTGACCGTAAATGACGTGATGTCAACGGCCAAAGACCGGGGATCAAAGTCTGCTGCCGTTGAGGCCGTCAGGGCAAGTTCTGCCGATCCGTTTGTCTTGGGAGAATCTGCCGGGAGCAGTTTGCCCAGATCCTTGAGGTCGGACCAGGAGAGCGTGGCCGAGCCCGAAGCCGATGCCTTCTTGTCGGTCAAAGCGGCATGAAATGCGGAATGCAGCATGTTTTTGCCGATGCTTGCATTCAGCCGAAGGTCGGACAAGGTGGTTTTCTTTCCTTGACCGGTGACGGAAAGGTCGGCAGGTCGGGCAAGAAGGGCAGAGGCGGCGCGAGTTGAAATCGAAAGATCGTAGGCGTCGTACGTACCCGCCAGTTTAACGTCGATGTTCTGAAGTTCTCCTTCGGTACCGATCAAGTCTTTGAGAGCAGTCAGATCCATATCACCCGTTACAGCCAGTCGGAAGGCAGGATTGGCTTTGGCGGTTTCGATGTTGGCCTGAACGTTCAGGGTCTTTTGAGCCGACGTTGTCTGAAGCCTCAGATTGGTTTCGGAGGTGAGATCAAAAGTGGCGGCGGCCGTGATCGGATAGGCGGACAAAGGAGCCTGACGCGCCGTCACGGCAGCGTCTATTTTGCCTTTGGGGATGCCGCCGAGCGTCATTTCTCCCTTAACGGAAGCGTCAACTGCCGGATGCGAAGCGACGAGTTTGGCGATGTGAACGTTTTGAGGGGCGGCGATAAAAATTGCCGAAAGCGTTTCGAGCACGGTTTCGTCGTTGAGTTTGACATCGGAAACCGAAAGCGCCTTTACGTCTACGGTAAGCGGCAGTTCGGGCACCGCAAAGGGCTCAAGCAACGGTTTGGAAAAAAGCGCGTTTAACGTTTCGACCAGCGGCTCAGGTTTTTCATCAGTAGCCTTCGGTGTTTCGGGCAGATGAACGGAGATGCCCGCCATATTCAGGTTCTCCGTTGTGACCGTGTCGCCGGCGGCAGAGGCGGCTAGAGACAGGTCATGAACCGCAACATCAAACGCATCGGACTGAACGTGCGTGTCGGTGAAACGCACATCCGTGAGCGCAACGGAAAACGGCAGAAAGATCGGTGCGTTGTCTGAGGCGGCGGTTTCGGCGGCGGATTCCTGATTTTCAGCGAGAGCGACCCGGAGCCCATCAACGTGGAGTTTCCTGATGTCGGCATGTCGTTCGAGCGGGCGCAGATTGGCGATCGAGAACTGCACTCGCTTAAGTTCAAGAGTTACTGGCGTCGTCTGATAGCGAATTTCTGATATGTCCGCATCAAAGAGTGTGCCGCTGACGTGGCCGACACTAAGCTCAGGCAGGAACTTTTGCGCGAGCGAAACGCCTGTTTGCAGCCCCCAGGGGGTGAGCGCAAAGACAACGAGACCGACACAAAGCACCAGCGGGACGGCCAGCGCGAAGCCGATGCATTTCAAAAGACGAGAAACTCTCATCACAACGCGCCTCCCAAACCGAAGTAGATCTTCCAGCTGTCCTCCGTCGGGTCGCCCACGGCCTTGGCCAGGTCGAGCTTGACGAGTCCGATGGGAGAAAGCCAGCGAATGCCGAAGCCCGCACCCTTCTTGATGTCTCCGAAATCGAATTCGTGACTCGATTGACCGGCATCGAAAAAGACTGCACCCCACCAGTTGCCGGTAACGTTGTATTGGTATTCGACGGAAACGGTGTACATCTTTGAGCCGCCTTCGAGTTCGCCCTTGTCGTTTTTCGGGGAAATGGATTCGTAGTCGTAGCCGCGGATGCTCAAGTCGCCGCCCACGAAGAAACGCAGATCGGGCGGCACCTGATCAAAGCTTCCCGACTCGATCCAACCGGCGGACCATCGGCCGATGAAGATGTGCGAGGGCCCGAGCGAGCGAACCCAGCTTTGTTGCGCGGTGAGCAGCACGAAGTCGATGTCGGAGCCCCAGGCGGTGTTGGAAACCGAAATCGCATAGCGCTGCGTGTCGCCCCAGGTCGGCAGAACGCCCCCTTTTTGCCGCGTACGCGAAAACGAAAGGGTGGGATAAATGATTTGCGTATTTGACGAATCACTGCCCTGCGTGAAGTTGTCGTAGAGCCAGTCGACGGAAATCTTGCGCGTCCAGCCTGAATCAAGCAGCTGAAAACGGGCGGCGGACACGGCTGTCGACGACGAAGTCGTGTCGTTTAGGGTCGAATACTTGTAGCCGCTTTGCAGAGCCCAGTAGTCCGAGAGAGGATTGGACTGACTCGGAATCTTGTAATTGAACTCGAATTCCTGCTCTTCGGGTGAAAGATCAGTGGCGGCCGTCAAACTGTGGCCATTGCTGTTGAGCCATGGGCGAGTCCAGGACAGTTTTCCGTGAGGGCCGATGTCGGTGGCGTAGCCGATGCCGGTTTCCACCAGGTTTTCACTGCGGGGCGTGAGTGCGACATCAACGTCGAGCACGCGTTCGGGATCTTGCCTGGCTTTGTCAAACTGCATGGACATGACCACTGATCCGAACCAGTTGGTTTCAGTGAGCTTGCGGGAAAGATCGCCGTAGGTGTTGTAGTCGTAGGGTTGCCCCTCTTCAAACGGGACGAGCGAACGAAGATAGGCTTCGTCAATCTGCGAATTCTGAAAGTTCACCTTCCCGAATTTGTAACGTTTGCCGCTGTCGTAAGCGAGGTCCCAGTAGGCCGTGCCTTCACGGGGCGAAACCTTGAGGCTGTGTCTGGAAAACTTGCCGTCGAAATAGCCGAGTTCCAACGCCAGGGCCTGCACGGATCCTTTAAATTGCTCGTAGTCGCTGTGCAATAGAGGACTTCCGGCTTTCGGAATTTGCTGCAAGGCGAGATCAAATTCGGTTTCCTTGGTTAGAGGTCCCTGCAGATTGAGGTGTGGCTCGGTGAGGTGAATGCGCTCGCCCGGATCCACAATGACATTGACGGACGTGACGTCGCCCGAGTCGGCGCGAACCAGATCAATCTTGACGCGGGGACGGTAGTATCCAAACGGCTTGATGCCGTCTTTGACGGCCGAAACCAGACGGCGCCTTACGGAGTAGGCGTCGTCATCTTTGCGCTGCATCAGGTGTGCGCGGACATTCTCGGCGAGTTCATCATTGAGCCCGATGAAATGGATGGAAATGTCGGCGGCGTAGAGCGCAAGGGGGCAAAGCGTCAGACAAAGGACGAGGTGTTTCTTCAAATGCGTACCGAAAGTAAAGGAAACGGTTGTCAAGCGCTCCAAGTCTAGCTTGGATTTGCGGGTTTTCCAGCAACAACTGTTAGCTAAAGCGCCCAGACCGGCAGGGCGACGACGTCGCTTGTGAGGTAGCGAGGCTCATCGCAAGTGCAGATCAGAGCGCCGGGACCTCGCTTGATGGTGTCGCCTTTGAGTACGCCGAAATTGTCGAGCATCTTGCGCTGAGGCGAAGCCGTCGATTTGATTTCGATCGGATAGTAAATGTCGCCTTCGCGAATCAGAAGATCAATCTCATTTTGCCGAGTATCGCGGTAGAAGTAGAAAAGAGGCTTTTTGCCGTTGTGCTTCCAGCTTTTGACAATTTCCATGACGACGAAATTCTCGAAAAACGCTCCGGCGTTATAGGCGTTTTTCAGAGCCGATGGACTTGGAGACTGGCACAGCCAGGCAGCCAAGCCGGTGTCGGTGAAGTAAAGCTTGCTTTTCTTGATGAGTGTTTTGCCGACGTTTTCGTAGAAAGGAGGCAAGAGATAGACAACGCCTGTAGCGACGGCAACGTTAAGCCAATCGCGGGCAGTTTCCGCCGCAACGCCGACGGCTTTTTGGATTTCGCCGATGGCAAATTCCTGACCAATGCGGCTTGCCAGTACGCTTAAGAAGCGCTCGAAATCCTCCACACGGCGTACTCCTGTCGAAAGGATGTCTTTTTCGATGTAAGTTCTCAAAAGACTGTCGAAAAAGGCATCTCGTTGATCCGGCTCGTCGTGAACCACTTCCGGCCAGGAGCCTTGCCAGATGATTTTCCAGAGTTCTTCCGCCGTGAGCGGATCAAGCGAGCCGCGCGTAAGCTCACCGGTCGGCATAAAAGGTTTTTGCTCCGGGCCTTTGCCTTGCAGCTCGTAGAGACTGAACGGAAAAAGCTCGAAGGATGCAACGCGGCCGGAAAGTGCTTCGGCGACCGCTTTTCTGAGACCGAGTTTTTGAGATCCGGTCAACCACACCAGGCCTCTTTCGTCCGTTTCATCGAGAATGGCTTTGATTTCCAAACCGAGGTCGGGAGCTCTCTGAAATTCGTCAACCAGCAAAGGCATCGGATATTGCTTGAAAAAGGCATCCGGAGCTTGTCGAGCCAGATCCAAAGCCTGATAGCGGTCGAGATTGACGTAGCGGCGATCTCCCTGCATGCGGCGCAGCATGGTGCTTTTGCCGACCTGTCGCATCCCGGTCACCATGACACCTTTGTAGCGCTGACTGGCCCGATTGATAACGGTTTCAATCGTTCGAGGCAAGTACGTAAAGTTGAGAGACATAGGCGTGGATGTTTGTGGAATTGAATGAAATAAAGAGTATGGTCTTGATTTTATCAAGAGTACGTTCTTGATTTCGTTCAAAAATTGCAGAAGCCTTGAAAATAAACGAAAAAAAGCGGTGACAGGAGCCTGAAACCTGTCACCGCACAAGGAAGATAACCCTAAGAAACCATCACGAACGCCAGGAGAACAACGTTGGTGAGAGGCTTGCAGCAGGTTCGACCCCAACGAACCCTTGTCTCTTCGGCTTTAAGCCTCTAGGTGTTTCTCAGTTGGTGGAACTATATCGCAAATAAGAATCATTCTCAACAATTCTGACACAGGAAAATGTTTCTATTTGCAACAGCAAGAAGAGAGACTACAGGTGGCTTACTGTCACTTGTTTTGGTTGACTGTGTACGGCAGTGTGAGTTCATGTGTGGAAAATTTCTAGGAAAAACAAGCACAAAGTCGATCGGCTCTGTACAATGCGGGCTCCTTATCAATTTCTAATTTCTGGCCGGTAAAGCCAAAATGACTGTCGATTTACATCCTTCCTATCTCAACGGACAACATTTGTCCGACTACGACTTTGATCTCCCGCTTGAACTGATCGCTCAGTTTCCGCTTGCAGAACGCACGGCTTCCCGCTTGCTGCACGTGAGCGACGATGTGATCGAAGATCTTGTTTTTACGGATCTCAAGCATTTGCTTCGCCCTGGCGATCTGCTCGTGATGAACAACACGCGCGTAATCAAGGCTCGTCTGCGCGGCGTCAAGGAAACTGGCGGCGCCATTGAAGCCATGATCGAACGTGTGACCGGCGAAAACACCGTCATCAGCATGCTGCGCGCAAGCAAAAAGCCCAAGCCCGGTTCCCGCCTGATCTTCACGGGTGAAAACGCAGTTTCCTATGAAGCCGTCGTGGGCGGACGTCAAGGCGAATTTTTTGAGCTCACATTCAATGCGCCGGCGCTGACCGTTCTCGATGCCGTGGGCAAGGTTCCGTTGCCTCCTTATATTGAGCGCGACGCACAGGCTGCCGACGAAGGCCGCTATCAGACGGTGTACGCCAAGTATCCGGGGGCCGTTGCAGCGCCGACCGCGGGCCTGCATTTTTCCGAGGAGCTTCTCAAAGATCTGCGCGACATGGGCGTGCAGGAAACTTTCGTGACGCTGCACGTGGGCGCGGGCACATTCCAGCCGGTGCGTGAGGAGGATCTCTCCAAGCATCAGATGCACGCCGAGTGGTTTGAAATGAGCCAAGAGTGTGCAGATGCGATCAATCAGGCCAAGCGCGAAGGTCGCCGTGTGGTTGCCGTGGGCACCACCAGTCTGCGTGCGATCGAATCGGCGGCCCGAGATGACGGAACGGTTGAAGCGGGTACGATGGATACGCGACTTTTCATTGCGCCGGGCTATCACTTCAAGGTCATCGACGCCATGGTGACGAATTTTCACCTGCCCAAGTCGACGCTGGTGATGCTCGTGTCGGCCTTGGTCGGCAAAGAGCGCATCATGCAGGCTTATCGACACGCCATCGACGAAAAATATCGGTTCTTCAGTTACGGCGACGCCTGTTTCCTGGAAAGAACCCGCCATCACAACGCAACGGAGAACAACAATGGCGCTGCAGTTTGAAGTCTTGAAAACGGAAGGGGCGGCGCGCCGCGGCGTGATGACGCTCAATCACGGTGTGGTGCAAACGCCGGTGTTCATGCCCGTGGGTACCTACGGTACCGTCAAGGCGATGACGCCTGACGAGCTCGAAGGCATGGGCAGTCAGATCATCCTCGGCAATACGTTCCATCTTTGGCTTCGCCCGGGGCTTGATGTCATTGCCACGCACGGCGGGCTGCATCGCTTCATGAACTGGAATCGCCCGATTCTCACCGACTCGGGCGGTTTCCAGGTGTTTAGCCTTGGTCAATTGCGCAAGATTTCTGAGGAAGGCGTGCGCTTTGCTTCGCCCATCAACGGCGACAAGCTCTTTTTGACGCCTGAAGTCTCGATGCAGATTCAGAAGGTTCTGAATTCCGACATCGTGATGCAGTTTGACGAATGCACGCCCTACATGATTGGCGATCGTCCCGCGACCGAAAAGGAAGCGGCCGATTCGATGCGTCTGTCTCTTCGTTGGGCCAAGCGCAGCCGTGAGGAATTCGATCGCCTCGAAAATCCCAACGCGCTTTTCGGCATTGTGCAGGGCGGCATGTTCCCGAAACTGCGCGAAGAGTCGCTTGCGGGCCTGAAGGAAATCGGTTTCCACGGTTACGCCTTGGGCGGCTTGTCTGTTGGTGAACCGAAAGAAAAGATGCTTGCCATCATGGATGCCATCGTGCACCAGATGCCCGAAGACAAGCCTCGTTATTTGATGGGGGTGGGAACGCCCGAGGATTTGGTTGAAGGCGTTTCGCGCGGCATCGACATGTTTGACTGCGTGATGCCCACGCGAAATGCCCGCAACGGTTGGCTCTTTACCCGTTACGGCGACATCAAGATCCGCAACGCCAAGCACAAGAACGACACCCGTCCGCTCGATCCCTCCTGCACTTGCGCAACGTGCCGCGGCTACACACGCGCTTACCTGCACCATCTGCAGAAGGTGAACGAAATTCTTGGCGCACGCCTCAATTCCATCCACAATCTGCATTTCTACGCCACGATCATGGCGGAGATGCGAAAGGCTCTGGAAGAAGGCACGTTTGCCGCCTGGAAGAAGAAGTTCTACGAAGACCGCGCCAAGGGAACCGACTGACGAAAGAAAAAAATCCCCCGATCAGAATCGAAAGCTGGCCGGGGGAATTTTTTTCGAACGTTCCGATTACTGGAGACGGCTGCGGCGATCGCGGACGGCGTGAGCCAGGTTATTGAGCAAAACGACCGTGTCGTCCCAGCCCAGACAGGCGTCCGTGACGCTCTGGCCGTAAACGAGGGGCTTGTCGGGTTCGATCTTCTGGTTGCCTTCGACGAGGTTCGACTCGATCATGACGCCGATGATCGAACTGTTGCCGCCGGAAACTTGCTCGCAGATGTTGTTGACTACATTGATCTGTTCGCGGCAGATTTTGTGGGAATTGCTGTGGGAAGCGTCAATCATTACGATTTCGCGGTGGCCGTTGGCCTTGAGCATCTCACAGGCTTTGGCAACGCTTTGGGCGTCGTAATTGGGCTCTTTTCCGCCTCTGAGAATGATGTGACAGTCCTCGTTTCCGGTCGTGGTGACAATGGCCGAGATGCCGCCCTTGGTAACCGACAGGAATGAGTGGGAGTGTTCGGCGGCGCCGATGGCGTCAACGGCGACCTTGATGTTGCCGTCGGTGCCGTTTTTGAAACCGACAGGGCAGGACAGACCGCTGGCAAGCTGGCGATGCGACTGAGATTCGGTTGTGCGTGCCCCGATGGCTCCCCAACTCACCAGATCGGCAATGTACTGCGGCGTGATCATATCCAGGTATTCGACGCCGGTGGGAAGGCCGAGAGCCACAATGTCGCACAGCAGTTCACGGGCGATGCGCAATCCGTGATTGATGCGGCAGCTGCCGTCCATATCCGGGTCGTTCATCAGACCTTTCCAACCGACGGTTGTACGGGGCTTCTCGAAATAAACGCGCATGATGATTTCAAGGTCGCCTGCCAAGCGTCGACGCTCTTCGTTGAGCTTTTGCGCATATTCCATTGCAGCCTTGGGATCATGAATCGAGCAGGGGCCGACGATTACAAGAAGTCGATCGTCGTGACCGTGCAGAATTTCGTGAGCGGCCATTCGGGCGCCGTGAACGGTTCTTGCGAACGGCTCTTCGCAGGGGAATTCACGAATGAGATGAGCCGGAGGCGTCAGTTCGCGAATCTCTTTGATGCGAAGGTCGTCGGTTGTGTAGCGCATGATGTCTATCTCCCTTGGTATCGGATTTTGTCGTTCGGTCTGTGCCGGCGAGCCTGAGGCTTGATTACGCAGAACCCGGTACGAAAAAGCCGCCGGATTTTGCGTTCCCGGCGGCTGGCAGTACCTTTCAAATGCTTGCGTTATGCGTGCGCACGTACTCCTTCCGCCGAGGGGGCGAAATAAAAGGAGAAGAAATAAAATCGTGCCGTGTAAAGCATTTGAAAAAGGCAGTTCCAGATTTTCTAAGCAAAGCCTGATTCGTATTTCAGGCCGACTCAGGGACTTACTCTACTCGATCTTGTGACGAAGTGCAAACGCAAAAACACCAATAAGATCAGGTGTTTTGCTTAGATTGTCGCATTTTTTTCTCTGAGTCGAAACGAAAATTCGAAATGCTGGATTCATCCTTTGTGTCAGCGCGTGTTAAGTTTTCTCCTCGGTGCGACTGACGACGAAAACCAATTTCGCCGGTCGCGTTGTTGAGTCCATTTTTTTGCGTTTGTTTGCGCGATGCCGCTGCTTCAATCCGACTACAAGGCTCCCCGCTGGTTGCCCGGAGCGCATCTTCAGACCATCGTTCCCGCCCGTTTTTTCCCGCGACCCGACGTGCAGTATCGAAGAGAAATTGTGGATATGCCCGACGGAGACTTCATCGTGTTGGATTGGTCGGAACCGGAGCCGATGGAGCTCAACGCGCCGGTGTTGGTGCATTTCCATGGATTGGAGGGTGATTCTCACAGCCATTACGCAGAAGCGCTGATGCACGAGTGTGTCAAATGCGGTTGGCGAGGCGTCGTTGCGCATTTCAGAGGATGCGGCGGTCTGCCCAATCGTTTGCCGCGGGCGTACTTTGCCGGCGACAGCGACGATTGCGACTGGATACTGAGGACGGTTCACGAACGTTTCATCACGGCGCCGATTTATGCGGTCGGCGTGAGCCTCGGCGGTAACTACATTGCCAAATACATGGGCGAACGCCCGCAGGACGCATCTTTCCTGACGGCGGCCGTCTCGATCGGTGCGCCGGTGGATTTGGTGGCCGGAAGCGAAATTATGAGCCGCGGCGCCAACAAGCTCTACGAAGAAATGTTTTTGTCGACGCTCAAAGAAAAGCTCATTGACAAGGCCAAGCGTTTTCCGGATCTCATTGACATCAACAAGGTCAAGAGCTGTAAAACGCTCTACGACTTTGACAGTGTCTACACGGCGCCGATCCATCACTTCAAGAGCGCGATGGAGTATTGGACCTTGTGCTCGGCCAAGCGCTATCTCAAAAACGTCACTAGACCGCTGTTGCTTTTAAACGCCAAAAACGATCCCTTCCTGCCGCGCTGGGCGCTGCCGACGGAAAAGGACGTGAGCGACTGTGTCTATCTTGAGCAACCGGAAGAGGGTGGTCACATCGGCTTTCCCCGCGGCAATCCGCCCGGAGACCTGGGTTACCTGCCCGAGCGCGTCATGCGGTTTTTCTCGGCGTTTGAACCCAAAATTGAAAGCGTCTGAGCGGGCAAAAACGCCGCGATGCAATTTTTTGTCGACTGAATCAGCGAATTCTTGCGCTTTTTCGTAGGTGTAATTTACGAATTCTTGCAAGCAGGGCCGGGCATGTTGTTCTTGCGACGAGATCCGTTGCCACTGCTGAAGCAAGACGATTTGCCGATAGCCGAAAAGACCACACTGGTTTGAGAGCTGGCCGAACAAGAACATGTGAACGCATTGTTAGACGCATCTAGCAAAATCCGGAAGCATGAATTCTGATACGGATAAAAATGCTCACTCGACAAGAATATGATGTTTTACGCAGAAGGTTGGATGAACCGAGAAAGGTCATCCAAGTAGTACTTGGCCCTCGTCAGATTGGCAAAACCACAGTGGTTCGACAGGTGCTTTGTGACATCAATACACCGCATTTATATTTCTCGGCGGATGACACAGCGGTAGCAGGTTCTGCTTGGCTTGCAAGCTGTTGGACGGCTGCTCGGCTGGAAGCCCAAACACATCCCGATGCCGGATGTGTATTGGTGATCGATGAAATTCAGAAAGTGCCAAATTGGTCGGAAACCGTCAAACGGCAATGGGATGATGACACTTGGAATGAAAGAAACATCAAGGTCGTTTTATTGGGATCGTCCCGAGCTTTGATTCTTCAGGGGTTAAGCGAATCCTTGATGGGGCGTTTTGAAGAAATCCGCATGACGCATTGGACGTATGCTGAAATGCGGGATTGCTTTGGGTTGACGGTCGATGAATTCATCTACTTCGGCGGCTATCCGGGAGCCGCGGAGATGATGCAGGACGAGGCTCGGTGGAAGGTATATGTCAGAAATAGCATGATTGATGCAACCGTTAACCGAGACATTTTCGAAGACGTCCGAATCGGAAAAGCTGCGTTGCTACGTAAGACACTGGAGCTCGGTGCGGCATATTCGGGCAAGATTCTGTCGTTGACAAAGCTGTTGGGAGAGATTCAGGACGCGGGTAACGTCATGACAATTGCCGGATACCTGGAGCGGCTCAACCAATGCGGTTTACTGGGGACGCTGCAGAAGTTTTCGGTGGACGATGCCAGACGTCGCGCGAGCATTCCGAAGTTTCAGGTGCACAACAATGCGCTTTTGACGGCACTGTCTGTCGGCACGTTTGAGCAGGTGCGAAACGATCCAGAGAAGTGGGGTCATTATGTGGAATCGGCTGTCGGAGCGTATTTGATTTCTCAGGCCTATCGCCTGCAATTTGAGGTGTTCTATTGGCGGGATGGCAACAACGAAGTCGACTTTGTCTTGCGCAAAGACGGAAAAGTCGTGGCGTTGGAAGTCAAGAGCGACCACGAGCGACACACCAAAGGACTGGATGTGTTTTGTCAGAAGTTCCGACCGAATGCCGCCTTGATTGTGGGCAGTGGGGGACTGCCGCTCGAAACATTCCTGGAAACACCGATTGCCGATTTGTTCTGAGAAAATTGGTGCAAGACGAGGAAGCCCAATGACCGACAATGCGCAACATGCAGACCTCAAACGTATGTGGAGCGGATGGATTTCGCTCGTGCTGTTTGTTCTGCTGATTCCATTGAGCAATTGGGTAATTGTGAACCTTGGTGTCGTCTGCCCGCCCGGCGAGCCTTGTCTTGTGCCGGTTCTGCCTGGTCTGCGGGCACCTTCGACCGTGTTGTTGGCCGGTTTCAGTCTGGTGCTTCGCGACGTTGTGCATCATTGCCTGGGCTGGCGCTGGGCGTTGGCTTCCATCTTTTTCGGAGCGGTGCTCTCGGGTTTTATTTCCGAGCCTTCGCTCGTGGTTGCATCGGTGAGCGCTTTCCTTTTTGCGGAATTGGCTGACTTTGCGGTGTACGCACCGATGAAAAAGCGTTATCCGGCCATGGCAGTCATCGTTTCCGGTCTGGTCGGTTCCGCCGTGGACTCTGCTATTTTCCTGTCACTTGCCTTTGGTTCAGTCCAATATTTGTTTGGGCAGGTGCTCGGCAAGTTTTGGGTCAATCTGCTGGCCGGTATCGCCATTGCTTGGTGGCGACGCCGCAAACAGGCTGAGATGGCGATTTGCGCCTGATCTGTTTGATTTGGAAGGAAAAATTGACGTTTTCCTAAGCGGTCGTCTTTGCTACAATCTCGCACCACTTTCAAAAACATCTGCGCCGGATTGTTCTGCCGGTGGCGGTCACAAGGAAACCATATGTCCCATATCGGTGAGCTGGGCGACATGAAGCGCCCGTTGAGCGGTTGGCTCTCGCTCGTTTTGTTTGTTCTGATGATCCCCTTGACGAACTGGGTGATCATGAACGTCGGCCTCGTTTGCCCGGCTGACGGTCCTTGTTTGATTCCCGTTTGGCCCGGTTTATGGGCGCCTTCCGGCGTGCTGCTGGCCGGGTTCAGTCTGGTGCTGCGTGACGTTGTGCATCATTGCCTGGGCTGGCGCTGGGCGCTGATTTCGATTTTTGCCGGCGCCGCGCTCTCGGGCTTGATTTCGGAACCCGCTCTGGTCATTGCTTCGGTCTGTGCCTTCTTGTTTGCGGAGCTCGCTGACTTTGCCGTTTATGCTCCCATGAAGAAGCGCTATCCAGCCATGGCTGTGATTGCGTCGGGGCTGGCCGGTTCCGTGGTTGACTCCGCGATTTTCCTGTCTCTGGCTTTCGGCTCCATTGAGTTTTTGGCCGGACAGGTGCTCGGGAAGTTCTGGATGAGTCTGATTGCAGGCGCCTTGATCGTAGCTTGGAGACGACTCAAGATGCATACGGTCCACGAACACCTGCAGATGCAGTGATTCGGACGCATTCTCAAGAAAAGCGGCGGTTAAGACAGTTCGTGCACAATTGCTCGAACTTGATCTATCCGCCTTTTTTGTATCCGATGATCGCGCAAAACAACACACCCAAGACCGCCGTTCTCATCTGCAATACCGGTTCGCCTGCTGCTCCGACCAAAGAAGCAGTGGCGAAGTATCTTGCGGAATTTCTCGGTGATCGGCGTGTGGTGGAAATGAATCCGCTCATTTGGCAGCCGATTCTGCGCGGCATCATTATTCCCCGTCGCGCGCAGGCTTCTGCCGATCGCTACAAGACGGTGTGGACGCAAAAAGGGTCTCCTTTGGTGGCGGTGACCTCCGACACGGCGCAAGGTCTGCAGAAGGAGCTGGGCGACGAATTCATCGTGTCCTGGGCGATGTGTTACGGCGTACAGCGAATCGATGAAGAACTCCGTCGGATTGCTGAACAAAAACCCGAGCGCATCGTTGTTCTGCCGCTTTATGCACAGTACGCCACGCAGACGACGGAGGCGGTGTTCGATGCGGTGCGACGCGTGCAAAAGAAGGTTCGCGATTTGCCTTGCATTGTTACGATTTCTCATTACTTCGAAGAAGACGCCTACATTGAGGCGCTTGCCGCTCGCGTGCGCGCGCATTGGAAAAAAGTGGGTGATCTCGGAGACGAGGGCAAGCTCATGATGAGCTTTCACAGTATTCCGGCGGTTTCGAGCGAACGCGGCGATCCGTACGAAGCACAGTGCAAGCAGACGGCGGAAAAGCTGCGCCTTGCGTTGGGTTTGAAGAAAGATCAGGTTGTCCAGGTATTCCAGAGCAAATTTGGGAAAGCGAAGTGGTTGGAGCCTTTTGCCGTTGATACGGCTCCCGAACTGGGCCGACAGGGCTTGAAGCGCCTTGATGTGATTTGCCCGGGATTTGCCGCGGATTGCCTGGAGACGCTTGAAGAAATCGCCACGGAACTGCGCTCTTTTTATGAGCAGGCGGGCGGCAGCGGGTTTCACTATATCCCTTGCCTGAACGCGCAGGACGATGCGGTGGCCCTTTACGCCGAGATTGTTCGCAAGGCTCTGTCGAAGGCCTGAAAATCCGCTTCAGCTGAACTTTTTGCCTGCGACGGCTTGAAAAGAGCAAACCCAATCCCCATATAAGAGCCATCTTTCAAGCATCCCTTTTGCAAGAACATCTTTATGGCTCAAGAAGACACCAAGCAGGAACAGGTTAATCCTGCCGACGAATTGAAGAAAGCAGCCGAAGCTGCGGAGCAGGCGCAGGGTTCTGAACTGCCTCCGGAACTCGGCATCGAACCCGAAGGCGCAGAAGCCTCGCTCGAAGACCAGCTTGCCGCGGCAACGGCCAAAGCGGCTGAGAATTTTGATCTTTACGTGCGTGCGGTTGCCGAAATGGAAAACGTGCGTCGCCGTGCCGCCGAAGACGTTTCCAAGGCGCAGAAGTTCAGCATCGAGAAGTTTGCCAAGAACCTGCTTCCGGTGATGGATTCGCTTGAAAAGGCGATCGAAATGACCGCCGAAATCGAAGGTCCGATGCGGGAAGGCATTCTCGCGACGCACCGTCAGCTCGTGCATGCGCTTGAAATGAGCGGCATGACCGTCATCGATCCGAAGGACGCCAAGTTTGATCCCAACACGCAGCAGGCCATTGCCATGGTGCCTGCCGTTGAAGGCAAGAGCGCGGGCGACGTTGCTCAGGTCTTTCAGCACGGCTGGAAGATTTACGAACGCGTGCTCCGTCCGGCTATGGTGAGCGTGGTTCAAGGCTAGAAACTTCATCGACACAAAATTTTTCAGACGCCCCGTTGAATTTTCTCGGGGCGTCCCCATATAGGGGGTATGGCGCGGCAGGCGGCGTTGAAAAAGAGCTTCCTGCGGTACGCGTAAGAGTTTCAGATCACGGTCGAAAACCTTCTCCCGTCGGTGGATGCGGAAAAGGTACGGCCCAACAGAGAATCAAGAGGAAAAAGAACAATGTCTAAGATCATCGGTATTGACCTTGGCACCACCAACTCGGCTGTGGCCATCATGGAAGGCGACAAGGTTCGTGTGATCGAAAATTCCGAAGGCGCTCGTACGACGCCTTCCATCGTTGCCTACATGGAAAACGGCGAGATTCTTGTCGGCGCAACCGCCAAGCGTCAGGCCGTGACCAACCCGAAGAACACGCTGTTTGCCGTCAAGCGCTTGATCGGCCGTCGTTACGAAGACGCCGAAGTGCAGAAGGACGTGCAGCGCGCTCCGTTTAAGATCGTTCGCGCCGACAACGGCGACGCCTGGGTGCAGGTGCTGGGCGACAAGAAGCTTGCTCCGCAGCAGGTTTCCGCCGAAGTGCTCCGCAAGATGAAGAAGACCGCCGAAGATTACCTCGGCGAACCCGTGACCGAAGCCGTGATCACGGTTCCGGCTTACTTCAACGACAGCCAGCGTCAGGCCACGAAGGATGCCGGCCGCATCGCCGGTCTCGAAGTCAAGCGCATCATCAACGAACCGACGGCCGCAGCTCTGGCCTTCGGTCTTGACAAGATGGGCAACGAAGACCGCAAGATCTGCGTCTACGACTTGGGCGGCGGCACGTTCGATATCTCCGTGATCGACATCGCCAACATTGACGGCGACAAGCAGTTTGAAGTGCTCTCCACCAACGGCGACACGTTCCTCGGCGGCGAAGACTTCGACCGTCGCTTGGTCGAATACCTGATTGCCGAATTCAAGAAGGACAACGGCATTGACCTCGGCGGCGACGTGCTTGCCCTGCAGCGCCTGAAGGACGCCGCTGAAAAGGCCAAGATTGAGCTGTCGAGCCGTCAGGAAACCGAAGTGAACCTGCCCTACATTTCGGCTGACCAGACCGGTCCGAAGCACATGAACATCACGATCACGCGCGCTAAGTTCGAAAGCATGGTCGAAGACCTCGTGCAGCGCACGATCGAACCCTGCCGCAAGGCTTTGAAGGACGCCGGTCTGTCGACTTCCGAAATCACCGACGTGATCCTGGTGGGCGGCCAGAGCCGTATGCCGCGTGTTCAGGAAGTGGTGCGCGAATTCTTCGGCAAGGAGCCCCGCAAGGACGTCAACCCGGACGAAGCCGTGGCTATCGGTGCCGCTATTCAGGGTCAGGTGCTCTCGGGCGGCCGCAAGGACGTGCTGCTTCTCGACGTCACCCCGCTGACGCTGGGCATTGAAACCCTGGGCGGCGTGATGACTGCGATGATCAAGCGCAACACCACGATTCCGACCAAGCACTCGCAGGTGTTCTCGACGGCTGAAGACAACCAGCCTGCCGTGACCATCAAGGTCTATCAGGGTGAACACGAGATGGCGGCTTCCAACAAGCTGCTCGGCGAGTTCAATCTCGAGGGTATTCCGCCGTCTCCGCGCGGCCTGCCGCAGATTGAAGTGACGTTTGACATCGACGCCAACGGCATTCTGCACGTGACCGCTAAGGACAAGGCCACCGGCAAGGAAAACAAGATCACGATCAAGGCAAGCTCCGGTTTGTCCGAAGAAGAGATCAAGAGCATGGTTGCCGCTGCCGAAGCCAACAAGGAAGAGGATCACCGCCGCTTCGAACTGGCTCAGGCCCGCAACATGGCCGACGCTTCGATCGCTCAGGTTCAGAAGACCCTGAAGGATCTCGGCGACAAGGTTGAAAGCGCCGATCGCGCCGCTTGCGAAAACGCCATCAAGGATGTGGAAGAACGCATCAAGGGCGAAGACAAGGCTGCAATCGAAAAGAGCGTTGAAGCGCTGATGGCTGCCGCCCAGAAGATCGGTGAAAAGCTCAACCAGCAGGCTGCTCAGGCTCAGCAGGCTCAGGCAGGCGCCCAGCAGCAGGCGGGCGGTGCCGGTCAGCAGCAGGCCAACAAGGGCAACGACGACGTGGTCGATGCCGACTACACCGAAGTCAAGCACTAATTTGACTTCAAAGCAAAACCCGAGCCCGGCGCGGCGTCCGAGCGAAAAGGACGCCGAGTCGGCCGTATAAGACACGGGGCCGGGCCGCCGATTTGGCGATTCGGCCCTTGCCATGTTTTTTCGTAACGATTGACACACTATGGCTGACCAGGATTATTACGAGGTACTGGGAGTCTCGCGCGACGCAAGCGACGACGAGATCAAAAAGGCGTATCGACGCCTGGCGATGAAGTACCATCCCGATCGCAACAACGGCGACAAAGCGGCTGAGGAAAAGTTCAAGCAGGTGGGCGAGGCCTACTCGATTCTGAGCGATCCCCAGAAACGCGCGGCCTACGACCGCTACGGCAAGGCCGGCGTCGATCCGAGCGCAGCCGGTGCGGGCGGATTCGGCGGATTCGGCGGCTTCGGCCAGGGCCAGGGTGGTTTCGGCGACTTCAGTGACATCTTCTCGGAAATCTTCGGGGGCGGTGCCGGCGGCGGTCGTCGCGGCGGACCTAAGGTGTTTCGCGGTGCCGACGTGAGCTATTCGCTCGAAATCACGCTTGAGCAGGCGGTGGCGGGTGCCAAGACCGACATCCGCGTGCCGGTTTGGGAAGAGTGCGAAACCTGTCACGGCTCCGGCTGCAAGTCGGGTACGTCGAAGAAGACCTGTCCGCATTGCGGCGGCAGCGGCATGATCAACATCAACCGCGGATTCCTGCAGGTGCAGCAGACCTGCCCGTACTGCCACGGAACGGGTGAAATCATTTCCGATCCGTGTCCGGACTGCCAGGGACGCGGCCGCAACCGTAAGACCAAGACGCTGGAAATCAATATTCCGGCGGGCATCAATGACGGTCAGCGCATTCGCATCCAGGGTAAGGGCGAGCCCGGCCCCAACGGCGGTCCTTGCGGAGACCTCTTTGTGCAGGTGTTCATCAAGCAGCACGAAATCTTCCAGCGCGACGGCGACGATCTGCACGCCGATTTGCCGCTGAGTTTTGCCACCGCTGCATTGGGCGGCGAAGTGAGTGTGCCGACGATGGGTACCGAAGCGCGCATCACGATTCCGGAAGGCACGCAAACGGGTAAGATCTTCCGCCTGCGCGGCAAGGGCGTGCCGCATTTGCACGGCGGCGGCAATGGGGACCTGTACGTGCACGCTTTTGTTGAGACGCCGGTCAATCTCACGAGCAAGCAAAAGAAGATGCTCAAGGAGTTTGACGAATCGATCAAGGAAGGCGGCACGAAGCATTCGCCCCAGAGCACGAGCTTTTTGGACAAGATGAAGAAATTCTTCTCTTAACGGACACGGCTGCAGCGATTTTTCGCTACAGTAGAGTCAGATAAAACCCCGAATAAACAACAAGGAGATATTCCGATGACCAATAAGTTTGCAGGCACCCAGACCGAAAAGAACCTCTGGGCTGCGTTTGCCGGTGAGTCTCAGGCTCGCAACAAGTACGACTATTTTGCCGGCGTTGCCCGCAAGGAAGGCTACCAGCAGATCGCCGAGCTTTTTGACGAAACGGCTGCCAACGAACGCCAGCATGCCAAGATCTGGTTCAAGCACCTGCAGGGCATCGGCAACACGGCCGAAAACCTGAAGGCTGCCGCCAGCGGTGAAAACTACGAATGGACGGACATGTACGAAGGTTTTGCAAAGACGGCCGAGGCCGAAGGCTTTGCAGAACTCGCCGCGCAGTTCCGTGCTGTGGGTGCCATCGAAAAGGCTCACGAAGAACGCTTCCTGAAGCTGCTCAACAACGTTGAAATGAAGCAGGTCTTCGAAAAGAGCGAAGAAGTGATGTGGCAGTGCCGCGAATGCGGTCACCTTGTGATCGGCAAGAAGGCGCCTGAAATTTGCCCGGTTTGCGCACACCCGCAGAGCTTCCAGCAGATCCGCGCTGAAAATTATTGATTGATGTCTGAGTCGCGATAAAGCGTATCAGCTTAATCCTAGGACCTCCGGTCACTGCGGCAGAGCTTCCATCTGTTGCGGGGACGGGAGGTCTTTTGTTGTTCAATTGGATTTTCAACGAGATTGACTACCAGGCGTATCCGGTGACCGAGAGAGATGCAATGCAGAGCTCTGCTACAGGTTCTCTTGATCGGTGCCGGGATTGAGGTTGTGGTAGATAAGCACACGGCTCTCGGGCGCAGCAATCTGGAGGTCGAAAATGGTAACAGACGTTGGATTTTCGAATTTAAGTTTGCGAAAGATGAGGAAGAAGTCGGTGCGTGGCTCGAGCAAGCGGTTGAGCAAGTGCGCTCTCGACGTTACGGCGAGAGCGCAAGTGCTAAAGAACTGAATCGCATGGCGTTGGTGTTCGATGCCGCGCAGCGTCGGTTTGTTGCCTGGCAATGAGTCTTACAACGCTGAGACTTATTCGAACAAGCTCAGCAGATAGGGCAGCAGGAATGGAGCGGCAAACGCAGTGAAAAGACCTGTCAGCCCCATTGCCAGACCGGAGAATGCGCCTGTGTCGCGATTCATCTGAAAAGCTGTGGCGGTGCCGACGCCATGAGCGGCTAAGCCGATGGAAAAGCCGCGCACGGCATCGTCCTTTTCCCTCAAAAGTCCCAACAAGCCTCGCGCCATCAACGAACCCACAACACCCGTGATCACCACCAGGGCTGCTGTCAGAGCCGGAATACCGCCCAAGTGTTCGCTCACTGCCATGGCAATCGGGACGGTGACGCTCTTGGGAGCAAGGGAAATCATCGTCTCGGGAGAGGCGCCGAGGACACCGGCAATCAGAACGGCGGAAACGATGGCGACCGTACCGCCTGCAATAAGACCGCAGGTGAGCGCCACCCACATTTTGGCCAAACGCAGACGTTGCTCATAGAGCGGAACAGCCAAGGCAACGGTGGCCGGCCCCAGCAGAAAGTTGATGTGCTGGCCGCCGTTGAGATAGGTCTTGTAGTCGGTACCAGTGACTTCTAGCGTCACAACAAGAAGAACGATGGCAACGAGAAGCGGCGTGCAGATGGTTTTGTAGCCGCTTTTCTTGTATACCCACATGCCCAAGGCGTAAGCCAGAAGCGTCGCGCAAAGCCACAGTGCGGGATCGGCAAGAAGCTTCTCGGCTGTGAGAGTCAATTGAGAAAGAATCGAATCAAGCACGACGCTTCTCCTTTTTGCTCGAGCCTTGCAGAAGTCGAGCCACCCATCGCGTTACCAGGACGGTCGTGGCCATGGCGAGGATGGACGAACCGATGATGGAAGCCGCAATCGGCAGCCATTCGGCCTGAAGGCGGTCAAAGTGCTCGATGATGCCGACGCCGGCAGGCACAAAGAGGAGGGCAAAGTGAGCAAGCAAAACATTGACGACGGGCAGCGTTTTTTCCAGAAGGCCGTTGACGGTCATCAAGGCGAAAAGAAAAAGCACCATGCCCATCACGGGCCCGGGAACGGGCAGTCCGAAGAGCGTCACAAGTAAAAGCCCTGCCAGCTGAAAAGACAGTAGCAGGGCAATTGTCAGAATCATTTGGTATCAGTCCTGCGAACCGAGAAAGTTCGCAATACTAATCCGTTTCTTTCATGTCGCGCAGGTTGCGGCGAAGAATTTTTCCGACGGCAGTCTTCGGAAGAGCCTTCACGAAGACAATCGTGCGCGGGCACTTGTAGCCGGTGAGGCGCGCGCGGCAGTATTTGACGACGTCGTCGCGGGTGAGCGCCGGATCCTTCTTGACGATCACGGCCTTGACCATTTCGCCCACGCGCGGATTGTTGACGCCCACGACGCCGCATTCGAGCACGCCGGGCATGGAGGCGATCACGCTTTCGATTTCATTGGGATAGACGTTAAGGCCGTTCACAATGATCAGGTCCTTCTTGCGGTCCGTGATCGTGATCGTGCCGCGTTCATCCATAAAGCCCACGTCGCCGGTTCTGAGCCAGCCGTCGATGAGGACGTTGGCGGTCTCTTCGGGCTTTTCCCAGTAGCCTGCCATCACCTGCGGGCCCTTGACGCAGATTTCGCCCGTGTGTTCGGCGACCTTTTCCGGGTCAGAACACACGCCGAGATCGACGAACTGTTCGCCGCGAATGGAAACGAGCGTGGAGGGCAGGGGGTAGCCCACCGAGCCGTCCCAGGGAGCGTCGGGCAGGTTGCCGCACACGCCGGGACTGGTTTCCGTGAGGCCGTAGGCTTCAAGGATGTGGCAGCCGGTGGCGTTGTACCACTTCTCGGCAACAGTACGTTGCACTTGAGCGCCGCCGCCCACGGTCATTTTGAGGCGCGTGAACTTGTGGTTCTTGAATTCCTTGTTGTTGACAAGCGCATTAAAGAGCGTGTTGACGCCGGGGATGATCGAGAAGTCCCACTTCTTGATGAGTTCCACCAGGCCCGGAATGTCGCGCGGATTGGGCACCATCACCTGGGTGGCGGCAAACTTCGAGAAGCACAGCGTCGCGGTGAAACTGAAGATGTGATAGAGCGGCAAAGCGGTCATGGCCACTTCTTTGCCCATTTCAAAGGTCTGACTGATCCAGGTGCCGGTCTGCTCGACGTTGGCAAGCACGTTGCGGTGCGTGAGCATGGCGCCTTTGGCCACGCCTGTGGTGCCGCCGGTGTATTGCAACAGCGCAACATCGGTGTTTTTGAGTTCGAACGGCTTAAAGCCCTTGGAATGACCGATCGAAAGCGCCTTGCGGAAATTGACGTGACCGGGAAGGTTGAATTCCGGCACCATCTTCTTGACGTAACGCACGACAAAATCGGCGGCGGTGCGCTTGAGCCAGGGCAACATATCGCCAACCTTGGTGGTCACGATGTGTTTGACGGGCGTTTCCGAGAGCGTGTTTTGCAACGTCTTGGCGAAGTTTTCGATGATGACGATGGCCTTGGCGCCGCTGTCGGCAAGCTGGTGCCCGAGTTCGTGCGAGGTGTAGAGCGGATTGACGTTGACGGCAATCATGCCTGCGCGCAGGATGCCCAACAGCGTGATGATGTACTGTTGCAGGTTGGGCATCATGATGGCGACGCGATCGCCCGGTTTCATGCCGGGAAGCGACTGCAGGTAGCCCGCAAAGTCCTTCGAGAGATCGCAGATTTCCCGGTATGTGAGCACTTTGTCCATGCAGATGAAGGCGGGGTGATCGCCGTAGGTTTCGGCAACCGTGTCGAAAAGTGCCGGAATGGAGGCGAAACGATCGGGGTTGATTTCGGCCGGAAAGCCTTCGGGATAGTGCTTGAGCCAGGGAAGAGAAGTCTCGGACATGGATGAGTGATCCTTCGTTTTCACGTTGCGTCGCGGCATGACGCTGCAACGGCAACGCCTAAATTTTTCTGTGTCAATCGGTTGGCGGCACTCCGACTGTTGCAATCAAAGCGCCGCGTCAAACGGTCAGCGTCGGGGCGAACGGCGAGCCTGCAGTTTGTCAAGCTGCAGGCAGTGGCGCGCGTAGGCTCTGACATCGTTGTAGTCGGTGTAGTCGATTGCGACGCTCGAATCCGTGGGACCGTCGGTGATCTTCATGATGATGCGGATCATCATGCGCTCGAAGAAGTTCCAGTTTGGGTAGTCCACCTTGCCGGCAAAGCACTTCAGGTCGCGGGGCTTCCAGGCGCTGCGCTTGACGAACTTCTGCAGGTAACGGTTGCCTTCGGGCGTTGCCTTTTCAGGCGAACGGGCGACGACCGTCACGTTGAAGAAGCTGTTGGGACGCGACTCGATTTCGTTTTTGTACATCGAGCAGAATTCCCAGACGATCTTGTTGTAGACGCCGTACACGATGGGAGAGCCCACGATCACGATGTCGTATTTCGCCCAATCCACACCCTCGCGGACGCCCTCCATCATGTCCACCATGTCGCACCCATGCCCCTCGGCAACGATCGTTTCCATGATGGTGCGTGCGATGCGGGCCGTATGACCGGCGTGACTGTAGTAAGCGACGAGAACGTGATGAGACATTGCGATTCCAACTGAGTCTGCGGGAAAGGCGAGTCAAACCGACTCAACCTTCTAATTTAATTTGAATCCCCGGCAAAAGGGATAGGGTGAAAAATCGGTACAAACCCGATTGATACGCCCGAATTTTAACGGCCGCACGCACAAAATTGGACAAAATCCGCGGCAGACGGCCTTATACGGCAATTTTCGCCGATTGAGGTTGTCTGAAGCTGAAAACCAAGAAAGTGTGTGTTGGGTGATGAAAAAATTCTCAGCAGGATTGTTTACAGGTGACGGCGTATAAAATTCCCGCAAAAAATCTTGGAAAAACAGCGGTTCGCCGACTAAAATGGCGCCTTCGCTGCGTGGTTGCCCAAAAAGGCCGGAGAGAATTTCCGGCGTCAACATTGCAACCGCCCTCAAACAACAACCAAACCGCAGTGCGGCACCTCATTTTTTAGCGTTTCGCCGCGCGCTACAGGATTTATGGCAAAAGAAGATCTAATTGAAATGTCGGGCCAGGTGCTCGAAGTTCTCCCCGACGCCCGTTATCGCGTCAAGCTTGAAAACGGTCACGAACTCATCGCCTACACCAACGGCAAGATGCGCAAGCACCACATCCGAATTCTCGCCGGCGACAAGGTTTCGCTCGAGCTCTCTCCTTATGACCTCACCAAGGGCCGCATCACCTTCCGCCATATCGAAGGTCGTCCCTCTGCGGCTCCGGCTGCCGGCAGCCAGACGCGTCGCCGTTAATTCTTTCTGCCGACGGTCATGCAGCACTTTGTTCTGACGTACCGTTACGTTGATGACTATATGGCTCGGCGCGATGCTTTTCGTGCCGAGCATCTCGCGCGCCTGCAAAAGGCAGTAGACGACGGCCTTGTTCTGGCGGCAGGCGTTTTGCCCGAGAGTCTCTCGGCTCTGATCGTGTGCCGTGCGAACTCGGCCGATGAGTTGCGCGCGTTTGCCAAAGACGATCCCTACTATCACGCCGGGTTGATCACTTCTTTTGAAGTTGAGCCCTGGACGGTGGCCGTGGGGGTGCCGCAGATTCTCAGAGCGCAATGACCCAAGACGAGGACGGTGCTTTCGCATTGCCGCCGGCCGTCGGCGTCTCTTGCATTCTGCGCCGCATCAAGGGCGGGCTCAATCGTCTGGGGCTGATTCGTATCGAAGGCGAAATCCATTCGATCAAGCCCTATCCGTCCGGACACGTCTATCTTGATCTCAAGGACAACGAAGACGACGCGATTTTGCACTGCGTGGTCTGGCGTCGCAACGCCTATCGACTGAAACGACTGCCCGAGCAGGGCGAAGCTGTGGTGCTCACCGGTACGCTCGACGTCTTTGAGGTGCGCGGACAGTTGCAATTCAACGTCGTTGCCGTACAGGCCGCCGGCGACGGCGCTCTGTTTGCCAAATTCGAGGCTCTCAAGCGAAAGCTTCTGGCCGAAGGACTTTTTGACGCAACGCTCAAAAAGGAACTGCCGCGCTATCCGCAGTCCGTGGGGGTGATCACAAGCACCGAAACGGCGGCGCTTCAGGACGTTATGAAGACGCGTGCGAGCTTGGCTCCGTGGGTGCCCTTCGTGATTTATCACGCAGGCGTTCAAGGCGAAGCTTCGGAAGGCGAAATCCTTGCTGCGCTCAAAAAAGCTCGCGAAAGAAACGAAGTTGACGTTTTGCTTCTTGTGCGCGGGGGCGGCTCTTTGGCGGACCTCTGGAGCTTTAACTCCGAAGCGCTGGCCCGAGAACTGCGGGCAATGCCGATGCCGGTTGTGACGGGTATCGGGCACGAAACCGATTTTACGATTGCCGATATGGCTGCCGACGTGAGAGCGCCGACGCCGACCGCCGCCTGTTCTCTTGTGTTGCAGCACTGGTCGACGGCGCCTCAGTGGCTTTCGACACTCGAAATGCGTCTGGCGACAGTGATGCAGGCGAACTTGCGCCTGAGTCGATCGCAGTTGACTCAAGCCGCTCGTCTGCAGTCGGCCATGCAAAATGTTGTGCTGAGGCTGCGGGCCAGGGTGCCTGCTCAGCGAGAATTGCGACAGATCTACGAACGGTATCTTGACGCGCTGACCGAGCGACTTGATCGAAACGCGATGACGCTTGCTGCCGAACGGCGTGTGTGTCTGCAGGCTGCTGCATCCAAGACGGCGCTTGCGCAAATGAATCTTTTGCGTGTTCGCCCGGCCTTTGACAAAGCGCGAGCCGAAACGGCGCATCTCGAAAAAAGCCTTCGGCAGGCGGTGTCTCTTCGCATTGAGGCCAAACGAGCGGAACTTGAGCGGCTTTCCGCGTCTCTGTCGGCTTTGGATATCACCAAGACGTTGGCCCGCGGCTTTTCTCTTACAACCGACAGTCAGGGTCGTCCGGTGCGCGACGCGGAACAGCTCGCCGAAGGCGAAACGGTATCCATCCTGTTTGAGAAGGGCTCTGCGCGAGCCCGGGTCATCGAGCGCAAACCGAGAAGCTAAAGAAAATTTCCTTTAAAAAGAAAGGAATTTGCGTTTGCCGGGTTTTGTCTCACGGATTCCCGATGATTTCGGTCTATTATCTAAGGGTGACAAAGGACGTTTCGTGAGACAGCAATGGATCGTGTCCGATTCGGCCTGCTTCCCACAAGAAGGCAATCTTGGAGCTCACGCGTCCTGCAAGCAGAGAAATCCGATCGATAACCGATTCTCGAGGAGAAGTCCAATGAGCCAGTTCGTTTTGCCCAAGCTTGATTATGAAATGGACGCCCTTGCACCGGCCATCAGCAAGGAAACGCTGGAATACCACTACGGCAAGCATCATCAGACCTACATCACCAATCTCAACAATCTCATCAAAGGCACGATGTACGAAGCCGAATCCCTGCGTGAAATCATTAAGACAAGCCAGGGCCCGATCTTCAATAACGCTGCGCAGAGCTACAACCACGCCTTCTATTGGAAGTGCCTGAGCCCCAACGGCGGCGGCGAACCGAGCGGCGCATTGATGGACGCCATCGTCAAGCAGTGGGGTTCTTACGAAGGCTTCGTTGCAGACTTCTCGGCCAAGGCGGCCAACAACTTCGGCTCCGGCTGGACGTGGCTCGTCAAGCGCTTGGACGGCCAGCTTGAAATCTATTCAACCTCCAACGCCGGCACGCCTCTGACGGAACATCTCAAGCCCCTGATGGTCATCGACGTTTGGGAACACGCCTACTACATCGATTACCGCAACGCCCGTGCGGCCTACATCCAGGCCTTCTTTGACAAGCTCGTCAATTGGGACTTCGTGCAGCGTCGCTTTAACGGTGAACCTTGCGACTGCGACTGCCGCGGTGAAGAAGGCGGTTGCTGCTGCGGAGCCTGCGGCTGCGGCGCTTAAAAACCTAGACGCGTAACTCCCGCCAGCAGGCCACTTTTTTCGGAAGAGCCATTTGGCGGGATCACATCCAGCAGCGCGAAGAAATCGCGCTGTTTTGTTTCGTGAGCATGCCCATGTGTCAGTGCAGCTGGTCGCCACTGAAATGCAACGTCACATGGCAACTTCCGTAAACACCGTATCAAGCGAATTGTTTAGGGCTTTGCTGTTATTTTTGCGCCGTCAGCCGAGAAAGAACTCATACCAAACAGTAGCGAAAGTGGAAATTATCGGTGAATGGGTGAGGCGTGTAGTGGAATACCGAAGCATCACACAAGTGACAGAAGTTCAACAACCAATTCTTCCAGAAGAAAGGCCTACATGCTCTGCTCGCTCATGCTAACTCCCACTTATGTACGAAAACTGCTGGAGGTCAGACGGTACGTCTGAGTCTTTACTGGGCTGAGAGAACTTTGTCTACCCGATGTGGAGAAAAGCGTTCTAAACTTCCGTTTTGGAAAGAGGGGGCTGAAATGAATATTTACACGATTGGCTACGAAGGAACAATCGTAGAAGCGTTGCTTGATGAGCTTGACCGACACTTTGTCCAAACGGTCATCGATGTTCGCTATTTGCCTATCTCCAGAAAGGCGGGGTTTTCCAAGAATGCATTGGCTAATTTGCTTGATGTTAGAGGAATTGAATATCGACATGTAAAGGCCCTTGGCTGCCCGTCAATCATCCGCGACCGTTATAAGGAAGACGGTGACTGGAGCGCATACACTCGGAGCTTCATGCAGTATCTTGAAATGCAGGAGAAGGTGGTTGAAGAGCTTCTCCCCGTTGTTGAAAGCTCCAGCTGTTGCCTGTTGTGTTTCGAACGTGACCCGAATTTCTGCCATAGGAAATATGTTGCAGAGCGTTTAGTCGAACGCTCTGCAACATGTCTTTCGATGGTTTCTCTCTATGCTCCGGCTGCAAGGCGAGTAGCGAAGCCAGCTGTGGACCTTAGAACAGCTCCCCTGTTGCCGGGCCTTGCGCTCCCTTAGGGGCTGCTACGACACCGATGCAGAGCCATTCGTGCTGAAAGCGATGCACATTGCCTAGAATCAGGAAGACATCGCGCGTTGAAAACTCAGTCACGTACTTGTCGATCATCTTCTGTTGCCAATTGTCCGGATGTTTCTGGACGGTGTTTCGATAGAGTTGATAGATCTCCCAGTCGGTGATCCTGATGCGTTCAACCTTACTACGATCTGCCCCGGTAAACTTGTAGTAGAAGCCATAGGGGATTTTTTCCAACATCTTGACCTTGTTGCTGTCGATTTCGGTTTCGTGGAATAAATCATCTTGCTGCTCCTGGAGCAGTTTGGCTTTTTGCTCGGGCGTCCAATCTTTGTCTTCATTTTGAAATTCGAGGCCGACAATCGAACTGACCTTTACAACGCCTAGAGAAATATTTGATTTTTGACGTGCTTGCTCGATGGCTTCCAAGCTGTCAAAGAAAGGGCATTTGTTGAGCCATCTAATTCTTTCTTCCCAGTTAGTAGCGGGAATATCCAAGCCAGTACTCATGACCGTGTAGTCGATTTTTCGGCTCTCGGGCCTCTGATCGTCAGAGTTCGTGTGTGTTGTCCCTGTTATCCACTGCCATTTCTTGTAGCGCTTGGTTTCAGCCAGATAGCGAAACGGGATCGGATAGATTCGAACCATTTTTCCTTGATCGTCAATGCCAGCAGTGCAACAGGTCTCGATGTACTTGGAACTTGGGGAAGGATATGTTTTGACGAGGATGAGGATGTTGTGATCTTTCTTGACTTGAGTAACAGTCATGTTATCTGCCTCATGGGAACAGGTTGATTTCGGCTAATAGTAAGCTTAGCTCTCGTAGAACCCAGGCGTGTAGCTGGGGGCGAGACAACAATCCGATAAGGGTGCATCGTTCGAATCGATGCCTCGCCTACACGGCATAGGATTGGTTTAAGAATAGCCTTGTACAATACAACTGAAACTGGCAGATCTCTCTGCCAGTCCCTGTTTGTCAAGAGCCTACAGCCCAAGATTTAGCTGCATCCATTTGTAGCCCGGCAACGATCTGCAATGTTCGCGCACGTGCTCAAAGCGCCCTAAGCGGAAGCGCACGTAACTACGGACATGAACGCATCTCGGCCATGCACAAACGACCCTGGACATGAAAGATGAGATTGTCATCCTATTCTCCTTGAATCAAGGGTTGTGCGCAGGTCAGACTGGGCTATTTGGAGCACGTCACCGAGTACCTCCTCAAGTACCTGGTACCGTGGGGATTCCCTGCGCAAGACCAGTTCCGGCGCTTCAGTCCTTTACCAGAGGGCTGAAGCGCTCCTCCTACAGGCCTTTGAGTAGACGCTGTATTGACACTCTGCAGCGGAGTTTGATACGCCGTATGTTCCCACGGTGCCCCAGGGGCCGAGTTCGGTGATGATGTTTCGATCTTTCCACGGCATCAACAGCTCACCAGCGAAGCAATTTGCTTGCCACTCGCTGTTCATGTAGGCCTTAGTTGAGTCATCTGCGAGTTTGCGGGCAAATCCAAGTTTTGATTCCGAATGCATAACGAAGTGACCGAGCTCATGGGCAACAGTCATACGGGAAAAACCGTCACCATCGCGTGCATTGTCATAGATGTCTTCTCTCAATTTGATGGTGAAGGCATCTGGGTGAGTAAGCCCCAATTGGTCGCCAAGTTCGGCTGTGCTAAGGATTTCTAATTGGAATTGGGGCGATATTTCTGGCATCCTGAATTCGAGAAAGCCCATGATGTCGAAATAGCCGGTTGGACACTTTCCAAGTGCTCTAACCGCAGCAGCCATAAAACGGATATCCTGCCGGCTAACTGGGGCAACTACATAGGCATGGTCTGTCATTTTGTCTCCTTTGCAGAAAGGATTCGCTGGATTTGTTCATATTCATCTGGAGAAAGTTCAGTGAAGCGTCGAGCAAAGGCAAGCATCGTCTCTTTAGCCGTATTGGATGTGTTGTCAAAGCTGATGGTCACGCTTTCAACGGATAACTTTCTGGCGTGGGAAAGGGAGCGAATTTCGTCTTCGGTTGGCTGAAGGATTTTGATGATTGCGTCGAACAGTTGATCTGTTACTTGTCGCTTCCCGTACTCAATTGACGAAAGATAAGCAGAGGAAATGCCGAGCTGTTCCGCCATGGTTTTCAATGGCATGACTCGATCAATTCTCATCTTTCTTAACTCTTTTCCGAATGGGGTAAGCATGGTGGTCTCCGTGGTCATTGCCAATAAACAATTGGCAGTTACTAAATTAACAAAAACATGTTAATTTGTCAATCAGTGATGAAAATTTGGCACATATTGACGACGCTTTAACGAATGAATGCCTGATGTGTCTAAACGAACCGGAACCTTAGTACCGTTTGATCTCCTAGCGGTGTATGGTCTGAGTTTGTTATGCAAACTCCGGCCTGCTAAATCAACGTTGCCTTTGATGCACCTAGCAAGTCAGTGTTTCTTCAATTTGCCGATGACGTTGCAAAGCTGCTCTGACCTATCCACCAACAACGGATGAGCAATTCAGTCATTCAATATCGAAGAAGACGGCTTCAATGCCTTCGTCTACAACGATGCGCAGCTGTACGCCAATGGATTGGCAGATGCACTAGAACGTGCAGAACAGAAAACGAAGTGAAGGACTGAAAGGTACAGCGGGTGTTGAGCAGACGTGAGAAGGGAAAAGGCAGACTTACTGACGAACAGCTAAGTGAATTGCAGTCCCAGGATCTGAACAGTCTTCAGTTTTACCGCATCAGCAAACAACATCAGGCGATCGAACGGTTTTTCAGAATGTATGACGCTGGGATGGACTTTGATGCTTCTTATATGAGAGATCGGACGAGCCAGGAAGCATGGCTGTTGTTGAATCAGCTGTCCGCTACGATCGCTATGGATTGTATTGCAGACATTGCACGGATCGGAGAAGACAAAGACTTGTCGTTTGAAGACTTGAGGCAGACTTTTGGGAGGATCATGGCCAGTCAAGTCAACGGGAAATTGACGTTGGTGCCCGTCAAGAACCCCGTCCAGAAACTCATCGCCAAACTTGACTTCCAAATCGACACATTTGACTTGTATGCGATGACGTAGAAAATGTGGTTTGTCACAGCAGTGCTGTACCTAAATTTTTAGCGATAAAGTCAAAGCTCAATATTTATTCGCGGGTAATTTGAGCTGGGTCAATGTGCCTGTGGTCTAGGGGCTTGGGAGGTGAGGGATTCGATTTAGTTTGATCAGTTTCTTTTTTGCTGAAATAAACAATCAAAGCGGATGCGGGAGTGCTTATTGGGTGGCAGCATCGGTGCTCGCACGTTTGCAGTAACGATTGTCGGTCAGTGCAGGAACGACGGTACCGGCTTTGACGTTGTTGCGAGCAAACCAACCGGCATTCATTTCAATGACGCAGGAAGCGTCCACGCGGGAGTGGTACAGCTCGAGCGAACCCTTTCGCATCGAGACGATTTGAGTGATGCGACCGCACGCATCGATAAAGGCTGCATCGAGGTCGATGAGCGTGTTTTTCATCCACATGGCGATGGGGCGCGGAGCGGTAAAAACAAAGAGCATGCCGTGATCGGCCGGCATATAGGTGCGGTTCATGAGCCCCGTTCGGTGCTCGACCGAGGTGCGTGCAACTTCAAGTTCGACGATTTTGTCGCCGATTTTGACGGCTAGTGTTTCATCGAGCGACTGTGCCGCAAGCGCACAACTGATGAGCGAGAACGTCAGACCGAGAAGAAAACGCGACATGATGCAAAACGAAAAAAAAGGAGAAACATCCTAGGTAATATATCGTATATTTTCGCTCTTGCGAAGAGTCGTTTCGACGATTGTGTGTCCGAGACAGCACACGACGCAAAAAGTGCAGTGCGTCATGAGCTTGAAAGCGACAAGTTGGCGTAATGTTGATTGTTGAAAAGAGGACTTTGTGTTGCTGCAACCTGCTCAAGGCCGAGAGCCGACGCGAAGACTCGGACAAAGTGAAATAAACAAAGAGGAAAAATATGGCACAGGGAGTTGTCAAGTGGTTTAACGACGTCAAGGGCTTTGGGTTCATTACGCCCGACGAAGGCGGTGAAGAGCTTTTCGCGCATTTTTCCGCCATTGAAATGAAGGGGTTCAAGAGCCTCAAGGAAGGTCAGCGGGTGACGTTTGAGGTCGTCGAAGGTCCCAAGGGCAAGCAGGCGACGCACATCAAACCGATCGAAGAATGAGTCTCGGCAGGCGAGGAAGCCGATCTCATGAAGGCGCTCCTGCCTGCACCTCAAAAAGCGCAGTAAAAACAAGGCGGTTGCTGATGCTTTGGCGTTGGCATTTCTCGTTGTGATCGTGTATCATTGCGCGTCTGATTTTCACCGTGCTTTCAGTTTCCCCGTTTTCCACTGGACTGATGGCGACAAGCGGCAAAAAGAAAATCAACAAGAAATTCCCGGTAAAAGGCACTGAATTCGGTGCACGGCGAAGTTAGAACGCGGTGCGCTTCGGTGGTTTTTGCCTCGTTTTTGTTTATTGACGCGAGCAGGCCGTTTAACAGCTCCAACCTGTGCAAAGTACAGGCGCCACCCTGTGCGAGGCGGTTTGAAATTCATCTGCTGCGTCCTTTTGTGAATCAGGTGACAACAATGAAGACCTTCTCTGCCAAGCCGCTCGAAGTACAGCGCGACTGGTACGTGGTCGATGGCAGCGACAAGGTGCTTGGCCGCCTTGCTGCCGAAATCGCACTCCGCTTGCGCGGCAAGCACAAGCCCGAATACACGCCGCATGTCGATACGGGCGACTACATCGTCGTGATCAACGCTGACAAGCTCAAGCTGTCTGCTGAAAAGGCCGGTAAGAAGACGTACTACCGTCACACCGGCTATCCGGGCGGTATCTACGAAACCACCTTCAAGGAAATGCAGGCCAAGCACCCCGGCCGTGCTCTCGAAATCGCGGTCAAGGGCATGCTCCCGAAGGGCCGTCTCGGCTACGCCATGATCAAGAAGCTCAAGATCTACGCCGGCGCCGAACACCCGCACACCGCACAGCAGCCCAAGGTTCTTGACATTTAAGGTGGAAAAAGATGATCGGTAACTACAACTACGGCACCGGCCGTCGCAAGAGCTCCGTGGCTCGCGTGTTCATCAAGCGCGGCACGGGCAAGATCGTGATCAACGGCCGCGATCTCAACGAATTCTTCAAGCGTGAAACCGGCCGCATGATCGTCATGCAGCCCCTGCAGCTCACCGAAAATGTCGAAACGTTCGACATCATGGTGAACGTGACCGGCGGCGGCGAATCCGGCCAGGCCGGTGCTGTGCGCCACGGCATCACCCGCGCTCTGATCGACTACGATGCCGGTCTCAAGCCCGTTCTGTCGGCTGCCGGCCTCGTGACCCGCGACGCCCGCGAAGTCGAACGTAAGAAGGTTGGTCTGCGCAAGGCCCGCCGCGCCAAGCAGTTCAGCAAGCGCTAATCGTTCATTCGCAAGCGTTCTGCCTCGGTATACTTTTGCAAACTTTGGTTTGCGAAGAAAGCCGGGGCAAGAAGCGAAAAAACCGTCTCCCTTTCCCGGGCGGCGGTTTTTTTATGCCTGCTGCCGGAGCATTTTTCCTGCCAAAGACATCAGACAAAAAGATTCTTCGGGGAGTTTTTCGACATGCAGGAAAAGAAAATCAAGGCGGGTATCGTGGGTGGAACGGGGTACACCGGCGTGGAGCTGCTGCGTTTGTTGTCGCGCCATCCCAACGTTGAGGTCTGTGCCATCACATCGCGCAAGGATGCGGGTACCAAAATAACGGCAATGTACCCCTCGCTCAGAGGCTTCATGGACGATCTGGTGTTTACGACGCCCGAAGAGGCCGAACTCACCGCTTGCGACGTGGTGTTCTTTGCGACGCCGCACGGGGTGGCCATGAGCATGGCGCGCGAATTGACGGCTGCCGGCGTCAAGATCATTGACTTGGCAGCGGATTTCCGTTTGCGTGATACGGACACGTTCAAGACTTGGTACAAGCTCGATCATGCCTGCCCTGATCTCTTGGAAGAGTCTGTCTACGGGCAACCCGAGACCATGCGCGAGAAGATGAAGAACGCTCGGATTCTCGGCATGGCAGGCTGCTATCCGACCTCCATCGAATTGGGGCTCTTGCCTTTGATGGAATACGAAAAGGCGCATCCCGGTACGTTTGATCTCAAGACCATTATTGCCGACAGCAAGTCGGGTATTTCCGGCTCCGGCAAGAAGGCGGACGTTTCGATCATCACGGCTGAAATGTCGGACAATTTCCATGCATATGGTCTTAAAGGGCATCGCCATACCCCCGAAATCGAGCAGCAGCTCAAACTCCTGGCCGGTACGGACGATCTGAAATTGACGTTTGTGCCGCATCTGTTGCCGACCATTCGAGGGATTCATTCGACGATTTACATTCGTCTGAAGGATGCCACGACCCAGATTGATCTTCAGAAGCTCTATGAAGATCGCTTTGCGGATGAATACTTCGTCGACGTGATGCCTGCCGGATCAACGCCTGAAACGAGAAGCGTACGCGGCTCCAACTTCCTGCGTCTGGCAGTTCATCGTCCTGGCAATGGCGACCTGATCATCGTGCTGGCGGTGGAAGACAACCTGGTCAAGGGGGCTGCGGGGCAGTCGGTGCAGGCGATGAACATTCTCTTCGGATTGGATGAAAAGACGGGGCTGGATGCGCCTGCGCTGGTGCCGTGACGTTTAAGGGCAATCCCGACGGAGAGGTCGTGTGAATGGAGGGTCAGTCTCGGCGGCAAATGAAAAATTGCAAACGACAGCTGACACTGGTAAATCTCTAATGCAATTTTTCGAGGCTCAGCAAGGAATTTCCGTATAATCCGAAGGCTTTGCAATGCACGCCGCAAGGCGTTGCACGACAAGATTTTTTAACGAGAAAACATCTAAAGAGGTAAGAAGTGTTTTTCATTTCTGACGCAATGGCTCAGACCGCAGGTGCGGCCGCTGCCGGTGGTACCGGCGGTCTGCTGATGCAGATCATTCCGATCATTCTGATTTTTGTTGTGTTCTGGTTCTTCCTGATCCGTCCGCAGCAAAAGCGCCAGAAGGAACATCAGAAGATGTGCGAAGCGCTCACCAAGGGCGATGAAATCGTGACGATCGGCGGCCTGGCCGGCCGTATCGCCGAAGTGAGCGAACAGTACGTCGTGATCGAAATCAGCCGCGTGGAAGACAATCCCGTGACGATCACGATGCAGCGCGGCGCTGTGCAGACGGTTCTGCCGCGCGGCACGCTGAAGTCGATCGACAAGTAAAGACGGCTTTCATGCAGCGGGCGGGCTGTATCCGACTTGAAGGATATGGCTGACGCCCGCTTTGCCGTTTAGTTGATGCACCGCAATCGGTTTATGGCCTTTTGCGGTTCTTGCGCAAAAAATGGAACTGTTTGATCAAAACGGCCGTTTTTTGCGGACACGAAACTCTCAGCGGAAGAGTTTTGTAGGCTGAAGGGGAATTTCTCTTTTCGCCAATTCCATTTTCGCAACGAAAGGCGTCCGAGTCCGTGTTTGCCGTCTTGTGCGGAATCGGGCATCGGACTGACCCGGAGTTTTTGTTATGAATCGATACGCTCTTTGGAAGTACATCGTCATCGGAGTGGTTCTGCTCATTGCGGCGCTGTACACCTTGCCGAATTTTTACGGCGAATCGCCCGCAGTGCAGGTGAGTTCCGGCAAGTCGACGGTGAAGATCGACGAGACGGTGCTCGCTCGTGTGGAAAAAGCGCTTGCGGATGCACAGCTAAAGCCCAACGGCGTTTTCTATGAGCAGGGTGCTCAGCAAAACACCGTGCGCGTGCGCTTTGATCCGACGGAAGCCGAAAAGCAGCTGCAGGCTCGTGAAGTGCTCGAACGCGCTCTTAACCCCGACCGTACGGATCCTTCCTACATCGTCGCTCCCAACCTGGTGCCCAATACGCCCGAGTGGCTCCTGAAGATCAATGCGCTGCCGATGTACCTCGGCCTTGACCTTCGCGGCGGCGTTCACTTCCTGCTGCAGGTCGACATGCACTCGGCCATTGAGAAGCGCGCCGAATCGACGGCAGCCGATCTGCGCACGCAGTTCCGCGACAAGCGTATCCGTCACGCAGGCATTTCGCGTCAGGGCAATACGGTTGTGATCGCCTTCAACGACGAGCAGGAACGCGCCCGCGCCAATGACCTTCTTCGTTCTACTCAGCCTGATCTGGTGGTGACGGAAGGTACGCGTGCAGGCAAGTTCACCCTTTCGGCCGAACTGTCGCAAAAGGCGATTCAGAACGTTCAGGAATATGCCTTAAAGCAAAATATCTCGACGCTGCACAACCGTATTAACGAACTGGGCGTTGCAGAACCCGTGATTGCTCAGCAGGGTGCCGATCGTATCGTGGTGCAGCTGCCGGGTGTTCAGGATACGGCCAAGGCCAAGGACATTCTGGGTCGTACGGCAACGCTTGAAGTGCGTATGGTTGACGATTCGCCTGAAGCGCTCACTCAGATGGCGCAGGGCAATGTTCCCTTTGGTGATGAAAAGTATTTTGACCGTGAAGGTCGTCCGATTCTTGTGAAGCGCCGTGTGGTGCTCACCGGTGAGAACCTGAACGACGCGCAGCCGGGCTTTGATTCCCAGACGCAGGAACCCACGGTGAACCTGACGCTGGACAACAAGGGCGCACGCATCTTCCGCGATGTGACGCGTGACAATGTGGGCAAGCGCATGGCCATCATCCTGTTTGAAAAGGGCAAGGGTGAAGTGGTGACGGCTCCTGTCATCCGTCAGGAAATCGCCGGCGGTCGCGTGCAGATTTCAGGCCGCATGACCACGATTGAAGCGACCGACACCGCTCTCTTGCTGCGTGCCGGTTCTCTGGCGGCTCCCATGGAAATCGTGGAAGAACGCCTGATCGGTCCGTCTCTGGGTGCCGACAACATTGAAGCAGGCTTCCGTTCGACACTTTACGGCTTCGGGTTTGTGGCGGTCTTCATGATCCTCTACTACCAGGTCTTCGGCATCGTGACGGCCATCAGTCTGATGTGCAACGTGATGTGCTTGGTGGCGTTGCTCTCCATGCTGCAGGCAACGCTGACTCTTCCCGGTATTGCCGCTATCGCGCTGACACTGGGTATGGCCGTTGACTCGAACGTACTCATTAACGAACGTATTCGTGAAGAACTTCGAATCGGGCGAACGCCGCAGTTGGCCATCAGTGAAGGTTACGGTATGGCGTTTGCGACGATTGTCGACTCCAACGTCACCAGTCTGATCGCCGGTATTGCCTTGCTGATTTTCGGTTCCGGCCCGGTGCGAGGCTTTGCCGTGGTGCACTGCTTGGGCATCATGACGTCGCTCTTTACCTCCGTGATTGTCTCGCGCAGCATGGTGAACTTCATCTACGGTCGTCAGAAGAAGTTGACGCGCGTGCATATCGGTCAGATCTGGCGCCCGGATACGGCGCAGACGCAGTCGAAGTAAAGAATTAAGAGGGGAAAATCATGGAGTTTTTCCGAATTCACAAGACGATCCCGTTCATGCACTACTCGCACATTCTGAACGCGATCTCTTTGGTTTCATTCATCATTGCCGTGTTCTGGATTTTCTATCACGGCTTGGCGCTGTCCATTGAATTTACGGGCGGCACGCAGGTTGTGGTGCAGTATCCGGAGGCTGTTCAGACGGAACAGATCCGTGAGCAGATCCAAAGCAAACTCGGCGTTGAAGCTGCCGTGCAGAACTACGGCACTGCACGCGACATCATGATTCGTCTTCCAATGAAGGAAGGCGAAACATCCGGTCAGATGGCAGGCGAACTTCTGAAGGCGCTTCAGGAGACGGCTCCCGGCGTCAAGATGCTCAACAACGAGTTCGTGGGACCACAGGTGGGTGAGGAACTGGCGACCGACGGTTTGACTGCTCTGTTGCTCGTTGTGGCCGGCATCATCATCTATCTCTCGATGCGATTCGAGTGGAAGTTTGCTATCGCTGCCATCATTGCCAACCTCCACGACATCGTGATTGTGGTGGGCATCTTTGCCGTGATGAACTGGGAGTTCTCGCTGCCGGTCCTGGCGGCCGTGCTGGCAGTGCTCGGTTATTCCGTGAACGAATCGGTGATTATTTTCGACCGTGTTCGAGAGCACTTCCGCAAGATGCGCCGCACGGATACGGTTGAAGTGATCAACTCGGCTATTACTGCCACGATCTCGCGTACGGTGATCACGCACGGCTCGACCTTGGCGATGACGCTTGCGATGTTTTTCTTCGGTGGTCCTGCGCTGCACTACTTTGCGCTGGCGCTGACGATCGGTATTCTTCTGGGCGTCTACTCGTCGGTGTTCGTGGCGGCTGCGATTGCCATGTACCTTGGCGTGAAGAGAGAAGACCTTGTGAAGCCCATCAAGAAGGATGAGGTGCAGGAGATGGTGCCGTAAAAGGTACTCAATTCTGAGCAAGCATAGGGAACCCCGTTGGTGATTGATGCATCAGCGGGGTTTTTAGTCTTTTCGGGGGAGGGTAAATTAAAGGACGTTTGACAGATGAAACCAAATTTCCCGTTCTGGAAAAGGATACTGAGTCTGGTACGACTCATTTGCCTGTTAGTTCGACTGATCTGGAGCAGGAACATCCATTTGCCGTCTACGAATACATACCGAGGCGCTAGGGGCAATTGATTGCCGATTACTTGAAGAGCTGGGAATTCTGCGTTCTTACTGTGACGGCTACGAGTGCAATACGGCAGTCTTCCGCGAGCAGGGCTTGGAAACTCGGGACATCAAGAGTCAGGTCTGTCTGATTCACGCCAGAAGACGCATCTGTGCCGTCATCGACAACCGCACCAGACGATCTGAAGGCAAGTATTGCGATCGAAGTTGTCAAGCGTCCTTTAAATTGACCCCCGAAATGGGGGTACTTTAAGAGTTCGCCCAACAGATCGAAGTCAACTGCGTCCGGAAGACATTCGTGGTTCCGCCTATTACGACCAACTGCTCACTCAAACGCCGGGAGAAAACAAATGACGATGCATTACCAAATGCAGAGAGGAAATCTCCACAATCTGCAAGGAGCTCAAGATCCAGAATTCTTTGCCACCTTCCAGACGCAATGGGAAAAGCTAGCGTACAGTCAAATGACGTTTGAAGAGCGGCTGTTGAGCATGCTACAGGCGGAACAACGCTGCCGCCAACACAAACGTCAAAGCCGAAACTTGAAGGACGCACGCTTGCCGCAAGTGCATATGGCACGTCTCGAGCACGTTGACTGGGAGGCAAGCCGAGGCCTGAATCGCTCGATGCGCGAAGAGCTTTGTGAATGCGAGTGGATCAAGTCGTCCATGAAGCCGTGGGTTGTTATCCATGGGGCTACTGGTTGCGGAAAAAGCTACATTGCAAGTCGGTTGGCTTATCAGGTTTGTATGCACGGCTACACAGTCAGCTACTACAACATGGCGCAACTGATCACAGTGCCGAGGCCAACAACAAAGTAAGCAATCTATGCAATTCCCTGTTTAACAAGCAATTGCTTGTCATTAACGACTTTGCTATCGAGGCAATGGACGACAACACCGCGTCTGATTTCTTGACCATTCTGGAACGACGTATGGGAATTCGATCGTTGATCATTGTCCGCCGGGTTCTGATCAAGCCATGCACGCTCAAAAATTGAAGAAACCATGTGCGAATATTTAAGATTTCAAGCTAACTAAACCATTTAGGAAAGTTGTATCCAATTTTAGATAGGAGAGAAATAAACCAAACAGATAGTCTGAAGCCGAATACACGAGAAATGTTAAAGAAGCTTTTTTGGCGACTTATTATTGAGGCAGGGTTCAAGAAATATCCGCCATTTGTAGAGACAATTTTATCGAAGTCTTTGAATTTGCCTAATATCCCAGCTTGCAAAGCGGAAAGATATCTTTCTCCTGTAGGAGTTTGAGCATGAACTAAAGAAATTCCTCTTTTGCGTACAGCATGAGGTAATGTCAAAAAATTTTCTATTCCCCAAAAGTCTCCAAGTGTAATATCTGCTACACGATCAAGTGAACGAAATTTGCAATTTAAACAAGAAGATGACATAGCAGCGCCCGATGCAAAAATTTTCCAGGCAGGGAATTTTTCTGAACAAAAGCTCTTGCTAGTTCCATCGGAAAACTCATACCGGGCATCTCGCATGCCCCATCCTCTACGACTTTTATCACGAAACCAGAAATGTATTAAATCGGATGGCATATTGTGTCGCAATATGTTCCAAACGTACGGAGACATGGGACCCATGCATAACAATTCGATTAGGAATAAATTGTCAGAGTGAGGAAATAAGTTACGTATTGCAGCCACTTGGCACGGCAGCCCGCAAAATAACACTATCCTTTCATTCTTAACGTCTTCTTTAATCTTTTTTAAGATAGAATTAAGAGGAGCGGGAATATATTTTGAACCTGAAAATAATTTCACTTGTTCAAGTGTACTAGCCCTAGAGAATTCGACATGTGAGCATTTTCGTCCCCATTGAACGCCATAAACTACCCCGCCCTGTTCAATCACTGCACGCGCCAGAGGGAGAAACGCGCCTCCTGACTGCGATTTATCTAGCTCAGTGGAATTGGGATTTTGGTAGGCAAAAAATACCTCTGGCCGGTATCTTTTGGCTCTAAGTTGGGGGCAAACAATTTTACATCGTCCGCAGCCAGTACAGCCAATTTCTGAGATATAGGCACGTATAAAGCCATCGTGTTCTTGTTTGAGCTCGATACTGCCAGGTATACAGGCGTGCTGACAAGCTCCACAACCAATGCAATTTTCAGTTAGAAGAATTGACATCGAGGATGCTCCTCTTTAAAAATTCCATCGATAAACGTGCTGCATCATTTCGGTTTTTATCAACAAGTTTCCAATTCACATCTTTCCCAAAAGGATCTTCTTCATTCTGTCCATTATTGATTAAAAGTCGTTCTTTAAGATTCAGCAAACGAACAAGATTAAGTTGCCTGAAATCGTTTTCCTGCCTTTGAAATGCGGTAAATGGCTTATGATACAATGAGGCAAAAACCATACCGTGGAATGAATTTGTTATAAGATAACTCGATTGTTGTATGCCTGCTAAAAATTCAGATGGACCGAATCGATTTCCTAGAGAAGGTGTTCCTGAAATAAAAAATTCGCGATCCCAACTTAGATTGCATATTCGTAAACCTGTTAATTTGGCCAACCTATTGGCATATTTCCTGATGGCTTCTGTATTATCAGAAGGGAGAACATATAGTGCTATAAAACCTTCAGTACTATCGTAAATTTTACGCTGAGATTCTATGGATCTCAGGTCCTCAACGTTTAGTAATAGGGTTGGATCAACAACGCACTCGATCTGTTTTGAAGGATCGTTCTGGCACAGATATTGTCTAGACTCTGCTTCTCGAACAGATATCGTTGAAAAATTTTTCAGCGCATCTTTCCATATTGAGGATTTTTTATTTGGAATAATTCCTTGACTTGCGGCGTAAGCAATTCGCTTTTGTGTAGAGCGTAAGGTTGGACTGAACCCGAGATAAATTGAGGATAATTCACTAAGATCTTTCGGATTGCAATTTAGATCTTTATCAGAAAGGTGCCATACCCAATCACTTCCGATTACGAATACATCAATGTCTTTTGTTTTTTCATCAATTTCGCACGGAAAAAATCTTTGCATTCCATTGAAATTGTTATCAAGGTGGAAATTCTCAAAACTTAAATACCTTTCATTTGCGGACCTTATTTGTCTATTGTGCTTGATGGTTCGGATTAGAGATGAAATGTAATATCGGAATATATTCTTAACTCCTTTTTTTGTTTTATATTTTTTATATGCTTTCTCCTTAGGGTCCTGATCAAGGGGAAGTACAAAGACCTCGTTCTCGGGGGGAGGGGCAATTTTTGCAATCGTTGTTTTAAGTGCCCAAGCTTGAAGTGCAGCACCGTTATTTAAATTTGTTCTTGAGGTTAGAGTGAGAATTCCTATCTTCATTTGTATAAATTTTCTATTTGGTTAAGTGGGAAACATGATTAAATTCGAAATAGTATAGGACTTACTTGTATGTTGAAGTCTCAAACCAAATTAATATCGTTAGAAGCTTATTGAAGGACGTTTATTCAAAATAATCGACGTGAGAGATAGGTGAGTGGTGAATCTTTCCCTTAAGATAAAAAAAAGTTTTAACAATACACGCTGGTAGGTCGAGTATAAATTTCCGTTTAAGTGAGGATAAATTTGTTTTATAGGGCTTTATGTTAATCGACTTATATCTTTCTAATTCTGAAAAAAACAAACGATCATCTTCATGACTGCTGGCAATTTGCCTTAATTTCATCCAAATAGAGTCAATGAGTCCATTTAATATAGCTATCTTTTCCAGATTGCATCTTTTATTCAATGTGGCATAAGCGTTTAAATACGCATCAAATACTCCAGAGTATTTGATTTGGCAAGTGATGGAGGATTGCCTTAGACGATAGTTATACCAGATATCTTGAATTAGGACGCCTTTGGTTAAATTTGGTAAAATTTTGAGAAAGAAATCTGCATCTCCACCGCGCTTTAATGAGGGGTCGAATCTGATATTCGCTATTACGTTAATAGCGAATATTTTATTGTTAAGAAAATGAGCTGCAGATGGGTGATTTCGATAAAAGTCGGTCATTCCAAAATATTGCTTTACGATTTCATCGTGGTCAATAACATTGGAATGATGATTAGAAAAGTGCGACTTTTGTTTGCTTTCAGAAGATTTTGTTACTTTGTTGACTGAAAACACTGCATAATTGGCATTGTGTAAAGTTAATTCTTTGATAGCCCTTTCGAATACATTATTGTCTAAGTAATCATCGCTATCCATGAAATAAATGAAATTGAATTTCGATGGAAAGTTAATTGTTGCGTCAATTCCAGCATTTCTAGCGTTACTTACCCCCTTCTTCAGATTCCGAACTAGGTGGTATCTCTTATCTTTGAGTTCCCATTTCTTCAAAATCTCTAGTGAACCATCCGAGGAATTATCATCTACAGTGAATACATCGAAGTTTTTATAAGTTTGGCATGCTATAGAGCTTAAACATTGATCTAGATATTGTACGGTGTTGTAGACAGGTATTACTATTGATATACGTATAGGGAAACGGTTGTCTGGCATTTGCGTTTTGAGATTGTGATGTTAATGATTAAATGTTTCTAATTTAATTAATTGTTAATTATTTCCAAAATTTAAACACAAATTCTTTACCTTTGGACTGATATCTTCTTATTTTCCAATCCATTATCATTCTTTTAAGTCCATGTCTAATTAGAAAAGGTGCTTTTTTTATACTATTTTTACCGCGATCTCCAACATCAGATTTAACGTCCTGTAGTGGTATAACAAGAGAGGGATCTGTTCTCCATAAAACGAACTTAGGGCTGATATCAAACCAAGGAGAAAATAAGAAATTATCTACTGGTGATGGTAGTTTTTTAGAGGATCTTAGTGCTTCGAGTGCCACGTCCCGAGAGATGAAATATGCGAATGAACCGGTTGGAGTAGGATACAATGGTTGAACTAGTTTGATATCTTTATCGATATTTTTTGTGCTGTGACCTATTCGGCCTATTTTTCCATCATAAGGGGCATTTAATTGACAAAGGTTAACGTCTGATGGAAGCCATTTATCATCACTCAAATATTTAGCAGCATAAGGAGATATTTCTATATCATCTTCCAAAATTAGTGCCCATTTTTCATTTGATTCTAGAAGTAGTTCCCAGCATGCTCTATGGCTTAAAAAACAACCAATTTCTCCTCTAGTTAAGGCTCGAGTAAATCGAGTCTTGGTATCTATATGATCAAGAGGGTATGTAATGTTTTTGATATAATCATCCGTCAACTTTGTTCCATTAACCGCAGGAACTCTTTCAAAAGGAACTCGTAATTTTTTTAACTGCACCGAAATCCGACTAAGTCTATCTTGAGAAGAATCTAGGTTTATGACAAATGTTTTCATTTTTTTTTGAATATAATTCAGTTTCGTTGCTTTTAAAGGGTTTAAAGGGGTGCTATTCAAAGTTTATTGAGTAATTAAAATATTAACAGTGCAGTATGGAGGACAAAATTTGAATATTTGTGTGTAAAGGGTAAAACAGATTTTCGAACTCTTTGTTTAGGTGCAACTCTATACTAAATTTTTGAAGAATCTATAGACTAACAGTTTGTTTGAAAATTATATTGGTGTACACGAAAGAGAGAATATATATAAAGCGTGGATGAATTGATTGATTTTATGTTTAGTAATGAGGCCAAATTTTTAGTCACTAGATGAGCGTTTGAAGTTGCTTCCCTAAGAATCTTTGCTACCAATGGCCGGACGACATACATATTAAAAAATATATGTTATAAAATTATAGTCTTTTGATGGTTAATTGGTATGCTATTTTTTTTGGGGGGTTGATGATGTTTATAAGCAGTTTATCTATATGGCTACAGTCAAGTGATTATTTTGATTGAAATCAATTAAAGGCTATGGCTTAATTTTTTGTTTTGTATGCGAGTAATTTGATTCATTTTGCCTTGTTTCCTCAAAGCCGGTATCCGAAAATATAACAAGCCCTTCTTCGAGGGTCTTTATAGATTTTTATTACCTCAAAACCAAATATTTTGATGAAAAAAATTTCATTGTTGTTTGTATATTCTAGATTGTTCTTGACAATTCTTTTGTCTTGATTGGCTTCGTTAATTATCGACAATAATAATGGATATTCCTTCGTTAACCGTTCTATGGCTAAATCATTGCCGTTGGTAATATTATGTTTCCATAATGGTATTGAACCATTTTGACTGCTGGGGACGTAATTTATATTGTCTAGAATAGGGTGAGCAACTCGAATTTTGGTTCCTTGCAGCAGTGCCATACCCCAAAACCAAATATCATCTGTATTATGGCAGATGTGCATAAATTTTTTTGAATTGGTTACTTCAGCATTTAATAAAGAACGATGGTAAAGTACTCCTCCCACTCCAGTTGGGAAGTTTAGGACAGAGGCTTGGTCTGAGTCAACTACATGATGCCAAAATTGATATTTGCAGATTTTTCCTTTTTTTAGGGTAATTTTATGTGCTCTCAAACAATGTATATCCTCGGGATGTTCCACATACGACGTGATCAGGCGGCGTAACCAGTCTTTAGGGTAAATGACATCGTCATCAGCGGTCACAATTATATCTTCGGGAAATTCACAAAGCGTGGGGATTAGTTTTTTATATGGACCAAAATTTTCACACCATCTTACTGATAGCCTTTCGTCATGCAGCTCTTTAATTTTATGTAACATCTGATTCTTTTCGGGGGAGGGGAACTCCTCAGCCGCCAACCAAAGAATTATTTTTTTAAACGGAATATCTTGATTTAATAATGAATTTAATGTTTGAACGACGGATCCCATTCGGGGTGGATAAGAAGTTAAAGAAATTATTGCTTTAGGGAACTCTTTTTCTTGCTCGTGCATGAAGGAAACCTTATATACATTGAAAGTGAGCTAATGCCAATTGTTATTGTTGCTTATTTTATTGGTATTTACTATACTAATAAAGCCTGAGCCGTCTGTCAATTCATTAAACATTTAAATGACATAGTGATATTTTCTGCGTAGATTGATTCTGAATAAGTAACTTGAAAACTCATTATGTGGAAGGGAATAATGCAACCGCATTATTGATTTTTGCGTAGTTTACTGACTAAGTATGTTTTTTTATGCCGTATTTCTGATATTAGTTCAGATGAAAATTGATCTTTATTGCAATAATCTAAAAAAGACTCTAATGACATTTTTGAGACCGGGGGAGGGCAACAGTGACTGCATGATCTATAATTTTTTTCAAACGGAAGATGAATGCTTGAACATTCGGGTTTCCATGGTAAAAATAATTTGCGACTTTTTTTTAGCATTTCATAAGCAAAAAATGTGCCATCTGCTCTAAGTCCTGATATATTATCAAAATAAATATTACGATTGTATATTAAAAAGTGATCCCCTGGCCTGCGATAGTTTAAGACATAGAAGTTATTGTTTCTTAGTAAAAGATCAAGTCTTGAGTAACTAACCCAGTCTAACTCATTTTTGGGAAGTGAGAAGGAATGCCTCAAGATGTTTGGAAAGTATATCTGATCTGCATCTATTTTTAGGATCCATTCGTTTTTTGGTATTATCTCAAGTACAGCGTTATAATAAGCGGCAAGAGAGTTTTTATTCCATCTATCTATTCTTGTATACTCGATTGATCCAGCCGGAATAACGGAGTATGGATATTTGAATGGCACAAAGCCTGGGTGCTCGCGACACCAATTCAGAATTATTTCTTCGCTTCCATCATTGCATTCGTTGTACCCAATTACGCCTTTTGTTAATATAGGTTCAATGCTCTTTAATGTCAGGGGGAGAGTAGTTGCTTCATTTTTTACACGCATAAAAACATATGGTGAAATTGATTCTTTCTCTAGCTTTAGTATTTGCAATTGTTGCTCTAAAGCTCGATCTTCAGGCGTAACTTCTCCAATTTGATTTTTGAATTTATTTCTTTTTTTAGAAAAAAATATTTTAGGCCACAAGTTTAGTGCGAGTGTTTTTAAGCTTTTTCTTTCTCTAAAGTCCATGTTTTTAACAATATAAATTTGTTGGTCTTAAGTACAAGGGAATAAAGAGATACGCAATTCTACACGGTGTTTATTGGCTAGATGCGTTAATATGCGTGCTATTAAGGTTTGTTTCTGCCCCCCCCCTCCGCGAGTTGGGTAGTAATATTCTCGAAGTTTAGTGATTATAAAAGTAACCTTAATGTTACTTTTTTGTTAAATTGGTGTTCAGCTAGAAACAAGAAGACGGATAGATCTTTAATAATGCTTTTTTGATAATTTCGTCAAAATGCGAAGATATTTCATAATGTTCAAATTGCAGGTCTTGGGTTAAGATCACAATGCTTTGATTCCAGTATTTCAGATTCTGATCCTCAACCCAGTTGCCTCTTCCACGGCCAAAATGTGAGACCGATAAATATAGCGATACTGCCTCGATAAAGAATTTTTTTAATGCATCTTGAGACCATGTAATAACAATTCCATGAGTCCCTTTCTGGTGGTTGTATGCAACCACTAGGCCAGCCCCTCCAAGTGCACCTATGACTGTACCAATTAACGTACCTACCCCTAGTGAGAGACCGCCGGTTATAAGGTCAGTTGCCAGGCCACTTGCTGCTCCTGTACTTAGCGCTCCGGCTACGGCACTCGGTGCTAACGGTATGGCACTTGTGATTGTCCAGTCTGTTTGTATGCGCCGCAGAAGTTCCTTTTTGATTCCTTTTCCCTTGAGAAAATTGATTTCAATTAGATTGTCTGTTAAGGCACAAAACTCATCTGCTGCTCGAGATGCAAGAGCTGTTTGAGCTGCGCCAATTGGATCATCGATTGTTTCATTTTTAAAGAGGCCAAGACGTTTTCCTAGCAATTTGATCTGATCTTTGATGGACGCGGATTCCACTACTTCTCGATCATTGGCAAGTTTCTCAAGATAATGGGTCATGGCTTGGATACTAGCGCTGTACGCAGCACGGCGTTTCCTTGACCATACTTCTCGCAGGGCATCAAAGGTCACACGAAGCTCTTGCGGAAGCGCATTGTCTATGGCATCGAACAAGGCAAACTCCTGTACCCAGCATCGAGCGAAGGCATCCATAGGAAGCACTGAACTCACAATCGGATAGACGGACATAGCATTTTTCCACCGATCCACATCCGCTTGCTCAGCTTCAGGTGGTTTCGGTTCTCCCATCTGATTAAGCAACACAATCACCGGTTTTCCGATCCACTCAAGAATTCGCATTTCTGCACCCACATATGGAGCCGAATCTGGCAACTCGGTTGCATTGACGAGATACAGCACAACATTCGAGGTCTCTTTTACGTGCTTGAGAGCTTTCTGGTTTAGCCAGAGAGATTTGTTTGCGACACGATCCCAAACCTCGGACAAGAACCAACCTACAGGATTGGCTCTTCCTTCCAGTCGTTTGGCGAGAGCGACAGAATTGCCAAATCCCGGCGTGTCCCAGAGAATGAGTTCACATCCATCGGGGGTTCGAGCCAGTACGTAGTCATCTGTTGTTTCAGTGACATGGGCACGGTCAGCAACCTCACCGATGTCTCGGCCCAGCAATGTACGTGCCAACGTCGTCTTGCCAATATTGGTATGACTGACCAAACTCAAATGAATTCGCATCGGATCATTGCTCATTGTTCATTTCCTTTTTGTCAGTGTCAGTCACCGAGATGTTTTGATCGGATGAAATTCGAGGAGCCGCCCAAGCTCGAATTGTCTTGATTGTTTCTAGTTGGGATTCGGACGAGTCACGTAACACAAACAGTTTGAGCTGATGCGCATTGCTCAAAGCTTCCCAAGCTTCTTGTCGTTCCTTGATGCGTGTCGGCATTGAAGAGAAACGTTGAGTAAATTCTTTCATGTCAAGGAGTGCGGCAAAAATGGCAGAACTGTTGGATTCATAGGCTTGACGCAAACGTTCAATGACTGCGCCGTGCACTTCCTCTTCCGGTGTCTCAATGCCGTCAAACCAGATAAGGACGATTGGGTTTCGAGGACCTGAAGGAACAGCGGGAATGCTCGATTCTTCATCGTCAAAGTCAACGCTTTTAACCGTAGAATCTTCTGCATTTCCCCAATGTTTGCAGAGGATAGAGGTTGTCTGATCTCGCAAGGGACGATTCACTGATGATGTGATAATCAACAAATTCCCTAGCACAGCGTCCTGCGCGCATTGGACAAGAATGTTTGCGTAGTAAGGCGAGTCGATAGAAAGAGAGGTTTGTGTTTTAAAACGTCCCATTCGCCAGGTGTCAAAGCAGGCGAAAATCAGACGCGGAACAATAACGACAACTCCCATCAGAAGCATCATGCGAATGAGCCAGGGGGCAGCTGAAGCAGGAGTTTCGAGATAGGGGAGACGGTCTGCCCGCATTGCAACGATCTGAGCGAGATCCGGCATGGACGGCAGAGGTCCAACGGCGGGTATAAGTCCATATGTGTAATCAATGAAGGCCTTTACGCTTTCAGGACTTTCCGCAAGCCATGTGCTCTCCCAACCAGCCCAGTAGGACGTACCGAAACCACGTACCAGAAGACTCACGATGATGCCCAAAGCAAAGAAAAGGGCTGCGAAATGCAAGGTACGGGCTACGTTCATGCGAATCAGCGGCGCAACAAACGACGACCATTCGCTGTAGAAGTGCGACTTGAAACCGGAACGACGCAATGTGCCGTAGCTTGTCTTTTGAACAAATGCGTTGAGGCTGCTCCGCAACGGCAGCGCAAATCGATTGGTTCCGGTTCCGACCAGGCCGATTGCGCAGCAAAACAGTGCGATGTAGACAACAAGATTCCAGAGGATCACTCCCCAGTAGGGGGGAGAGAGCAGATTGACTATGTGCTCAGGGCTTGCAATGCGATCTGTTAAGGCGCCAAGCACGAAGGCCAGAAGAACAAAGAGAGGTGAGAAGAATTGGGGTAGGCGGGCCTTGGTGCTGATGGCTGTGTTAGTGCCGCGCTCAGAAGCCGTACGCAACACGACCTTGGCGCGCTCAGTCAAGAGCTTCACAGCATCGGCGGATTCTCCGACCGTATGGGCGGCACGAAGGCTGGCGGCTTCGGCGTCAGCCGATGTCCACTTGATATGCGCGTCATTGGATTCCTCAATCGCCTTGGCAAGCAGAATCAGTTTTGCCTGTTGGAGTGTTAGTCGAACCGATGTTCGTTTGCTTTTTGCCATAGCAATGAGAAATCCTCTGATATTGGTTCAAACACCTATTTTAGGTGAGAGTGCTTAGTTGCGCTCTAGATTCGAGCCATTTGCACGGCGTCAACCAGTTCTTTTGTCGCTGCACCGGGATCCTTTTGTCCGCATATAGCTGAAACAACAGCAACCCCATCGGCTCCAGCACGAATCAAATCGCCAACAATGGGTACTTTGACGCTGCCGATAGCAACGACGGGACAGGGCTTGCGTGAGGCCAGTAGTGCGAAACCCTCAATGCCAAGCGCATCGCTCGCATCCGGTTTGGTGCTCGTCGAGAAAATCGGTCCGATTCCGAGGTGATCAACCAAACGAACATCGACTGCAGAGAGTTCCTGTTCGTTGGATACAGAGAGTCCGAGTACCTTTTCGTTGCCGATGATGGTGCGAGCATCGCTGGGAGAAAAGTCGTCCTGCCCGACATGCAAACCTTCGGCATCAACGGCAAGGCAAACATCAGCATGATCGTTGATGATCAGAGGAACATGAAAGTCGGCGAGAACAGACTTCAGTGCACGGCCGCACTCAACCAGTGACCTCTTTTTCCAATGCGGAGCCCGCAATTGAACGCATGTGGCGCCATTTTGTACTGCTGCTCGCGTGGTTTCGATCATGCCTTGAGTACTGCCACACAAGTCGGGATCGAGTACCAGGTAAACAGAAAGATCGATGGGGTGTCGCATCAATAAAAGTCCTTGGCCTGAAGAAGGTTCAGAGCGTCAATGTATGCCACAGCAAAACTACCCGGGCCGCGGGCTACGCCGGCAGCCTGTTGTGCGGCACGTTTGGCAAGCGCGCAAGCGGAAATCACAGCTTCAAGGGGGTGTTCGGTTTGAGCAACGAAGGCAGCCACCATAGCTGACAGGGAGCAGCCGGTTCCGACCACAAGCGTTGCTTTAATGGAGCCGCCGGTACACGAAAGAATTTCCTTGCCGTCGGTAGCGTAGTCGGTTTTGCCGGTGACGCAAACGATGGTGTTGTACTCACGAGCAAGTTTGACGGACGCATCAAGAGCGGCATCACTAGAGTCGGTACTGTCGACCCCCTTACCGCCTTTGCCCATTCCTGCAAGGGCCAAAATTTCTGAGGCGTTACCGCGGATCACCGTCGGGTGAAGCGCCAAAAGGCCTTGGATCATTTTGTCACGCCAGTGAATAACACCGGCTGCAACCGGATCCAGCACCCAGGGAACATTGTGTCGAACGGCACTTTTGGCAGCCAGATGCATGGCTTCCAACGAATCCGGACGGGGAGTACCGACATTGATCAGCACGGAAGAAGAAATCGCGGCAAAGTGTGCGGCTTCTTCACAGGCGATGACCATAGCGGGCGATGCGCCCATCGCAAGCAACACGTTTGCCGTGATCTCCTGCACAACATCATTGGTTATGCAGTGCACGAGCGGCGCTACCTCTTTCACATGGAAGAGGTGTGTCGCAATGGTTTCAGGTTCTACGGCACGAACAGGAGGCAAAGTGAATTCAGACATACAGCAGAAGAAAAGAGATGAAGTTGAAAAATCAAAGGGAACTGATGGCGCGCGTCAGCATATAGCCGGCAAGAACCAAAAGCATGCAGGCAAAGATGCGCTTTAAGGGTTTTGTGTCGATGCTGTGAGCGACCTTGGCACCGAAAGGCGCCGTAAAAATGCTTGCTGCTGCCACAGACAATAAAGCTGGCAAATGGATGTAGCCCAACATCATGGGAAATTGCGGGAGCCCCGGTTCACCCCAGCCTGTAATGATGTAGCCGAGCGTTCCGGCAGCTGCAATGGGAAAGCCCAAGGCGGCAGAGGTTCCTACGGCGTTATGCATTTTGACATTGCACCACACCATGAACGGAACGGAAATGAAGCCGCCCCCGGCGCCGACCAATGCTGAGACCACTCCGATGCCGGTACCGGCGCCAAACATTCCTGCCATTCCCGGAAGAGTTCTTTTGGGTTCCGGTTTGGAGTTGATGAACATCTTGACAGCGGAAAAGCCGACAAAACAGACGAAGACGAGAGAAATCCAGAAGGTTGGGAGAAGGCTGGAGATTTTGGCTCCGAGTAGTGCGCCTACCAAAATACCGGGTGCCACTGCTGCAACAACGTTCCAAAGCACTGCACCGCGCTTGTGATGCGCTCGGACCGAAGAAAGCGACGTGAACATGATGGTAGCCAAAGATGTCGCGATGGCTGTATGAACGATGGCTGTATCAGGCACGTCGGCATAGACCAAAAGCATGGTCATGAAAGGCGTGAGCACCATGCCCCCGCCAATGCCGAGGAGGCCGGCCAAAAAACCGGTACAGGCGCCTAAACAAAGCAGAGCCGCAACAATTTCCCAAGACATGAATACGCTTCCCGCAGAATTGTCGAAATGCGGCGTACATGATACCTGCGCCAAAGAGGGCAGAGCGAGGTTGGGGCAGGAATTGCCGAAGGCGGGAAAAGGAAGACCCTGTGGTTTCCGGCTACGTTACCTGAACCGAAAGGTCAGGGTGGCCGCGGCTGGAGCGGAAAACGGAGCGGACAACGCGTGCCCGCTGCACTATCGGCTCTCGAGTTAAACGGCCTTGCACGAATGCATAGGTTAGGAACATTGGAGCCGTTGGTGAAACTTCACAGGGTGGGACAATTATAAAACGATAATGACCTCAGGTACCCGATCAAGCGTAGTACCCATTCGTACAAAGCTTGTGGCGATCTTTAACAACCTGGAATTATGAGGTTAAGAGTTTGAGGACGGTTGGCTCGCCGAGCCAACCTGAGAAGGGCTTTGCCCTCTCCGCCTGGCGGCGGATTCACCCAAAGTTTTTCCCGGCCCTTAAGAATACGCCTTGCCTTGCCCGCACAAGCTTGTTTCATCGTAAGGCATACACTTGAAGTGCGCAGATAGGAGAAGTCCGACTCTGCGCGGCCCGCGAGAATGCGCGGACAG
>ERZ838839.226-NODE-226-length-75603-cov-48.610420_pt1 | contig 75603 bp, 67 predicted proteins | sample MGYA00519909_ERZ838839 | MGnify/ENA primary metagenome ERZ838839 (study PRJEB31850, sample SAMEA3708843) | human gut metagenome | biome: human gut; feature: human-associated habitat; material: faeces | place: China | collected 2014 ...
AACAGCACTGCGGATGGATATTTCATCGCTTACTGACTTTTAGCGGACAGCAATATTATTAAATAAAATGTAGACGTATGAAAAAATTAAATGTATTTGTAACAATGTTGCTGCTGGTTGTAGGCGGCACTGTATTTGCTCAGGAAAAACAAGTGAAGAAATGCGCAAAATGTACTCCGGAACAACGCATGGAGATGAAGATAAAGCATTTGCAGCAGGCACTTTCTTTGGATGACAAGACTACTGCCAAGTTTGCTCCTCTTTATAAGGAATATATGCAAGAGTTAGGTTCATGTTGTGCAAAGCCGGAAGCGAAACAAAAGAAGGCAGACCGTACCGATGAACAGATTATTCAGGATATGAAAGATCGTTTTGCTGCTCAGCAGAAGATGCTTGATACGAAAACCAAGTATTTTGATAAGTTCCAGAAGATTCTGAATGCACGTCAGTTGGAAAAACTGTTTGCTCCTCGTCAAGGAAAGATGGCAAAGCGTGCTTTTCATCAGCCAGGCCCGAAGAAACCTGGACAGAAGTGTGAAAGACCATGTGGAAAAGAATGCTGTCAGCTTCCTAAATAATGAATATCATTGTAAAATGTGTCAACAGGAAACATTTCGATGTTTCCTGTTTTTTTATGCTCCAAAATCTCCTTTTAATGTACGACGAATACGTCGGAACGCCTTTGCCCAAAAGTTATTGGTACGGTAATAATATTTCTGGAATTCTTTGCGGGCTTCCAGATTTTCTTCAATGGGACTGAGAAGAGATACCGGAAGTGGTTGCATCCATAGTGTAGAGTTATAAAGGCCACCACCTCCACAATTGGTGCCACTTCCATCGAATCCAGTATTTTGGACCAGTGATTTACCTACATTCAGTGAAAGAATATCGGCTAAGAACAGACTGGCATTCCAACGGATAGCCCATGAGTTGTTTTTACCTTCTGTTTGCCGGCGGAGCATACGTGTAAAGCCATATGTTCCATTGAAATCGAATGTACGTGTCAACTGTTTACGTTCCAGTTCTTGAAGTAAAGCAGTACCATCGGGATTGAAATGCTTCCATGCTCGTGCCCAGGTAGCCCATCCCCAACTTCCTGTCCATTTTATAAGGAAAGTATCGGGTAATGTAGGAGCATGTGTAAAATCACAAGCTTGTATATGTCCTACACGGGATTCGTCTTTGTAGATTTCCAGTGCATCGTTCATAAAACGGAGAAAATATGGGGCTACAATCAAGTCATCTTCCAGTACAATTACTCTTCCATAGGCATTGACCTGTGTAGTAACTCCGTCGATGATGTTTCGGGCGAGTCCCCAGTTTTCTGTACGTTCTATTAAATTGACTCGTTTGAATCCGGTAATAGTATGTATGTATTCTCTTACCTCTTGCACACTTTGTGCTGAGGCTATGTCTTTGCATTGGTCTGCATAGATAAACAACTCGCTCTCTGCTGCTTCCTGATTCTGTAACAAAGAGGAAATCAGCCGGCGGGTATGTTCGGGGCGGTTGTATACGAAAAGTAGGATAGGGGCGTATGTCATAAAGTTATTCTTATTTACCGGTTGTTAATAACTCCATTAAAGTGTGAATAAAGTGTGTCCAATTATGCTGCTCTAGAAAGCTACGATAATCGGAAAGTGAGATTTCTTCATCTTTATTTTGGGCAATAATAGATTTGATGTCATGAAAACTATTGAAGGTGTAGACCTTTAGATGTGGTTCATGAGCATAGTCATGGAAGGAGCCTACATTAGGGCCGATTACTTTGGCTCCAAACGACAGTGAATCCATCAGCATACCTGAACTTAATACCGATTCTGGGGCATAAGGGCTTAAAACAAAACGGGACCGTGCAATATATTCTCCCAGCTCTTCGAATGATGGACTATGATTCACCAATGTTACACAAGCAGGAGCTATTTCCTTCAGCTCCTGAAAGATTTGGTTGGAAGCGCCACCTATGATGCAAACTTTCCATTCATTTACCTGTTCTTCTTGCAAGAAGCGTACAAAATCGAATATTCCTTTGTATTTACTAATCTGTCCCCAAATAAGTAAGTCGTAATCAATCTTCTGCTTGTATTCTATCGGCAAACGGTTTTTGGTGGGGTGATGTACAAAATGAACCTTGTGGGCTGCATAAGGATATTTTTTTTCTATTACTTCTACACCTTCAGTAGCGTGAGTAAGAATTAGTGTACTGAGTCGTGCTATAAGCATGCCGAGCATTTTTTTGAGTACTTCTCTTCCATCGGCATGAGGACGTTTGTTGTGAAATATCCATACTATTTTCTTTTTGCATATTACTAGCAGAGGGAGGAAGAAAAGAGCAGCAATACTTTGTAATATCCCATATTTGAAATCAGGAATACTCTCGAACCAGTTAAAGACAAATATATCTCCCCAATTTTTGGGGAATAATATACTGAGTAATGGGTTTTTGTGTGAAGGATTAACTACGCAAGCATCTTTTTCTTCGTTTAGTGCCCGAATAAAATCCTGTATATATGGATTGCTCTTTTGTTCTGGCTTTACAATAAGATTAGGAAATATGACAAATTTTTTCATGATTGATTAAAGAGTTGTCGTTTTTTCTGTATGAGGCTTAGGATGAAATCATTGATCTTTTTTGGGAAGCCTATGGTTGGAATTCCATTATATAGACTTGCTTTTTCCCAAAACTTCGATTCATCTTTTATTTTCTGTTCTTTGGAAAGGAGCTTATATAACCGGTATAGGCCTCGCTTCTTTTCGTAAGGTAAATGCCATACCGGATAGTTTTCGTCACCAGGTGCTACATTATTAAACTGAGGGGAAGTCCACATTCGTTTTACGTATTGGTTTGCTGTCGTATTGCGCAGTTGCAGATGTGCCGCAAGGATACTCAGTACATGTGCCTCTTCGTTTAACTTATAGGTATGTTCTTTGCCATATTCCAGATTGAATTGCCACAACGAAGGATAAGCTTCATTGATACGGTTTACAGTATCTCCGCGAAGTGTGATGAATTCTCCTCCGTAATATGTCAGTGGCTGTTTAATATCTTCTTTATAGCATGCTCTGTAGAAAGCTTCCATCTGTGGAAGTGTAATACCGTTGATAGAATATTGACGGTCTGTGATAAACTCATACAATGCGCTTCCGTCTTCGCGTGTGCGATTGAACAAACCATTGAGTGAAGTACGGCAGAGGCAGTCGGCGTCGCTGATGAGCAAGGTATCCTGTTCTGTCATCCGTTTCCCCATTTCCTTAAGAATATCGTACAGATAAAATTGATTCTGCCAGGCTGCGTACCAGTGTTTTGGGGGACGGCAAGTATAAGGTAATGTAATAACCTCTACATGCAGGCGTAGAAACAGGTCAGTAAGGAAATTGGGTAAATCTGCTTTTCTTAAATTGGTAAAGAAAAGCAGGTGAGCCTGTGGGTTATAATAGCGGAAGGTTGTAAAAAAAGGTACTTGTATCTGCATATACACAGAGTGTACCAAGGCCGAGCAACCTTTCTGTCCTAATTGAGGATAGAAACTGGCGTCATCTTTTGATTCTTTGTAGAACCAGGTGGCTATATAGTTGATTGGTTGTTTCATTTTATTTTGTTTAATGCAAGAACTGGTCGATCCATTGGTTGATATCGTACTGTCTTCTGATAGATTCAGGGATTTCTGCCATGGGTCTTGCCATGAATTCCTTGATTTGTCGTATATTTGGAGTTTCCTGCAAGATAAGAATATTTGCTGGATTATAGAAATTATACTCCTTTATATGCGGGTTGTTAGTAATTAATTTCTTTTGATAGAATAGTGCTTCCAGAGGACGACGTGTCAGTCCGGTCTGGTTTTGCTGACAGATATCCACTACACAACGTGAGGCACTGAGTTGTCTGAGATATTCCGGATAGGTGATTTTCTCTGCAGGCAGTTTGGGAATGATAAAATTGCATTTCAATCCTCCTGCTTCCATTGTTTGGCGCAGCAGCAGCAAGTCTTCTTCCCTGTCTTTGGGAAGTCCGCAAAAGAAACAGTCGGATGATGGTGCAGGTGTCGTGTTGTCGTCGTGAGGATAGCAAAAATACTGTCCGGCTGAATCCAGATGATACTTACTGGCATCGTGTGGATCAAAAGAACTTAGTCGGAATCCTAACTGGTGAATCTGCTTCAATTGTTTTTCCGGCTGTCGGAAAATAGTATGAATAGGATTGCAATAATAAATATAGCAGACCGTCTGCTTCGGGAGCAATGTCTTGATGGCACGAAGTGCCCGCACGTTGCAGCACTCGTATAGCAAGATACGGTCATAGGCATCTGCCTGGAGAAGATGATTCAGCTCCTGAGCAGAAAACCAGAGATACAAAACCTGTTTGGGGAGTGGAATACGTCCTACCACCAGATAGCGGGTAATCTGTTTCCATTTGCTTTTCGGGAAATTGAGAAAACTGGATACATACTCTATCCGTTGTTGCAATTCAGGGTGCAGTCCGTCGAAGATATAGCGGGGAGCCCCCATCACATATAGTTTTCCACTCATGATAATTTCTTTTTAAATAGATAATCTGTACACTCTTTCAGTATTTCGGTACGGGTGAGCTGCATGAGGCCGATATAGCAAGGTACTGCTACTGCCACTTTAATGGCAAAGGTAAGCAAGAAGTGTCCTTCGATGAGGCTGGAAGTCAGCCATCCGGCTAGACAAGATACTCCAGCGGCAAGCATGAAAGGTAACAAGTCGCCTATCAGCAATCGTACTGGAAGATGGATAAATCGGCGGGCATAGTGCTGCCATACAAAAAGCCATGCAATATTGATACATACATAAATTTCCACCATGGTTTGGATACTACCGTCGAAAGCAATGAGGGTCAGTACCGTAATCAACTGAATCAATACCTGTGTAATGATGTTCCACATGTAGATTTCTGATTTTCCCTGACTGATAATCAGATTGGAGAACAGCGTGGTAATGGGAATAAAGGCACCTCCTATACATAGAATCTGCATCAAGGGTACACTACCCAGCCATTTGGCTCCTACCGTAGTGAGAATCAGTTCTTGAGTGACGATGGAAAGGCCAAACATGGCAGGAAACGCGATAAAGGCTGTGAAGCGGAGAATCTTACGGAAGATACGCAACTGACGCTCGTGGTCGTCGCGGGTTGTGACAAAGACTGGTTGGGCTACACTGTTCAGCATACCAGTGATAAACTGATGTCCGGTGGTATTCCATTTATTGGCCTGATTGTAGTTACCTACCATCTGTGCATTGAAGAATTTTCCGAGAATTACAGACAGAATATTGTTGTTCAGCTGGTTGGCTATGTTTGTTACCAACAGTTTGCTACTGAAGGCAAACAGTGGTTTAATAGGTGTAAGATCGATTTGCAGAGTCGGCCTCCAGGGAGAGAAGTACCAGGAGCAGAGAGTTACTACTAGAATGTAAGTCAGACTTTGCGTAGCAATTCCCCAGTAAGAGAAGCCATTGAAAGCCAAAGTTATTCCGATACATCCGGATACGATATGAGCAATGATACCGCTTAAAGCTTGTTGGCGTACCTTTAAGTTACGGAAGAGGTAAGCTCCCTGTACCGTTCCTAGACTGGCAATTGGAATAGAGAGAAAGCAGTAGCGTGCAAGCGGAAGAAGTTCGGGTTCGTGGTAGAAGTGGGCAATGAAAGGCGCACAGCAGAACAGAAGCAGGTACACCGCGCAGCCGATGAAGGTGCTGCACCAGAATACAGCATTATAATCTCGGTGATGAATCTCCTTCAGGTTGACCAGTGCAGCTCGGAACCCACTTTCCTGCAAGGCATTTCCGATTAAGGTGAAGATGGTGAGCATCCCTACCATTCCATATTCTCCCGGCGAAAGGATACGTCCCAAAATGATGCCGAATACCAGTACCAACACTTGTTGGACGCTGTTGTTGATTGCTCCCCAAAATAATCCTTTTGCTGTTTTTTCTTTGAGTGAATGCTCTGCCATATGGTTGGAGTAAGAGAGCCGATAAGCATCGATGAAATGCTTATCGGCCTGATAATTATTTCACTTCACTTCCCGGTTTTACTTCTTTCAATACTGAAGTAACGGCAAGTGAACCGTCAAAGTTTTCTGCACTGAGAATCATGCCTTCGCTAACCAGTCCGTTTTTGAACTGACGTGGAGCAAGGTTGGCAATGAATAACACTTGTTTGCCTACTAATTCTTCCGGAGTATAATGCTGGGCAATACCACTTACAATAGTGCGATTTTCCAGTCCGTCTGCAATTTTGAATTTCAGTAGCTTTTTCATCTTAGGTACCACTTCACATTCTAATACAGTACCTACACGGATGTCCAGCTTTTCGAAGTCTTCGAAAGCAATAACCGGCTTGATAGGATTAGCTTTGTAGTTGGCTGCTTCGTTTGCTTTCTTTGTTTCGAGCAATTTCTGTACCTGTGCATCGATAACAGCATCTTCAATCTTTTCGAATAACAATTCTGCTTTATTCAGCGGATGACCAGCTTCTAACAGATCAGTACGTCCTAACTGTTCCCATTCGAATGATTCCATATTCAGCATCTTACGAAGTTTTTCACTACTGAACGGCAAGAACGGTTCGAAAGCAATAGCCAAATTGGCAACCAACTGCAAGGAAATGTTCAAGATGGTTGCTACACGATTCATATCTGTCTTAGCCAATTTCCAAGGTTCAGTATCGGCTAAGTATTTGTTTCCGATACGTGCCAGGTTCATGGCTTCTTTCTGTGCATCGCGGAATTTGAATACATTGAGCAGTTTTTCTACCTCAGCTTTTACATCGGCAAATTCTTTCAGTGTATTTTGATCATATTCATTCAGCTCTCCACAAGCTGGAACTTTTCCTTCGAAGTATTTATGAGTAAGTACCAAAGCGCGGTTGACAAAGTTTCCGTACACAGCTACCAGTTCGTTATTGTTGCGTGCCTGGAAATCTTTCCATGTAAAGTCATTGTCTTTGGTTTCTGGGGCATTGGCTGTTAATACGTAGCGCAGTACATCCTGTTTGCCTGGGAAGTCACGTAAGTATTCATGCAACCATACAGCCCAGTTACGTGAAGTAGAGATTTTATCGCCTTCCAGATTCAGGAATTCGTTGCTTGGAACGTTGTCTGGTAAAATGTAGCTGCCTTCTGCTTTCAGCATAGCTGGGAATACGATGCAGTGGAATACGATGTTGTCTTTCCCGATAAAGTGAATCAAACGGGTTTCAGGATCTTTCCACCATTTTTCCCATGAATCGGGAAGCAGTTCTTTGGTATTGGAGATGTAGCCGATAGGAGCATCAAACCATACATACAGTACTTTTCCTTCTGCTCCTTCTACAGGTACAGGGATACCCCAATCGAGGTCACGGCTTACGGCACGGGGTTGCAAACCCATATCCAGCCAGCTTTTGCACTGTCCGTATACGTTAGGACGCCATTCTTTGTGGTCTTCCAGAATCCATTGGCGTAACCAACTTTCGTGTTTGTCGAGTGGCAGATACCAATGTTTGGTTTCTTTCATAACTGGCTTGCTTCCACTGATGGCACTCTTTGGATTAATAAGTTCTGTAGGTGACAAGGTGCTTCCACACTTTTCACATTGGTCGCCGTAGGCTCCTTCTGCGTGGCAACGTGGACATTCACCTGTAATATAACGGTCGGCAAGGAAGGTTTTTGCTTCCTCATCGTAATATTGCTCGGATGTTTTTTCTATGAATTCACCTTTATCGTACAGCTTGCGGAAAAAAGCAGAGGCTGTTTCGTGATGAATCTGAGAGGAAGTACGTCCATATACATCGAACGAAATACCAAACTCTTTAAATGAGTCTTTGATTAGAGTATGATAACGGTCTACTACATCTTGCGGAGTAATACCTTCTTTTTTGGCACGGATAGTGATGGGTACTCCGTGTTCGTCTGAACCTCCAATGAAGAGGACTTCTTCTTTTTTCAGACGCAGATAGCGTACGTAGATGTCTGCTGGTACGTACACTCCGGCTAAGTGACCGATATGTACTGGACCATTGGCATAAGGCAATGCCGAGGTAACGGTTGTTCGTTTGAATTTCTTTTCCATATACGTATATTGTAATTGTTTATTTTCAGTATCTTACAGTGATTAAGGATGATAAAAATCGGATGTGGAATCAACAGGGAAATAGGAGTTGTTGTTCTACTATATGGCTGTATCCAATCTTGCATCACGCAAAGATAGTGATTTTTACGCTTATCTTATGTTTTTTTCGGATTTACTCCATGCAATATTCTATTGTTGTAGACTATAGAGTTTGAATGCTTTTATGTTGCTGTATAGTGACAGCTCATTGTGAATGCAATAATTCTTCTAGCTTTGTTCGGTAGCATGAATATGGTATAAGTCAAAGGACTAAAACTGCTATCCTGCCCAGTTTTCTCGATCCAGATTTCGGTAGCTGATAGCTTCTGCCAGATGATGAGGCTGAATGACTTCGCTACCTTCTAGGTCGGCTACTGTACGTGCCACTTTTAGAATTCTATCATAGGCACGGGCAGACAGATTCAATCGGCTCATGGCATCGCGCAATAAGGTGAGTCCTTTAGCATCGGGCTGTGCATAGCGTGAGAGCTGGGAAGAAGTCATTTGTGCATTGCAATGGGTGTTTGGAGTGTCAGCAAATCGGGCAGATTGGATTTGCCGAGCCCGTATCACACGTTCGCGTATCACTGCACTAGATTCTCCGGGGCGAGCTTCTGCCAGTTTTTCAAAAGGAACTGGTACGATTTCCACTTGAATGTCAATGCGGTCGAGTAGGGGGCCTGATATGCGGTTCAAGTATTTCTGAACTTGTCCAGGTGAACATACACAATGGCGTGTGGGGTGATTATAGTATCCACAGGGACACGGGTTCATAGAAGCAATCAGAGTGAAGCTGGCCGGAAATTCCAGTGTATATTTGGCGCGGGAGATTGTGATGCATCGGTCTTCAAGTGGTTGCCGTAGAATCTCGAGTACACCCCGACTGTATTCTGGCAGTTCGTCAAGAAAGAGTACACCGTTGTGTGCCAAGCTAATTTCGCCAGGTTGGGGAGTGGCTCCTCCTCCTACCATTGCTACTTGTGATACAGTATTATGTGGGCTTCGGAAAGGACGAATGGCTATAAGCGAAGAGTCTTTATTCAGTTTGCCTGCAACAGAGTGAATTTTGGTAGTTTCCAGACTTTCTGCTAGTGATAAAGGAGGAAGAATACTAGGTAGCCGTTTGGCCATCATCGATTTTCCACTACCTGGAGCGCCAATCATCAGTAGATTGTGGCCGCCAGCAGCTGCTACTTCAAGGGCGCGTTTTACATTTTCCTGCCCTTTTACATCAGCGAAATCAAAAGAAAATTCGGTTTGATTGCGGTAGAACTCTTCTCGGGTATTGACAATGGTAGGTTTTAGTGTCTGTGTACCATTGAAAAAGTTAATTACTTCTGTGATGTTATGGACTCCGTATACGTTCAAATTATTCACTACAGCGGCTTCGCGTGCATTTTGATGGGGAAGAATAAATCCTTCGAAGCCCTGTTCGCGCGCTGCAATAGCTATGGGAAGAGCTCCTTTTATAGGTTGCAGGCTACCATCCAGACTAAGTTCTCCAATAATGAGGTAACGCTGAAGTTTATCGGTTTGGATGGTACCGGTAGAAGCCAATATACCGATGGCAAGAGGAAGGTCATAAGATGAACCTTCCTTTCGTATATCGGCAGGGGCCATATTAACTACAATTTGACATGAGGGGAATTTGTAGCCGTTTACTTGTAAAGCAGAAACGATACGTTCGTGACTTTCTTTCACAGCGGAATCGGGTAGTCCGACTAGGAAAAAACGGATTCCTCTCGAACTATTGACCTCTATGGTCACGATGGTGGCGTTGATTCCTTGTACGGCAGCACCGAACAGTTTGGTTAACATGAGGTAATATTAGTTGTTTTTCTTTTCTTTGTCTTCTTTAATAAGTTGAAGAACTTTTTGGTGTAGTTCTTCTCCGTAGAGATTGGTCCCCATTACTTTGCGGCTCTGGTCGACCAAAATATTAGCAGGCAGTTGGTAAATTTTATTTTGTTTTACTACTTGTGTGTTCCATCCTTTATAATCGCATACTTCAATCCATTGTTTAGAATCTTCTTTACATGCCTTGAGCCATGCGTTTTTGTCATAGTCTAAAGAGATATTCAATACACGATAATTTTCATTTTTCAAGTTGGCTGGAATTTTAAATAAAGAATCACGTATCGCCATGCTACCAGAATGCCAACTTGCCCAAAAATTGATAAGCGTAAAAATATTACCATTGCTACTTGTCCATGTAATGTATTTATTTTTACGGTCTTTATAGGAAAAGTAGTTTAAGTAGTTGGACGAAGATGATTTATTTTTGTTGTTTGGGAGAATATGGAATATACTGTTGATAATTCGGCTGTCCTTTACTGAACCATGTAAAGGCTCGGCTAAAGCAGCAATTTGTTCTAAATTGGGGTTGGGCGTTTGCACGAAATACTGGTTGAGAATATAGGCTGAAGCAAACGAGTTTAGGTGTGTACGAATAAATTCTTCTGCCATTTTTATTTGTCCAATGCTGTCTCCATTCAGTTTTTGGATGTTGGCTAGAAATTCTCCGTATGCTTTATTATCACCATTTCCTTGAATAATAGGATGTGAGAAACTGCCCTTTAGTTGTACACGGATGGATTTATCTGCGAAAAAAGGAATTACCTCTCCTTGGGAAGAAACCAAACGGAATAAGGTTGTGGTGTCGGGAGTGAATGTATAAGTAAATTTCCCGTTTTCGGGAAAGATTGTATCGGTTTTGGATACAGGATCATCGTAAACTACTACAATTTGCTCTTCTTTTAGATCTTTCAGTTCGCCATAAAGCTCAAAATTTGACGCTTTCTTGCATGTTGTCATGCACAATAGTGCAAGTAATAAGATCAATTGTGGAGGAGTATGAATTTTCATATTTCTTGTTCTTTCTTGCGAAAATACATAAATAACAGATATCAAGCATGATAAATTGCTCTTATTTTTGAAGAATATAATAAAAAAGCCGGAATACTTCTGTATTCCGGCTTTCCGTGTTATGAGAGAATCAATGATTATTTGATTTCGTTTGCATATTTAGCAAATTCACGGTCATCAGCAGCTTTTGCAGCCAAAGCAGCATCTTTCTGAGCTACTTTTTCCATGCTTGATTTAACCAAGTCAGCATTGTTTGTTCTTGCACCAACAACAGCCATCAAGTAGTCTGTGTAAGCATCAGCGTTTTTCACTGCGTTCAAAGTATTCTTAGCTTTGTTGTAATCTTTAGCCAAGATCTGAGCCAAAGCAGCTGAGTTAGTCTTAGTGTCACCGAATGCAGCTACAGCTTTGTCATACTGACCTTGTTTGATGTACAAGTTACCCAAAGCTTCGTTTGCAGTATTTGCACCAGTTGATTTGCTCAAGTAAGTTTCAGCGTTAGCAACATTACCTTTTACTAATTCGCACAAACCAAGGTTAGTGTTTACTTCAGGAGCATTAGCGTTTTTGCTAGCAGCCTGTTTGAAGTAGTTTTCAGCAGCTGCTTTGTCGTTTGCAGCGTAAGCCATCATACCCAAGTTGTTGTATGCACGATAATCGCTAGGATACAATTCTGTAGTTTTCTTGTAAATAGCTTCCTGACGAGCTTTGTCCTGAGTCAAAGTTGCAGCGTACAACAATTCGTCTACGCTTAATACTTTAGCATCAGTATCAAATGCTTCGTTGATTTCTTCATCGCTACGTCCAATAACGTCGTAGTTAGCTGTCAAACGAGCACGACGCAATTGAGGCAGAATTTCGTCAGCCAAAGTTTTGTAAACAGAAGAGATGTTTTTGATTTCTGTTTCACGTTGTTCAGGATCCTGATACATAGAAAGAACACGCAAGATCAGGTCTTTGTCCTGAATGCTTGATTTAGAAACCAATTCCTGGAAACCTTCCCAGTCCTGAGCAGTGTAAGTAGCTTCTACAGTAGTTTCAATCTTACCTTTCTTCAACTGCTGTTTCATGTATTTTTCAGTGTTGTTCTGACGGTCTTCAGCCAAACCTGTATTCAGTTTCACACCACCATCAGGAGAAGCGTAAGCAGAGATTGTGATATCATTCAGTTTGTAGTTCTTAGTGTCACCAGCTACAGTTACTACCTGTTTGTGGAAGTCTTTCAAACCTTCAGATTTCAATTCGCTTGCACGCAAGTTAGCCTGCTGGATCAAGAACATGATCTGTGCTTCTTTAGCCTGTTTGATGATACGCTGGAATGCGTCTGGAGCCAAAGCAGCGTTAGCAGAACCTACTGTAGGCAATTCAGATGTAGCAATTACACCATCTGCAATTTTTACAGAAGGAATAGTGTATTCTTTCTTTCCCTGTTTGATCTTGAAATCCAAGAACAATTCAGATTTCGCCATTTCTGGAACATAGTCGAAAGAAGCTTTCATTGTGTAAGTACCACCAGCTTTGTAAGCAATAGTTTGGTCATTACCTTGAACTTTTTCTCCCTGGAATACAGCAGCCTGTCCTTTTGCTTCGCCACCATTCCATCTCAAAACTGGAGTAACTTCAACAGTAGCGTTTTTCTTGAAGTACTTTTCAGGGAATTTACCTGTAATAGTAACAGGAACTTTACCACCCACAGCTTCCAGAACTTCTGGGTTAGTAGTGAAGTAGTCAGCAGACAATTCGCCCATCTTACCACATGAAGAAAGGGCAAAGACTAACAATGCCACTAAAGGCAAATACAACTTCTTAATCATGATTTTTTAATATTAGGTTTATAAATATTGTATAATATCTTTGTTTACTCAAATTTATTTGGGGCAAAGATAAGAAAAACTCCCTTATCTGTTGACTTTTATATCTGTTTTTTTTAGCAAATGTGAAGAAAAACCGTCAAAAAAGCTGGAAAAATCTTCTATTTGTCATTTTTCCTTATTCCGGGGGTGATGTTCTATAATTTCTTGGCGGAGTCTGCTTCGGTCAATATGTGTGTAAATTTCGGTCGTTCCAATACTTTCATGTCCCAGCATACACTGTATGGCACGAAGATTAGCTCCTCCTTCAAGTAAATGTGTTGCAAAAGAATGTCGGAAGGTGTGGGGGCTGATTTCTTTTGTTAAACCGATCCTGCTAGCTAGTTCTTTGATGATGTGAAAAACCATGATACGAGAGATGTTTTTCCCAAACCGGCTTATGAAAACAAAGTCTTCAAACTCTGGTTTAATCAAACCTTCTCCTCTGCTGATAAAGTAGTTTTTTAGTTCGGTGATAGCTCGGGGGGAAATTGGAACTAATCGCTGCTTGTTTCCTTTTCCTTCTACTTTTATAAATCCTTCGTTAAGATATAGATCAGATAGTTTCAAGTTGCATAATTCTGAGACTCGTAGTCCACAACTATATAAAGTTTCTAAAATGGCGCAGTTACGTTGTCCTTCCCGGGTACTTCGGTCTATAGAGCCAATCAGACGATCTATTTCTTCTACTGTCAGTACATCAGGCAAATGTTTCCCTATTTGTGGCGCCTCCAACAATTCGGTAGGGTCTTGTGCAATGTAGTCTTCTAGAAGTAAATAGTGGTAAAAGGAACGAATGCCAGAAATAATACGTGCTTGCGAGCGAGGGTGTATACCAATGTCGTGTAATCCAGCTACGAATTGTTCCAGATCGTGTAATGTAATATCTGCGTAATGGATGTTTTCCAGTGTCAAATAGGCAAAAAGTTTATCTAGATCGGTAAGGTAAGCCTGTATCGTATTATCTGATAACGACTTTTCCAAGGTTAAGTATTGTCTATACTTTATTATTATCTTTTCATTTTTCTCGTGAGATTTCATTCTTTTTTCGTATATTTGTCGCAAATTTCTCGACAAATGTATGAAAACTTCAGGAGAAAAACAGATATGAACATACAAATCATCAATGGCCCTAATATCAACTTGTTGGGCAAAAGAGAACCTTCCATTTACGGTGCAGTTTCTTTCGAAGATTATCTGCAGCAGCTTAAAGCGAAGTATCCGGAAATAGAGATAGGGTATTATCAGTCGAATGTGGAGGGAGAGATGATTAACCGGCTTCATGAGGTCGGTTTCTCCTGTGATGGGATAATATTAAATGCGGGTGCTTATACACATACCTCCATCGCCTTACAGGACGCTATTCGCGCTATTACAGCTCCTGTAATAGAAGTACATATTTCCAATGTCCATGCTAGAGAAGAGTTCAGACATAAATCTATGATATCTTGTGCGTGTAAAGGCGTTATTTGTGGGTTTGGATTGGATTCTTATCGACTTGGGGTAGAGGCCCTGTTAACAGAAAGAAATAAATAACTGTTTTATATAGAAATAATATGATGCTTAAACAGACTAAAATCGTTGCGTCCATTTCGGATTTGCGTTGTGAAGTGGATTTTATCAGAGATCTTTACAATGCCGGTATGAATGTGGTCCGTATGAATACAGCTCATGCGAACCGTGAAGGCTTTGAAAAGCTAATTGCAAACGTTCGTGAAGTGTCTAACCGTATCGCTATTTTGATGGATACCAAAGGTCCCGAAGTGCGTACAACAGCAAGTGCAGAAGGACCGATAGATTATAAAATTGGAGATAAAGTAAAAATTGTAGGTAAGCCTGATCAGGAAACAACTCGTGAGTGTATTGCTGTAACTTATCCAGGATTTGTACAGGATCTTTCAGTGGGTGCATCTGTATTGATTGATGATGGAGAGTTAGCACTGGAAGTGAAGGAAAAGGATGCAGATACTTTGTACTGTGAAGTAACCAATGATGCTACATTGGGAAGCCGTAAGAGTGTAAATGTACCGGGAGTACGTATCAACTTGCCTTCTTTAACAGAAAAAGACCGCAATAACATCTTGTATGCAATAGAAAAGGATATTGATTATATTGCACACTCTTTTGTCCGCAATAAACAAGATGTATTGGATATCCGCCAAATTTTGGATGAACACAACAGTGGTATTCGCATCATCGCTAAAATTGAAAACCAGGAAGGTGTAGACAATATTGATGAAATCCTGGAAGTGGCAGATGGCGTAATGGTTGCTCGTGGCGACTTGGGTATTGAAGTTCCTCAAGAACGTATTCCGGGTATTCAGCGTATGTTGATTAAGAAATGTATTTTGGCAAGAAAGCCGGTTATCGTAGCAACTCAGATGTTGCACACTATGATTAATAATCCTCGTCCGACTCGTGCCGAAGTTACTGATATTGCTAATGCGATTTATTATCGTACCGATGCTTTGATGTTGAGTGGTGAAACTGCATACGGTAAATATCCGGTAGAAGCAGTTAAAACAATGGCGAAGATTGCTGCACAGGCAGAAAAAGATAAGATGGAAGAAAATGATATTCCTATCCGTCTGACCCCGGAGAATGCAGATGTAACTGGATTCCTTGCAAAACAAGCCGTACGTGCTACTAATTTATTGCCGATTCGTGCAATTATTACAGATAGTTTCAGTGGTTTGACAGCACGTAGCTTGGCTGCTTACCGTGGAAAATATCCAGTATTGGCTGTTTGTTATAGTGAAAAGACTATGCGTCATTTGGCTCTTTCTTACGGTGTGGAAGCTATTTATATGCCAGAAAAAGCAAATGGTCAGGAATATTACTTTACGGCTCTCCGTAAGTTGTTGAATGATGGCGTGTTGTCGGAAACAGACATGGTTGCATATTTGAGCGGCGGTAAGGCTGGAACTAAAACATCATTCCTTGAAATTAACCAGGTAGGTGATGTGTTGAAAAATGCTGATGAATACGTGTTGCCCAATCGTAACCGTTACCTCTAAGTTATAACATAGTAATATGAAAGAAACGGACGCTCTGGATGAGTATATACTTCAACATATAGATGAAGAAGAAGATTATCTGAAAGCATTATATCGGGCGACGCATGTAAAATTATTGCGTCCCCGTATGGCTTCAGGGCATCTGCAGGGACGTATGTTGAAAATGTTTGTGCGCATGATACGTCCGAAACAAGTACTTGAGATAGGTACTTATAGCGGATATTCCGCTCTCTGTCTGGCAGAAGGATTGGAGGAAGGAGCAATGCTCCATACCTTCGAGATCAATGATGAACAGGAGGATTTTACTCGTCCGTGGCTGGAAGGTTCTCCGTATGCTGATAAGATAAAGTTCTATATTGGCGATGCTCTGGAGATTGTGCCAGGGATGGATATAACCTTCGATATGGCATTTGTAGATGGGAACAAGCGTTTTTATGTAGAATATTATGAAATGATTCTGCAAAAGATGCATTCGGGAGGTTACATTATCGCCGACAATACGTTGTGGGATGGACATGTGCTCGAAGAACCGCATCACACAGATACGCAAACCATCGGAATAAAGAAATTCAATGATTTAGTAGCAGCTGATACGCGTGTGGAGAAGGTTATTCTCCCTTTGCGTGACGGGCTGACTATCATACGTAAAAAGTAATAGATATGGAAACAACCAGACAAAATAAGATTGCTCGTCTTATTCAGAAAGAATTGAGCGAAATATTCTTGTTGCAGACTAAGGCAATGTCGGGAGTACTGGTATCGGTCAGTGTAGTTCGTATCAGTCCGGATATGAGTTATGCGCGTGTATATTTAAGTATATTCCCTTCGGAGCGTAGCGAGGAAATTGTAAAGAATATCAATGACAATATGAAGTCCATTCGTTTTGAGTTGGGCAATCGTGTTCGTCATCAATTACGTATCATTCCGGAGTTGAAGTTCTTTGTGGATGACTCGTTGGATTATGCTGCACATATTGATGAGTTACTGAAGAAGTAATAATCGAAATAAACAATAAACAATTGACAATTGGCCACTGAATGTAGACAAAGGAAGCAGACAAATAGTAGACGCGAACTTTGTACATCAATGGTCAATTGTTTGTTTTTGATTGTTAATTATTTGTCCTCAATAGAATATGAACTTCCCTTTTTATATAGCCAAGAGATATCTTTTTTCAAAGAAATCGCATAATGCGATCAATGTTATTTCTGCCATTTCGGTGTGTGGAGTCGCATTGGCTACATTGGCTTTGGTGTGTACACTTTCTGTATTCAATGGCTTTCAAGATTTGGTTGCTACTTTCTTTACGGCATTCGATCCGCAGTTGAAAATAACGGCTGTAAAAGGAAAAGTTTTCGATGGACAAGATCCTAGAATATTGCAGATACGAGAGCTTCCGGAAGTTGAACTGTGCTCAGAATCTCTGGAAGATAATATTATGGTGCAGTATCAGGATAAGCAGACAATGGCTGTATTAAAGGGTGTAGAAGATAATTTTGATCGTCTTACCCCCATAGACAGTATTTTATTTGGAAGGGGAGAGTTAATTCTTCACGATGAAGTGGTCGACTATGCCATTCCCGGCATTCAACTACTTTCTACTCTGGGGGCAAGTATCCGTTTTCTTGATCCTCTCGAAATCTATGCTCCTAAACGAGGAGCTAAAGTCAATTTAGCTAATCCGTCTACAGCTTTTTCTACGGGACAGTTATTTTCTTCAGGCTTGGTTTTTGCTGTTAATCAGGAAAAATATGACGGTTCTTACATTCTTACTTCCTTAAGATTTGCCCGTGACCTGTTTCAGTATACTTCAGAAGTCAGTGCCATTAATTTGAAATTAAAGCCAGAGGCTGATACAGATGCTGTGAAAGAAAAAATAGAACAGATTTTGGGAGAAGACTTTTGTGTATCCGACCGATACGAGCAGCAGGCAGATACTTTCCGTATCATGGAAATAGAAAAGCTTATCTCTTACCTCTTCCTTACCTTTATTTTAGTCATTGCTAGTTTTAATGTTATTGGTTCATTATCGATGCTTATTATAGACAAGCGGGACGATGTGAATACATTACGAAATTTAGGAGCCAATGATAATCAGATTGTCCGTATTTTCCTGTTCGAAGGTCGTATGATTTCTTTTATCGGAGCTTCACTTGGTGTAGTATTAGGTTTGTTCTTATGTTGGCTACAGCAGAAATATGGCCTGATAGCCTTAGGAAGTTCGGGAACTTTTGTGGTAGACGCCTATCCGGTGAGTGTACATCTGACAGATGTAATAGTGATTTTCATTACAGTATTGGCCGTAGGTTTTCTTTCTGTATGGTATCCGGTACGTTTCTTGAGCAAGCGATTGTTGAAGTAAAACTTGTATCGATATATGTGATGAACACTGCATTACAGGCTACATAGAAACAAGAGTGTCATTCGGAATGAAATGCAGTCGAGTAATCTCTTCCTTATTATATTCCGAATGACAATTTTATATTCTTTATATATACATAGACTAACTTCTTATTTTATCTTCAAAAGCCGAAAGAGCAGCTTTGGCACCTTCTCCCATAGAGATGATAATCTGTTTATAAGCCACATCCGAGACATCGCCGGCAGCATAAATACCAGGCACGGACGTGCGGCAGTTACGATCGGTTAGAATCTCCCCGGCACGGTTTACTTCCACTATCTCTTTAAACAACTCGCTATTGGCAGAGAGCCCTATTTGTATGAAGACACCATCGAATGGCATTTGCATTTCTTCACCGTTTTCCCGGTTCTTCAGCCTTAATGCATTCATTGAATTTCCGTCGCCTATCATTTCAAGGGTTTGTGTACTTGTCAATACTTTTACATTGGAAAGTGTACGCAGTTTATGTTGAAGGACGGTATCTGCCTTCAGGTTATCCATAAATTCAATAACTGTTACTTCCGAACAGATTCCTGCCAAATCAATAGCTGCTTCTACTCCCGAGTTTCCTCCTCCGATTACTGCTACTTTCTTGCCTTTATAAAATGGTCCGTCACAATGCGGACAGAATGCAACTCCCCGTCCGATATATTCAGTCTCTCCCGGTACGTTCAGTTTTCTCCACGATGCTCCGGTGGCAATAATCAGAGACGGTGCACGAAACTCTTCACCATCTTTAGTACGAAGTATTTTTTCGTTTCCTTCTACTATACATTCTTCAATTTTACGGTTATCATAAATGTCGATATGATATTCCTCCAAATGTTTGCGTAGATTACCAGCTAAGTCTTTTCCTGTAGTATATGCTACTGAAATGAGGTTTTCTATACCTACGGTCTCATTAACTTGTCCTCCTATCTGTCCCGCTATGAGTGCAACTTTCAATCCTTTTCGTGCCGAATAGATAGCGGCTGATGCTCCGGCCGGACCTCCACCAGCTATCAATATATCGAAGTGACGGGTAATGGGAGTGTTATCATTTATATCAGTAGTTTCTGTGTTGGCTTCCAGTTTATCTAACAGCTCGCCGAAAGAGCTTCTTCCAATATGCAGTCTTTCTTTACCGAGGAATACGGTGGGAACTGCTTGTATTTTAAGACGATCGCTTTCTTCCGGAAACAAAGTTCCGTCAATAGCTGTATGTTTAATTTGAGGATTCAACAGTGCCATCAGATTGAGTGCCTGTACTACATCGGGGCAATTTGTGCAACTGAGCGACATGTATGTAGTCAGCTGGATATTTCCCTGCAATCGCTTTAAGCGATTAAGTGTTACTGTATCCGGAAGGTTCTTGCCTTTCCCATCAGCATTAAGTATCGCAAGAATCAGCGAACTGAATTCGTGTCCGCCAGGTACTGCTTTGAAGCAGACTCCGGTGTCCTCTCCATCTTTCAGAAGATGAAACTCCAGACTTTCTCCCTCTGCTATGCGGCAAGAGAGTTTATCCGAGCAGGAAGCAGTATCCTCTAATAATTCTAGTAAATCCGTGCGAGACTCATGTCCCGCACGTACTTTTATGTCGAATACATAGTCGGCTTCCAGTGCTCTGAAGAGAGTTTTCAGTTGTTCTTTCAATGATGCATCCAACATAACTCCTCCTTTCCTGTTCAGATTTTACCAACAAGGTCGATACTTGGCTTCAGAGTTTCTGCTCCTTTCTTCCATTTAGCAGGGCAGACTTCACCGTCGTGTGCTGCTACAAACTGAGCTGCTTCTACTTTACGCAACAATTCGTCTGCGTTACGGCCAATGCTGTTATCCTGTATTTCTACTAACTTAATCAAACCTTCCGGATTTACCACGAAAGTACCGCGATAAGCCATACCGTCTTCTTCAATCATTACGCCAAATGCACGCGATAAGGCTCCGGTAGGATCGGCCAGCATCGGATATTGAATTTTACGGATGCTTTCAGATGCATCATGCCATGCTTTGTGCACAAAATGCGAATCAGTGCTTACAGAATAAACTTCCACTCCCATTGCTTTGAATTGTTCGTATTTCTCTGCCATATCTACCAGTTCGGTAGGACACACGAAAGTAAAGTCAGCAGGGTAGAAAAAGAAAATAGCCCATTTGCCTTTCAAATCTTCGTTTGATACTGTAACAAACTTTCCGTTATGATATGCCTGTACTTTAAACTCTGGAATTCTTGAATTGATGATTGTTGTCATAAGCTCTATATTTTAATATTATAAATTTGTAATTATTACAATGCAAAGGTAAAGCAACCGTTAAAGGCTAGCAATACCTAATTATAGGTATTTTATATTTGTAATAATTATAATTAAATAAAGATAGAGCAATACAGGAGACTAGATAGACTAAAAAGATATACCAATAAAAGAGGATAGAGAAGAATATTGTTACTCTAAAGAAATGCTGCGCACATGAATTTGTTCGTGTAGAAAAACCGAGGCCGATTCCTGAAATTTATCGACAGATTCAGTAGTAAGAAACTCACATTTTCCTCCAGTAGCGCAACGTTCTTTCATTTCCGGGTGACGATGCAGATAATCTTTCAGGCTTCGGCTGACGTATTCTCCTTGTGCAACAAGGCGGATATGTGCAGGAGTAAAGGTTCTGATCTTGTCCATAAGTAGCGGATAATGCGTACATCCTAAGATAATAGTGTCAATATCCGGATCTTTTTCAAGTAGTTGATTGATATATTTTTGAACAAAATAATCTGCTCCTTCCTGGTCAAATTCATTATTTTCTACCAAAGGTACCCACATAGGACAAGGAACTCCCGTAACATGAATGTCGGGAAACAGTTTGCGGATTTCAAGGGGATAAGATTCTGACTTGACTGTACCGGCAGTAGCCAGCAATCCTACGTGACGGCTTTTGGTCAGTTGACCGATGCACTCGGCTGTAGGTCGTATAACCCCCAGTACTCTTCGGCTTGCATCCAGATGTGGAAGATCATTTTGCTGTATGCTTCTCAACGCTTTTGCCGAAGCTGTGTTGCATGCGAGTATGACAAGCGGACATCCCAGCTCGAAGAGTTTTCTGACAGCTTGCAGGGTAAATTCGTATACCACCTCAAAAGAACGTGTACCGTATGGCGTACGTGCATTATCTCCCAAATAAATATAATTATATTCCGGAAGCAGTTCTCTGAACTTGTTGAGAATAGTCAGTCCTCCATAGCCGGAGTCGAATACGCCGATAGGTCCTGTCTGTACATGCATGGTGAGAAGTTTTTTGGATAGGTTATAAAGAATAGCGAAGAATCTCGAACTGAGAGCACGTATTATGTGCAACGAGATTCTTCGCTATTGTTCAGAATGACAATATAGTCTTCTTAATATTACTGAACCGGAGCAGCAGCCGGAGTAGCTGGAACAGCAGTCAGGCTGATACCCAATTTAGTTTTGATGTCATTAGTTACATCTTTTGATACAGTTTCATCGATATAAGGAATATCAGTTCTGTTCAAGTCGAATACATAAGTATATCCGCCGGCAGCACCAACAGCTTTCACAGCATCTTCCATTTTTTTGTAGATAGGCTCCATCATTTCACCATAAGCCTTTTGCAACTGCTGCTGTGCTTCCTGCTGGAACTGCATTCCTTTTTCAGACATTTCCTGCAATTCTTTTTGACGACGTTCCTGAATATTCTGTGGCAGTGATTTCTGTTCCTGCTGATATTCTGCATACTTTTTGTTAAACTCGTCAGAAGCACGTTTTATTTCGTCTTCGTACTGTTTCTGCATAGTCTGAATGTCAGTCTGTGCTTTTGCATATTCTGGCATAACTGGGATAATGTCCATTGACTTGAAGTGTGCAAACTTCTGTGCGAAGACACTCATCGGAGCGATGAGTAAAAGTAAAAAAGCAATTTTCTTCAACATAATTCTTAGTTTCTATATTTGTTTATAATTGTTCTTGTTTACGATTGTGCAAATGTATAAAATTAATTTGAATATCCTAATTTCGAAAGAATTTCATTACTGATATCAATGCGCGGAGAAGCAAATATCATGCTTTGTGCCGATGCCCGGTCCAATACAACATCGTATCCAGCCTGAGTGGCTACTTCTTTTACGGCATTGTAGATAGCATCCTGAATAGGAGTAATCAGTTCCTGACGTTTTTTCATGATGGTACCTTCCGGTCCAAAATAATTCTTACGCAATTCGGCCGCTTCTTTTTCTTTTCCTACAATTGCTTCTTCTCTGGCTGTTTTTTGTGCCGCAGTCAGCGATTCTGCATCTTTCTGGTAGCTTTCATAAAGTTTCTTCGCTTCTGCTGTCTTGGCTTCTATTTCGCTTTGATACTGTTTGGAAAGAGCTTCCAATTGTTGGTTAGCCTGTTCGTAAGCCGGAATCTGTTTCAAGATATACTCCATATCAATCAAGGCAAAGCGTTGTGCATTTGCTGTCATCATACAAGCTATAAATAACACGGTAGATAGAATAAATCTTTTCATAGGCCAAATATAATTAAGGGTTAAGAAAAAAAGAATGAAGAATTAAAAATGAAAGAAACAGTCTGTTCAATCTATTCCCCATTCTTGATTCTTCATTCTCTGAATATTTTAGAATTCTTGTCCGATAATGAAGTGGAACTGGCTTCCACCATACTGTGTCGAACCGTTAATCTTATCAAATCCGTATGCCCAGTCAATACCCATCATACCAATCATCGGGAGGAAGATACGTACACCGACACCGGCAGAGCGTTTCAAACTGAATGGATTGAATTTTCCAACTTCTGTCCATGCATTACCTGCTTCTACGAAGCCCAGTGCATAGATACTGGTTGAGTTTTCAAGCATCAGCGGGTAGCGCAATTCTGCACCCAAACGAATATAAGCGTAACCTTCACTTCCGTAAGGAGTCAGGGCTCCATTTTCGTAACCACGCAGTGCAATCGTTTCCGAAGCGTAGTTGTAACTGTATCCTGTCATACCGTCACCACCTACATAGAATGTTTCAAACGGAGAACGTTTGTACTTGTTGAAGTGCCCCAGAAGACCAAACTCGGTACGTGTCATGATTACCGGACATTTTTGGATATCCATCAGCGCTGTATAAGTTTTGGCTTTAAATTTCCATTTGTGGTATTCAATCCATTTATACATGCTGGCTGCATCTTCGTAATTGTCTTTTCCGTATGTAGAATAGTCTTTATTGCTGAACAAAGAATACGGAGGAGTAATTTGCAGTGAAGCACTGAACTCGGAACCGTAACGTGGGAAAATCGGGTTATCGGTAGAGTTACGAGATAAAGTCAGGTTCAGGCTTAAGCTATTACAGTTACCGGTATTCATATACTGACCGTTGTTCAGCATAATGTACAGATAACTCCAGTCTTTCAGCATAAAGCGTTGGTAAGATAGTTCGGCAGACAGTGTAAAGTAGTCATCCGGCCATCTCAGACGCTTACCCCATCCTACGGAAACACCAAACATCTTGATAGACTTGTCTGGGTCGTAGTAAGATTCGTAGTTATCGTAATATCCACCGTACATGTTGCCGTAGCCGTACAGGTAGTTGTAATAGTTGTTCATATAAGCCGAGTTATAGTACTGGCTGCTGACGTCGGTCTGTATAGAGTAGAATGCCGATACAGAGAATGAAGTCGGACGTTTTCCTCCAAACCAAGGATCGAAGAATGATACACTATACGACTGATAGTACTGACCGTTCGTCTGTCCGCTGATGGTTAAAGTCTGTCCGTCGCCCTGTGGCAGGAATCCTCGGTAGTTATCGTTTTTACGGAATAAGTTGGCAAACGAGAAGTTTGTAAATTTCAAACTCAGTTTACCGATAATACCGGTTTGCCCCCATCCGGCAGAGAATTCTACCTGGTCATTGGCTTTCGATTCCAGTTTCCAGTTAATATCTACTGTACCGTCTTCCGGATTAGGCTTGATTCCCGGATCTATATTTTCAGGGTTAAAGTGTCCCATCTGAGCAATTTCACGGTAAGAACGTTCGATTGCTTCTTTACTGAAGAGGTCTCCCGGACGTACACGCAACTCACGGCGTACAATGTTTTCGTACAAACGGTCGTTACCATTGATGCGTACATGTTTAATAGAAGCCTGTGGACCTTCTACAATACGCATTTCCAGGTCAATAGAGTCGTTGTTGATGTTTACTTCTACCGGATCAAGGTGAAAGAAGACATATCCACGGTTATAATAGTTATTTCCGATAGCATCTTCATCGGTATTGATACGGTCGTTCAGCAATTTCTGGTTATATACATCACCATGTTTCATGCGGAGCTGTTGGCTCAGCAAGTCCGAAGGATACACTGTATTACCTACCCAGGTAATGTTTCTCAGATAGTATTTTGTACCTTCTTCAATTTTCATGTATACATCAACAGTTTTATCATCGTAAGCAGATACGCTGTCTTCTACGATTTGGGCGTCACGATATCCCAATTCGTTATATTTTTCGATAATTTTCTGTTTATCTTCTTCGTATTTTTCTTCGATGAATTTCTTGGTGCGGAACAAGTTGATGAGTTTACCTTTTTCGTTGGTTTTCTTCATCACACGTTTCAGCTTTTTATCGCTCAGCACAGAGTTTCCCTCGATGGTAATTTTATGTACCTTTACTTTGGCTTTCTTGTCGATATTTACATCTACGTAAACTTGTTCTTTATTTGCAGTATCCTCACGTTCTATAATGTTGACTTCTGCATTCTTGAAACCTTTTTCATCAAAATGCTTCTTGATAATGATTTTGGCACGATCTATCATGTTCGGAGTAATCTGCATACCCTTAACCATGTTTCCCAGTTTTTGCTGTAAATCTTCACGTTCGCTCTTTTTCACTCCATGAAAAGCGATATCGGTGATTCGCGGACGTTGAGTCAGCTGAATGCGCAAATAAATCTTATTTCCTTCAATCTTGTCTGCTACAATTTTTACGTCGGAGAACAAGCCGTGACGCCAGTATCGTTTTACGGCACTGGTAATGTCGTCTCCGGGTACAGTAATCGTTTGTCCTACAGCTAAACCAGATATGCCAATCAGGACATAGTCTTCGTAATTCTTAATACCATCCACTTTGATATCGGCTATTTCGTATTTTTTCGGAGTTCCGTTATACAGAATAACCGGAGTATCGCTGTTAGTCGTTGTATTATTCTCCTGTGCATATCCGTTTGTGGTAAAACAGAATACACTTGTCAGAGTCAATAGGATGAGGGAAAAACAGTATCGCATCTTTACTTTAATATTTGTTCACTTGTTTTGCCAAATCGGCGTTCTCTTCTTTGATAATCACAAATAGCTTTATATAACTCTTCAGCTTTGAAATCCGGCCAGAATGTATCACAGAAATACAATTCCGAGTAGGCACATTGCCAAAGCAGATAGTTGCTGAGTCGGATTTCTCCACCTGTACGTATCAGCAGTTCCGGATCCGGCATATAGTTTGTTGCCAAATGCTCGTCTATAGTTTGGTCGGTAATGCTGTTGATATCCAGTTCTTTATTTGCTACTTTCCGGGCTATGTTTTTTACAGCTTCAGTCAGTTCCCATTTTGAAGAATAGCTTAAGGCCAATGTGAGACACATCCCCGTATTACCGGATGTTCGCTGTATGCAATGGTTAAGACGTTCCAACACGTTGGCCGGGAGTTTATCTGTGTCGCCTATGATACGGAAGCGGATGTTGTTTTTCATGAACGTTTCCTCTTCAAGAGAGTCCATAAGCAAATTCATCAATGCTGACACTTCCTCTGCCGGACGATTCCAGTTCTCGGTAGAAAAAGTGTACAGAGTGAGATATTTCACACTCAATTTTGCCGCTTCTTCGGTAATGACGTGTACGGTTTCCGCTCCTGCCTGGTGTCCAACGGTACGTATTTCTCCCCGTTGTTTAGCCCAGCGTCCGTTTCCATCCATGATGATGGCAATGTGTGCCGGAATCCGTGTCCTGTCTATTTGTTCTTTATATGACATAGCGTATAAGTTCAAGATTGATAGTTTACCATTTTGGTGCAAAGCCCAAATGATTGATTCGTCCTCTGCTCATTGAGCCGTCGCCCCAGATAATCCAGATGAAATTATGCTCATCTACAGTACAAGAGTAGCTTTGAGTTTCTGCATATCTTTCAGTGAAGGTCTTGTCATCCTCTGTCGGTTTGGCAAACGTTTCATGGATAGCAATGTTATCCCAGCTTAATCCGTTGTCTGTTGAGCTGTAGAGTAATGCAAATGCTTCATGAGTACCGTCGGATGCCTTTGATGCACCACCAAATGCATATAGTTTTTTATTGTAATAAATCATAGTTGGGTTGGTGATATTAGGACAACTCAATGTATCTGGCTGTGTATAGGTTATCCATGAGTTATCACTCGACAGACGGCTGCATACAATACCGGTTTTTTCGCTAGCCGTTTCTCCGCTGCTCATTACTATCGTACGATAGAGTGTATTATTGTGTGATGCGGGTACTGTGACAGCAGAAAACGGTTGTGCAGTTGCAGGGAATATAATCGGTGCAGAGCCATTGCCGTCGTCTGTGCAAGAATAAGCTCCATTGCTTACAGTCAGGCTGGTAAAGGTCTTTTCGGTGTTGGCTTTGCGGGCATATAAAGTGGTATTATGGCCGGAAATCAGTTGTGAAAAACCTTCAGTGGCATTTGCAACCTGAATTTCTTCATAGCCATTTGTTGTCAATTTGTACAATTTGCTTTGTGCAAGGAAATAGATTTCATTATTCCATAAAGTGGCAGAATAAGGATCTGTATTTTGAGGAAGCGGAGTTTCCATTTCTTTCCATGCGCCCGGAACAGCACCCGAGAAGTCGCTGTTGTAGCTGATTGTAGTGTACTGAAGTGTTGGAGCTCCATTGGCTATACCAAATACATAAATCTTATTGTCTTTGTAGATGGCTTTCTGTTCTGTCAGGTCGGTAGTGAATGTATGTGTATCGTATACAGAGTGCCAAATCAATGAATCCGGATCCTGGGTGTGTACATTGATTTTAACTGTATAGGGACGACCTTTTGATAAATCGTATGCAGTCACTTGGAATTGAAGCGGACCGAATGAGAAGTCAATAGAGTCGGTACTGGTCCATAAGGTATCGGTCGGTTCACCATCAGCCGATTTTTTCTTTCCGTATAAAATATAGTTGCTGTCCGCTTTAATATTGGTAATTACTTTTGAGATGTCTGTACCGACAGGTAGTGAATCCTTATTTTCAATAGTTCTGTTTATCTGGTCAATAGTAAAAGGATAGTCCGACATATCTACTGCATCATAGTAAATAGAATCGTTCCCTTCTTTATCTTTTCCTGTTACTTTTACTTTCAGTGTGCCCAGTGAAAACGATTTGATACTGGAATCGGAACTGTATGTTATTTCTGTTACCTCAGTATCCAGACACGAGGTAAATGTAGAAGCTGTTAAAAACAAGCCGACGAAGGCTGGTAAAAACTTTATTTTCATTTGCAAATGATTTCTATTATTACAAGTTGCAAAAGTAGAAAGTTTTTTTTCGAATCACCACTTTTGTGTCAAGTTTTATATAAAATTATGGATAAACGTGCCTTTTTTATCTGCCATTCAGAAGATTTTATCCGCAATAGAGTGTAATGGAAACCTATGGATGTATGATGGAATGAGACTGGATACACAGGTAGATGGGATAAGTAAGGACTTTTAACCGACGCCGTCGGACGGTCATTCGGTGATGTCGTTTTTGTATCCGGCATCGCCGGCTGTTCGGCCGATGACGCCGGATGAAGAAAAGAATTTGTATTTTAAATATATATATCTGATTATAAACTGTTTTCTTTTGGGATATAATGTGCGGTAGTAACTCCGCCTCGTTCGAAGTAAGTAGCCTGTATTCCAGCTGGAATAAGAGGGGCCTTTACACCTTGTTGCAGAGAAGTACGGGAATGTTCCACATAGATTTCGTCCCAATATCCACTGTCGATAAAACTTTGTAAGAGCTGACTTCCTCCTTCGACCAGCAGTGACTGGATTTTCTGTTCGTACAGATAATCGGCTATCTGGGGAATAATGGACCGGTTAAAATCCAACCGGATGTAGCGGATAGCGTCTGTAGAGTCTTTTTCACGATTGGTAAAGACACAGGTGGGAACTGAACCGTCGAACAGTTTCAGCGAAGAAGGAAGGGTTAATTCTTTGTCGATTACAAGACGAAGCGGATTTTTTCCGTACCAATGGCGTGTTGTCAGTGACGGATTGTCAAGTAAAGCCGTTTTCCTTCCTACAAGAATAGCCTTATGCTCTGCACGCTGTTTATGCACGTACATGGACGTGAGTGGAGTAGATAAAACTACCGGGCTGCCTCCTTCACGAAGAATGTCGATAAACCCATCGCTCGACTGTGCCCATTTTAATGTGATATAAGGGCGTTTTCGGGTATTGAAAGTGATGAAACGTCTGATGAGCTCCTGGCATTCTTTTTCTAAGACTCCTACTGTAACCTGAATTCCTGCATCCTGTAATTTACGTATTCCTCTGCCTGCTACCAGCGAGAAAGGGTCTACGCAGCCAATCACTACCCGGGGAATACCTTTACTGATAATCAGGTCGGCACATGGCGGTGTCTTGCCGTAGTGTGAACAAGGTTCCAGACTGACATAGATGGTCGATTCTTTGAGTAACGCTTCGTCTTTTACCGAGCGGATGGCATTGACCTCGGCGTGACCTTCTCCACAGCGGATGTGGTATCCTTCTCCAATGATGCGGTCTTTGTACACGATGACGGCTCCTACCATGGGATTAGGAGCTGCATTGCACAATCCGTTTCGTGCAAGCTGTATACAGCGGCTGATATATTTTTCGTCTTTTGTCATCATCTTGTATTTTATTTTTAAATTTGCATATTATGCATCCTATTTACACATATATAAAAAATACATTGTCTGGAATTTATCCCGACACAGAGACTTCTGCTTTGGCGAAATGGATATTGACTGAGTTATTCCAATTCTCGGTGACAGAACTTTATACAGGCAAAGATATGAATTTTCCGGAGGATAACCGGAGAAAACTGGAGGAGATTCTGGAGCGCTTGAAACGTTATGAACCGTTGCAGTATATCATCGGTGAGGTTTCGTTTGCCGGTCTGTGTCTGGAAGTAACGCCCGATGTACTGATTCCGCGTCCTGAAACTGCGGAGCTGATAGACTGGATTGCTGCGGACTATTCTCGTGGGGGAGTCCGTATCTTGGATATCGGAACAGGAAGCGGATGCATTCCGATTGCTTTGGCAAACCGTCTGCCGGAGGTACAGGTTACTTCGTGGGATGTTTCGGAAAAGGCTTTGCAGGTAGCTGCACGGAATGCAGACAAGAATAAAGCCCGTGTTTTGCTGGAAAGAGTCGATGTGTTGTCTGCTGATATTCCTTCGGTGCAGGTGGATGTGTTGGTCAGTAATCCTCCTTACATCACGGAGAGTGAGCGGGCGGAGATGGAGCGTAATGTGCTCGACTGGGAACCGGAACTTGCTCTTTTTGTGCCCGATACCGATCCTTTGCTGTTTTATCGGCGGATAGCGGAAATCGGACAGCAGATATTGTGCGAAGGAGGAACTTTATATTATGAAATAAACCGTGCATACGGCCCGGAAACTGTGGCATTGCTGCAGGAAATGGGGTATGGGCAAATTGAACTGAGAAAAGATTTGTCTGGCAACGACCGTATGATTAAGGCTGTTAAAACCATTTTATGAAAGAATATACGGAAGCAGAACTGAAATATAAGGCCGAAGCCTATTGCTCAAAATCAGAGCATTGTCCGGCAGAGGTAAGAGAAAAGCTGCGTCAGTGGGGTGCAGAACCGGAAGTGGCGGAACGGATTCTTTCCGGTTTGGCAAAAGACCGCTTTCTGGATACCTCCCGTTTTTGTCGGGCTTTTGTGCGCGATAAGTATCGCTTCAATCAGTGGGGAAGGATGAAGATTGTACAGGCCTTGCGCATGAAGCAACTTCCTTCTGAGGATATAGAGGCCGGGCTGGAAGAAATTGACGAAGAAGAGTACAACAATGTGCTGAAATTGTTGCTGGCGCAGAAAGCCAAAGGCTTGAAAGCTGGAAGCGACTATGAACGGAATTCAAAACTGATTCGTTTTGCGGTGAGCCGCGGATTTGCGATGGACGAAGTGTTACGTTATATCAGACAAACGGATGAGTTTCTGGACTGACTGGAAAGACTTTTTCTTTCCTCGTTTTTGTGTAACTTGCGGCAGACCGTTGCTGGCAGGAGAGAAGGCCTTGTGTGTATCTTGTATATCCGGCCTTCCTTATACAGGACTGGGAAATACATCCGGCAATGAAATGGAACGTTGTTTTTGGGGACGCTTCCCGGTAGAACGGGCTACCTCTTTGTTCTTTTATAAGAAAGACGGTCATGTAGCACAGATTCTGTATGGGATGAAATATAAGGGCCGCAAAAAGCTTTGCTTGCAAATGGGAAGGCTGATAGCAGAAGAGCTGAAACCGTCAGGATTCTTCGACGGTGTAGATTATCTGCTTCCCGTTCCTTTGCATCCGTCGCGTAAGAAAAGAAGAGGATATAATCAGAGCGAACTGCTGGCTCAAGGCATTTCCATGTATACTCATATTCCACTTTGTACAGAAGCGGTATGCCGTATTCATAACAATGAAAGCCAGACACACAAGAGCGGGTTCGAACGATGGCAGAATGTATCACAACTTTTTCGGGCTACCGGTGCTGCACAATCGTTAAGTCATACTCATGTAATGATTGTTGATGATGTACTCACTACAGGAGCCACTCTGATTTCCTGTGCCGATGCTTTGGCGCAGGTAGAGGGGATACGGATTAGTGTCGTTACGCTTGCCTGGGCTAAATAGAATCGTCTGATAATTTTTTTCATAAAAATAATGATTCATTATTTTCTTATACCAATGTATTTCCATAATTTTGCAGAAATGTTTATTAGATAATTGCTAATTATGAAAGCTTTGGAAAGATTATTCGCAGAAAAGTTACTGAAGGTAAAAGCTGTTAAGATTCAGCCAGCAAATCCGTTTACTTGGGCATCAGGTTGGAAGTCTCCTATTTACTGTGACAACCGTAAGACTTTGTCTTATCCTGCTCTACGTAACTTTGTTAAGTTGGAGATTTGTCGTGTGATTCTTGAAAAATTCGGAGAGGTGGATGCCATTGCGGGTGTAGCTACAGGAGCTATCGCACAGGGAGCATTGGTTGCCGAAGAATTAAACCTTCCGTTCGTTTACGTTCGTTCAAGTCCAAAGGATCATGGATTGGAAAACTTAATCGAAGGCGAATTGCGTCCGGGTATGAAAGTTGTAGTAGTAGAAGACTTGATTTCTACAGGTGGAAGCAGTTTGAAGGCTGTTGAAGCTATCCGTCGCGACGGTTGCGAAGTGATTGGTATGGTTGCTTCATTTACTTATGGCTTCGATGTTTCTGTAGAAGCATTTAAACATGCAAAAGTAGAATTGGTTACACTGACTAACTACAATGCAGTATTGGATGCAGCATTGAAAACTGATTATATCAACGAAGAAGATATTCCGGTATTACAGGCTTGGAGAGAAGATCCTTCTCACTGGACAGGAAAATAAGTAAAGTTTTTCTTATTAAATAATAGAGGCACGGATTACACGGAGCTCACGGTTTGGAGAATGAACCGTGTTTGTCCTTGCAATCCGTGTTCTTTTTTTAATTATTATGGTAAAGTTTGAAAGTGAAGTAAAGCATGTTCCTTATAGCCAGGAACGAGTATATACAAAATTGGCCGATTTGAATAATCTGGCTTCTGTACGTGAACGTTTGGATTTGCTGAAAGACAAGTTGGAAGGAAAACTGGAAGATATGTCGTTCGACCAGGATTCGCTTACACTGAAGGTACAGGGCATTAGTCTGACGTTGCGTATCGTGGAGCGTGAACCAATGAAGTGTATTAAATTTGAAGGAGACAAGACACCCATTCCTTTGAACTTGTGGATACAGATTCTGCCGGTTACCGATGTGGAAGCGAAAATGAGAGTGACAATTGGGGCGGAAGTGAATATGTTTATGAAAGCAATGGTATCCAAACCGCTGAAAGAAGGAGTGGATAAACTGGCAGACATGCTGGCTATGATACCTTATTAATAGTTTGATTATGGCTCAGAAACTTTGGGAAAAAAATGTGCAGGTAAATGCCGAAATCGATCGCTTTACAGTAGGGCGCGACCGTGAACTGGATATTTATCTGGCTAAGCATGATGTATTGGGCTCGATGGCTCATATTACCATGCTTGAGAGTATAGGCTTGCTGACAGCAGAAGAACTGAAGGTGTTGCTGGAAGAACTGAAAGCGATTTATGCTTCTGCAGAAAGAGGAGAGTTTGTGATAGAGGATGGTATAGAAGATGTTCATTCTCAGGTGGAATTGATGCTGACCCGTAAACTGGGAGATGTGGGAAAGAAAATCCATAGTGGACGTTCGCGCAACGATCAGGTTTTGCTCGACTTGAAGTTGTTTACCCGTGAGCAGTTGAGAGGGGTAGCCGAAGCGGTGGAAGATTTGTTCCGTGTGCTGATTGCACAGAGCAACCGCTATAAAGATGTATTGATGCCGGGATATACACATTTGCAGATTGCCATGCCTTCTTCTTTTGGCTTGTGGTTTGGTGCGTATGCAGAGAGTTTGGTAGATGATATGATGTTCTTACAGGCTGCTTATAAGATGTGTAACCGTAACCCGTTGGGTTCGGCAGCCGGATATGGTTCTTCTTTCCCGCTCGACCGTGAGATGACAACTCGTCTACTGGGATTCGATTCCATGAACTATAATGTAGTGTATGCGCAGATGGGACGTGGAAAGATGGAAAGAAATGTAGCCTTTGCACTGGCTTCTATTGCCGGCACATTGTCTAAGCTGGCTTTCGATGCCTGCATGTTCAGCAGCCAGAACTTCGGTTTTGTGAAGTTGCCGGACGAATGTACTACCGGCTCCAGTATCATGCCTCATAAGAAAAACCCGGATGTATTTGAGTTGACTCGTGCCAAATGCAATAAGATCCAGGGATTGCCACAGCAGATTATGCTGATTATGAATAATCTTCCTTCGGGATACTTTCGTGACCTTCAGATTATCAAGGAAGTGTTCTTGCCGGCTTTCGAAGAGTTGAACGACTGCTTGCGAATGGCTACTTACATCATGGATAAGATAAAGGTGAACGAACACATATTGGACGATGACAAGTATCTGTATATTTTCAGTGTAGAAGAGGTCAACCGTCTGGCTGCCGAAGGAATGCCTTTCCGCGATGCTTATAAGAAGGTAGGATTGGATATTGAGGCTGGTAAGTTTACACATAACAAACAGGTGCATCATACTCATGCCGGAAGTATCGGCAATTTGTGTAACGACAAGATTGAAGCCTTGATGAATGAAGTTGTGTCCGGATTTGGCTTCGATACGGTAATGTGTGCAGAGAAGTCTTTATTAGGACGATAATGTAATATTTATAAAAGAAAAACGGGTGAAATGTTTGGAAGGTATTGTAAAAGTTTCTACATTTGCACCCGTAACGCGGAAATAGCTCAGTTGGTAGAGCATAACCTTGCCAAGGTTAGGGTCGCGAGTTCGAGTCTCGTTTTCCGCTCTTGTAGGCTGCTCGAATGGTGGAATCGGTAGACACGAGGGACTTAAAATCCCTTGGCCATTGCGGCTGTGCGGGTTCAAGTCCCGCTTCGAGTACTTGAAAAGGCTTCTGTAAATTCTAAAAAGGATTTATAGAAGCCTTTTTTAATGGCATAGGTTATAATTAAAAATAAATCTTTTATGAAGAACTTTTTATTTACAGCAATTCTGCTGTTGTGTGTGGCTATGGGGAGCAATGCACAAACCAATACATTGAAATTTAATAAAGACGGTAAATTTAAGATTGTACAGTTTACGGATTTGCATATCAAATGGCAGGATACCCGTTCGGATATTGCATTTACTTGTATAAAAAATACATTGGAGGCTGAAAAACCGGATTTGGTGGTATTGACAGGTGATATTATTTACAGTGCTCCGGCTGATAAGAATTTTCGTCATGTGATGGAATTCATTTCACAATATAAGATTCCTTTTGCTCTTGCATTTGGCAATCACGACCGGGAACAGGGGTTGAGTAACGCGGAGTTGTTGAAGATTGCACGTGAGTTTCCTTATTGTGTGGCTTCGGATGTGGAAAATTTGACTGGAGATGGTAATTATACGCTGGAAGTCAAAGGAGGAAACGATGATAAAAATAAGATGATTCTTTATTTTATCGATTCGAACCGTGGTTCTTTACTTGAGGAACAGGGAGTAGGAGGTTATGATTATATTCATTTGGATCAGGTAAACTGGTATGTGGAGACGAGTCGTACTTATACCAAGCAGAACGGCGGCACTCCTCTGCCGGCATTGGCTTTCTTCCATATTCCTCTGCCGGAATATAACCTGGCTGCACAGAATGAGAATACTACATTGTATGGTATCCGAAGAGAAAAGGCTTGTTCTCCTGAATTGAATTCAGGTTTATTTGCGGCTATGAAAGAACAGGGAGATATAATGGGGGTATTTGTAGGTCATGACCATGATAATGACTATGCTGTAAACTGGTATAATATTTTGTTGGCTTATGGCCGTTTCACAGGAGGCCCTACAGAGTATATTCATATTCCTAATGGGGCGCGTGTGATTGAGTTGACGGAAGGGAAACGGATAATTGATACTTATATCCGTTTGACAAATGGTTCGATAGAACAACGGACCTCGTTTCCTGCTGATTATGTGAAATAATCGGACTGCTGATGGAATGTTCCGAAGTGAATGTTTTTACTTATATCCGGCCTTTGCAGAGAAGAAATCTGTGAAGGCCGGCTTTTTATTACAGAATGTTGAAGGTCTGTGAGGAATTCTTTTATGCCTGATCGATTGGGGAGGATGTTCTGGCTTTCTTCCAAAATAGAAGAAAGCGAATGGCTGTGCCTATAAGGGCAAGAGACAGTCCGGTGTAAAATACTGCAATAAATGATTCGGGGAGCAGGTGCAGGCGGCGTATGCCGACTCCCATTCCCATCATGACAGCCATCATAATCCATCCTTTCACATCGAAAAAGGAGAAGGGGCAGTTTTTGTGTTGCTTTTGCAGGATACGTTGTGTGTGTTTTTTATATACCTTATGAAAGATGAGTCCGAAAAAGAGGAGGAAGATGAGGCTGGCCTCACAGATTTTGAAAAGCCAATAATGGGATGTGTGAAACCAGTATGTAATACCAATCTGAAGGATATTAATGCCTGCTATCAGCCAGATTATTCCTGCTGTGATGAGTAATGTGTATTTGGAGACTCCGTATCGCATGGTGTGAATGGTTTTCTTTTGTGTGAAGTCTTGCCATTGTTCTTGAATCGGAGGGAACAATGGCAAGACTGTGGTTGGATTAGAACCATTTGATTTTTCTGAAAATAATCAGTGCTGTAACTGACAGGCAGACGGAAATGAGTGCAATCAAACTGAAAGCGTGAGGTACGTGTTCCAGATGAATGTCTACATTCATTCCATAAAAACTGGCTATCAATGTGGGAACCATCAATACAATGGAAAGGCTGGTCATGCGTTTCATGATGGTATTGACATTGTTGGATATAATGGAGGCAAACGCATCCATTGTACCTGTCAGAATGTCGCTGTAAATGTTGACCATGTTATGTGCTTGCTTCAGTTCGATAAGCACATCCTCCGTCAGTTCTGAATTTTGGTAATCCTTTTCATTGAAGATATTGCCGAGTTTTCCAATCATGGTTTCATTTCCACGGATGGAGGTGTTGAAATAAACCAGGCTTTTCTGTAGGTTCATTAAACGGAGCAAGTCTTCGTTTCGGATGCTTTTTTCCAATTCTTTTTCCGCACAGCTGACTTCGTTGTTTATTTGTTTTAAGTATTTCAGAAACCATACGGCTGAGGAGTAGATTAGCCGTAAGATGAGTTCGTACTTATTAGGAACATTGATTCCTTTTCTGCGGGTATGTTCAATAAAGTCGGGAATCATTTCGGTGGAATGGTAGCATACGGATACTACAATTTCATTGTTGGTAATGATTCCGATGGGTACTGTGGTGTATGCGACTTTGTCTTGTGGGGTTTGTATAGGAATACGCAGAATAGTCAATAACCAATTTCCTTCTGTATCGGTTCGCGGACGTTCGTCGGTGTCTGCTATATCATGTAGGAAAGAAGCAGGTACTTTTAGCGTGTTTTGTAGAAAATCAAAATCTTCTTGGGTGGGGCATTCTACGTTTACCCAGCAGTGGGGAAGCCAATTGGGTTTTTCAATAAATCCGGCTTCACAATAAAGATACTTTCTCATTGTGCTATTCCTTTCTTGTTTTTGTATCCGTTGAAAGGGTAACACAAGAACATCAAAACCTTATTTTACTTCTTCAACGGAGAAGGTAAATACTTGTAAGTGTACGTTCGCGGGTTTGAATCGTCCATAATGATAGTTTTTGGGGATTTATAAAAAAAGTTCGTCTTGTTGGAGACGAACTTTTGCTCTTCAGGTTGGACTTGAACCAACGACCCTCTGATTAACAGTCAGATGCTCTAACCGACTGAGCTACTGAAGAATGGTGCAATTGTGTTTAGAAAGCTCTTCAGGTTGGACTTGAACCAACGACCCTCTGATTAACAGTCAGATGCTCTAACCGACTGAGCTACTGAAGAATGGTGCAATTGTGTTTAGAAAGCTCTTCAGGTTGGACTTGAACCAACGACCCTCTGATTAACAGTCAGATGCTCTAACCGACTGAGCTACTGAAGAAGGTTTTTTCTCAATTGCGAGGCAAAGGTAGTAGGATATTTTGAAATATGCAATATCTTTGCAAAAAAAATATTACTAATGGACAAAATTCTTGGAATGGGCAATGCTTTAGTGGATATTTTGGCTGTTTTAGACAATGATTTGTTACTTGAAGAGCTGAATTTGCCAAAAGGAAGCATGCAGTTGATAAATGAAGAGGTATTGCAGAAAGTGCGAGGGAAGTTTGCCTCATTACCTACTCATCGTGCAACCGGTGGGGCAGCGTGTAATACAATAGCGGCTTTGGCTAAACTGGGAGCTACTCCCGGATTGATAGGAAAGGTTGGTGAGGATGAAAACGGCCGGTTTTTTACAGCTACCTTGCAGGACTATGGGGTAACAACCAATTTATTGTCGGGTAGTTTGCCTACAGGGATAGCCTCTACTTTTATATCTCCGGGTGGAGAGCGTACATTTTGTACCTATCTGGGGGCTGCAGCGACATTAAAAGCAGAGGATTTGTCACCTGAAATGTTCGAAGGATATACCTATTTTTATATAGAGGGATATTTATTGCAGGATCATGACCTTATTTTACGTGCAATGCAGTTGGCTAAACAGGCAGGACTACAGATTTGTCTCGATATGGCAAGTTACAATATTGTAGAAGAAGAGCGTGAATTCTTTGCTATGTTGATAGAGCGCTATGTGGATATTGTATTTGCAAATGAAAGCGAAGCAAGGGCTTATACTGGCAAGGACCCTATGGAGGCTTTGGATGAAATATCTTCTTTATGTAGCGTTGCTATCGTCAAAACAGGAAAAGAAGGCTCGTTGATTAAAAAAGGAACGGAATTTGTACAAGTGACTCCTGTTCCTGTAGAGAAAGTCGTAGATACAACAGGGGCAGGTGATTTTTATGCAGCTGGATTCTTGTATGGTCTGGTTTGTGGTTGTTCGCTGAAGAAATGTGCGCAAATTAGTTCAATTTTGGCAGGACAAGTTATTCAAATAGTAGGAACTGAGTTGAAACCAGAGCAATGGAACGAAATAAAGTTAAATATTGATAGGGTTCTGCATGCGTAAATAGAATATTGTGTTTATTTGTATAAACAACTTGAATAGATATGAATAGAAGAGCAATATGGGCAGGAGTGTTGATGGTATCATTGGCACTGGGGTTGTCAAGTTTTAAGGGCGATGATCGTAATTTCCAGATTTCAAAGAACTTGGATGTATTTAATTCAATTTTTAAGGAATTGGATCTGTTTTATGTGGATACGATCAATGTAGAAAAGATGATTCAGAATGGAATAAACGGAATGTTGTCATTGACAGACCCTTATACCGAATATTATCCAGAAGAAGAGGTTAGCAGTCTGAAAGAATTGATTACAGGTAAATACGGTGGCATTGGAGCTGCTATCCGTTATTACGAATCGAAAGACCGGATTGCAATAGTAGAGCCGATTGAAGGAATGCCGGCGGCTGAAGCAGGTGTAAAGGCAGGTGATATCATCCTTGCTATCGGAGGAAAAGAAATGGTACGTGGTGACCAGAAACCACAGGATTTTTCCAGCAGAGTGAGTGATGCGTTGCGTGGCGAACCGGGAACCTCTTTTGTATTGAAAGTGCAGCGTCCTCTGAAAAACGACAGTACAATACTTGAGTTTAAGATTACCCGTAAGAATATCCGGACAAATCCAGTGCCTTATTATGGTATTGTACGCGATAGTGTAGGTTATCTTTCGCTTACAGGGTTTACAGACAATTGTGCAAAGGATGTAAAAAAGGCTTTTATCGAATTGAAACAGCGTGGAGCTACTTCTATGATAATTGATTTACGTGATAATGGAGGAGGTTCTTTGCAGGAAGCTGTAGATATCGTAAATTTCTTTGTTCCTAAAGGAACAGAAATTGTTACCACAAAAGGAAAGATTCGTCAGGCAATGGGTTCGTTTAAAACACAATACGAGCCGATTGATACTGAAATCCCACTGGCTGTACTTGTGAATGGAAATTCTGCTTCCGCTTCTGAGATTTTAAGTGGATCGTTACAGGATTTAGACAGAGCAGTAGTAGTTGGTGCACGTACTTATGGTAAGGGTTTAGTCCAGACTACTCGTCCATTGCCTTATAATGGCACTTTGAAAGTGACTACTTCTAAATATTACATACCAAGCGGACGTTGTATTCAGGCGATTGACTATGCAAAGAAAAATGCAGATGGTTCGGTAGCCCGTACACCTGATAGTCTGACCAATGTGTTCCATACAGCGGCAGGGCGGGAGGTTCGTGATGGAGGAGGTATTCGTCCGGATGTTGAGGTGAAAGGAGAGAAGTTTCCTAATATTCTCTTTTATCTGATGAATGAGGATTTGATATTCGATTATGCTACACAGTACTGTCTTACTCATGAGGCCTCGGCTTCTGTTGATTCGTTTGCCTTGACAGACTCTGATTATGCTGATTTTAAAGCATTGGTCAAATCTCGTAATTTTACTTACGACCGTCAGAGTGAGAAAATGTTGAAGACTTTAAAGGAGGTTGCTGAATTTGAAGGATATATGGAAGGAGCTTCCGAGGAATTTAAGGCATTAGAGCAAAAGTTGAATCACAATCTTGACCGCGATTTAGATCACTTTGCCAAACCTATCCGCAAAGAACTGGAACAGGAAGTTATTGCCCGTTATTTTTATCAGCGTGGTGCGGTGATGCAGTTATTGAAAGACGATGAGGTATTGGACAAGGCTATAGAAGTATTGGAGGACAAACAGCAATATAAGGAAATATTATCAGTACCTGTAGTGGCTTCTGCTGATGCTGCCAAGTAAAAAGGAAGAGGTCTGAAATTACAAAAAGCATATCTGATAAAGTTTTTATATAATGGCATGTGAATCGACAGAAGTTTGTCATTTCACATGTCATTTTTGTATTCTGACATTTAGGTGAAAACCGGATACATAATCGTATAAGCTTTTTCATGAAACAAAAAAATGCCGGTACACGACCAGCATTTTAGTATGGTTCATATGAATGAAGGGTTAAGCTTTCTTCTCTTTTACATCAGAGTGAGCTTCTACTACATTTACAACATAATCCCCCAGTTTCTCACATTCTGCGATAATATCCATATAGTGAACTCCCATCTGATAACTGTATTCTTTATTATTTACATCAATTACGTTTTGGGTCTTAAGCTGGTTTCGGTAGTTGTTGATTTCGTTTTCAGTGTTAAATGAACGATTGACATCTACGCTATGATGTGTATCTTCTACCAATGCAATCATCTGACTCAGTGCATTGTCCGTCAGTGAGAACATCTGATGAATATGTTCATACTGTTTCTCTGTGAAATCAGAATCTCCCCTGCGTTTTCTATTGATAGTACGTGCCAGATTGTAACAACTGTCTCCTATACTTTCTATTTCTGTAACCTCACGTAGCATTTCCCGAATCTGTAATTTACTTTCTGAACTTAGACGTCCTTCTGATACCTGATTCAGATAGTTGGCTATTTCCAGTTCCATGCTATCACTGATGTTTTCGTATTTTTCGATACGGCTGAATAATTTATTGAAATTATTTTCGTTTTCAGTATGCAATAAATCTTTAACCATACGGAACATACGCTGAATACGTTCAGCGAACAAATTGATTTCTTTACGTGCCTGAAGGATAGAAAGTTCTGCTGTAGAAAGCATACCTCCGGTGATGAATTGCAGACGGTATTCTTCTTCCTGTTCTTTCTGAGGAACCAGTTTGCAGACTGTCTTCTCAATGAAATGAACGAACCATATCAATATTAATACATTACATACGTTGAAACAGGTATGGAAAGCAGATAATTTAAATGAAACTGCTACACCGTCAGCCTCGCTTACTTTCATGAAGTCAGTAATCAGCCAGTCTACCATATGTATAAAAGGTTCAAAGAGAATCAGAACCCACAATACACCGAATACATTGAACATTAAATGTGCCACTGCAGCTCTTCGGGCTTGTGTATTGGCAGTAAGTGCTGCTAAATTGGCCGTAATGGTTGTACCGATATTCTCTCCTAATACCAATGCGGCTCCCAGTTCGAAGCTGATCCATCCATTGGCACACATAATAAGGGTAATAGCCATTGTAGCGGCAGATGCCTGTACAACCATGGTAAGGATGGTGCCGATAAAGACAAAAAGTAAAATGGAGAAGTAGCCCATGTCGGTATAGTTCTGTACAAAGGCTAACATATCAGGATTAGCACTTAAATCGGGAGCATTGGTTTTTAGAAGATTTAATCCCATAAACAGGAATGCAAAACCAAATATAAACTCACCGACAGATTTGCGTGTACTTTTTTGAGAGAAAAGAAGTGGAATACCGATTGCCAGCAGTGGAAGTGAAAATGCAGAAATGTCGACCTTAAAGCCCAATGCAGAAATAATCCAGGCTGTGACAGTAGTACCAATGTTGGCTCCCATAATAACACCGATGGATTGCGAGAGGGTAAGTAGTCCGGCATTTACGAAACTGACTACCATTACTGTGGTGGCAGAGGACGATTGGATAAGTGCTGTAATCAGTACGCCCGTTAAGACTCCGGTGACTCGGTTGGTGGTCATAGCCGTTAAGATACTACGGAGTCTGTCGCCCGCAAACTTCTGAAGTCCTTCACTCATGATTTTCATTCCATACAGGAAGAGTGCTAAAGATCCCAGCAGCTTTAAAAAATCATAAAAAGAATATTCCATTTCTAATTAATTAAGTTGGAAATAGGCAGTTAATGGTTTAATGAGTAAATTAACTGCAAATTCACTGTGTTAGTAATATTTATTACGATTATGCTACAAATATATTGCAAAAATAAGAATTTAACAAAAGAATTTCCCGAAGGAAGCAGTCTTTTGGATATTTATGAAGGATTTAATCTGGAAATGCCCTATGGGCCTGTGAGTGCGAAAGTTAATAATAAGGTAGAAAGTCTGGATTTCCGGGTGTATTATAACAAAGACGTAGAATTCCTCGATATAACTACTACTTCAGGTATGCGTACCTATGTCCGTTCTTTGTGTTTTATTTTGGTGCGTGCAGTCGAAGAATTGTATCCGGACGGTACGGTTTCTCTTGAATATCCGGTTTCGAAAGGATATTTCTGTAATTTGCATATCGGCCGTCCCGTTGAATTGGATGATGTACAGCGTATCAAGCAGAAAATGCATGAAATTATTGAAGCCAATCTTCCTTTCTTGCGCACTGAAGCACATACGGATGATGTGATTAACTTGTTTTTGCAACGGGGAATGATGGATAAAGTAAAACTGCTGAAAACTTCCGGCCAGTTGTATACCTGTTATTATCGTTTGGGCGATACGGTAGATTATTATTATGGCAGCTTGGTTCCCAGTACCGGATACATCCATTTGTTTGATATTGCCAAATATTATGACGGCTTGCTTTTGCGTATCCCCAGCCGTGAAAATCCAGGTAAATTGGAAGAAGTTATCAAGCAAGAAAAAATGTTGGAAGTCTTTCAGGAGTATCACCGTTGGAACAGGATTATGGGAATCAGCACTGTCGGTGATTTTAATGTGGCCTGCAATGAAGGACATGCAACGGATTTGATTAATTTATCCGAAGCTCTGCAGGAAAAGAAAATTTCACGGATTGCCGATGAAATCACCAACCGGAATCAGAATGGAGAACGGGTAAAACTGGTTTTAATTTCCGGTCCTTCTTCTTCCGGAAAGACCACTTTCAGTAAGCGTCTTAGCATTCAGCTTATGGCAAATGGCTTAAAGCCTTACCCTATTTCATTGGATGATTACTTTGTAGACAGGGAAAAAACTCCTTTAGATGCAAATGGAAAGCATGACTTTGAGTCTTTGTACGCACTCGACTTGCCTTTCTTTGAGTCACAGTTAAGTGATTTGCTTGCCGGAAAAGAAGTAGAACTTCCTCGTTTCAATTTTACCACAGGAAAGCGGGAAATGACTGGAAATAAATTGCGTATAGACGATCATATGATTCTGATACTGGAAGGAATCCATGCCTTAAATCCTGCACTTACTCCCAATATTCCTGCGGCCAATAAGTTTAAGATTTATGTATCGGCTTTGACTACTATTCAACTTGATTATCACAATTACATTCCTACTACCGATAACCGCCTGTTGCGCCGTATTATACGCGATTATAAATACCGGAACTATTCAGCTGAAGAGACCATAGCCCGATGGGGAAGTGTACGGGCAGGAGAAGATAAATGGATTTTCCCTTATCAGGAGTATGCGGATGCCATGTTCAACTCTGCACTGTTGTTTGAATTGGCTGTGCTAAAAGATTATGTAGAGCCAATTTTGCGCAAAGTGCCTAATAATAGCCCGGAATATTCGGAGGCACATCGTTTGCTGAGGTTTTTATCTTATTTCGTTTCTGTACGCGACAAGGAATTACCTCCTACTTCGTTGTTGCGTGAGTTTTTAGGAGGAAGTAGTTTCAGATACTGATTTTGATGAAGATTTTTCATACATTTGTAGCTGCTAATCGTAGAACGTAAGTGGAATAATAGAATATGGTGCAACATTCACGTCTGGAACAGACTCAGGCTCAACAACAAATTCAGACCTTATCTCCTCAACAGATACTGGCTGTCAAATTATTGGAACTTCCAACTGTGGAGCTGGAAGAACGGATTCATGCCGAACTGCTCGATAATCCGGCTCTGGAGGAAGGAAAGGAATCTTCCGCAGAAGCAGAAGAGCAGGATAGTTATCTGGATGGAGATGCAGAGCGAGATTCTGATTCCTCGGAAGACCTTTCACTGGGAGATTATCGTACAGAAGATGATATTCCAGACTATAAGCTTCAGGAGAACAACCGTTCCAAGGGAGAAACAGCAGAAGAAATTCCTTTCTCCGACAGTATCTCCTTTTATGAAACTCTGAAAGAACAACTTGATATGCAGCATTTGACTCCTGAAGAAAGACAGTTGGGAGAATATCTCATCGGTTCGCTCGATGATGATGGTATGCTGCGTAAAAGTACAGAGGCATTGCTCGATGAGCTGGCTATCTATCAGGGAGTATACACTACGGCCGAAGAATTGGAGCATGTATTGTCGATTATTCAGGATTTTGATCCGGCAGGTATCGGTGCGCGCGATTTGCAGGAATGTTTGCTTTTACAAATAAAGAGAAAAGAAAATACACCTCTAAAGCAGGTGGAACTGGATATAATTAGCAAATGCTGTGATGAGTTCACCAAGAAAAATAAAGAACGGATTATGCAGAAGTTAGGCATATCCGAGGAAACTTATCAGGCAGCTGTAGCTGAGTTGACTAAACTGAATCCACGCCCCGGAAGTTCATTGGGAGAAGTGATAGGCAAGAATATGCAGCAGATTATTCCAGACTTTATTGTCGATACAGAAGAAGACGGTACCATCTCTCTCAGTTTGAACAATCGTAATGTACCCGAGTTGAGGCTGAGTCGTGAATTCTCCGAAATGCTCGACGAACATACGCGTAATAAAGCCAATCAGAGCAAAGAGTCGAAAGACGCGATGATGTTTCTGAAACAGAAAGTAGATGCAGCCCAGGGATTTATTAATGCAGTCAAGCAGCGTCAGCAGACTTTATTAAGCACAATGCAAGCTATTATAGATTTGCAGCGTCCTTTCTTTCAGGAGGGTGATGAATCATTACTACGTCCGATGATCTTGAAAGATGTGGCAGAACGTGCACAGTTGGATATTTCCACCGTATCGCGTGTAAGCAACAGCAAGTATGTACAGACCAACTTTGGTATTTATTCGCTTAAGTTCTTCTTTAGCGATGGCTATACGACAGAGTCGGGAGAAGAACTTTCGGTACGCGAAATCAAGCGCATATTGAAAGAATGTGTAGACCAGGAAGACAAACAGAAACCGTATACCGATGACGAACTGGCGGATATACTGAAAGAAAAAGGGTATCCCATAGCCCGTCGTACAGTAGCCAAGTATCGTCAACAACTTAATATACCTGTAGCTCGATTAAGAAGATAATTATAATATGATGGAAGAGACAAATATCCCCGATCAATTGACATTTCACGAGCCTGTTCCCCATTCTCAATCGGAAAACAGAGACTTGCTCTATACGGTGTCCCGTATCATTTCGGCTGTCTTTACACCTTTTATGGTTCCTTTTGTTGCTTTCGTGCTGCTGTTTGGCTTTACCTACTTGCGTATTATGCCGTTGCAGTATAAAGTAACCATCTTGGCCATGATTTACTGTTTTACCATTCTGTTACCCATGCTGGCTATTTATCTGTTTCAGAAAATCAATGGATGGGGAATTCGTGAGTTGGGGCACAGAGAACGCCGTTTCATACCTTACGGTTTGACGATACTCAGCTATATAGGTTGTCTGCTTACTATGTTTCGCATTCATTTGCCCCGCTATATGTGCGGTATTGTAATGGCTGTACTTATCTGTATGGTAATCTGTGCAATTATCAACATGAAGTGGAAAATCAGTACCCATATGGCCAGTAGCGGCATGATGGTAGGCGGACTTTTATCGTACAGTTTTATATTTCAGTTCAATCCTATATCCTGGCTTTGTATCTTTGTTTTGCTGGCAGGAATGTTAGGTTCTGCAAGAATCATTGTCCGTCAGCACACATTGGGTGAAGTAGGAGGAGGCTTTTTGGTCGGATTGCTTTGTGGAGTCATTGGAATTTTGTTTATTTGAAGAAAAATGAGTGAACGAGATAACGAGTTGGCAAGGAAGCAAGACTTTTTGCTTTATCACCTTGTATCTGAAACCTTGTCAACTCGTTGCCTTGTTCCCTTGTCAAAATATTAACCTTAAAAATAAAAGATTATGAATTTCCCGACAAATGTAAAGTACACGAACGAACATGAATGGATTCGTGTAGAAGGCGAAGAAGCCTATGTAGGTATTACAGACTATGCACAAGACCAGTTAGGTGATATTGTGTTTGTCGATGTAACTACAGAAGGTGAAACTTTGGAAAAAGGTGAAGTATTTGGTACAATTGAAGTAGTAAAGACTGTATCCGATCTTTTCCTTCCGGTAGGAGGTGAAATTCTGGAAGTAAATCCGGAGTTGGAAGAACACCCTGAAATGGTCAATCAGTCTCCTTATGGAGAAGGCTGGATTGTCAAGATAAAGCCGACAGACCTTTCGGAACTGGATGATCTGATGGATGCAGAAGCATACAAACAGATTATTAATGAATAAAGATAAAAAGATGAAACCAGTTGTAAGTATTATTATGGGTAGCACTTCCGACCTTCCTGTGATGGAGAAGGCTGCGAAGTTGCTCGACGAGATGCAAGTACCTTTCGAGATGAATGCACTTTCGGCTCATCGTACACCGGCAGAAGTAGAAGCTTTTGCTAAGGGAGCTGCCGAAAGAGGCATTAAAGTGATTATCGCTGCTGCCGGTATGGCTGCTGCTTTGCCAGGTGTTATTGCTGCCAATACCACATTGCCTGTAATCGGTGTTCCGGTAAAAGGTTCTGTACTCGATGGCGTAGACGCACTGTATTCTATTATTCAGATGCCTCCCGGTATTCCTGTAGCTACTGTAGCGATTAATGGAGCTATGAATGCAGCTATTCTGGCTGTTCAGATGCTTTCATTGGCAGATACTGAATTGGCTCAGAAGTTTGCAGCATACAAAGAAGGCCTGAAGAACAAGATAGTAAAAGCCAACGAAGAACTGAAAGAAGTTAAATACGCTTACAAAACAAACTAATGGATTACTTCAACTATTCTCGCCGACAGGCGAATGAGGTATATGTTGGCGCCACTCCTATGGGTGGCGCTAATCCTATACGTATACAGAGTATGACCAATACGGTGACAATGGATACGGAAGCTTGTATAGAACAGGCTAAACGTATTATTGATGCCGGAGGGGAGTATGTGCGTCTTACCACACAAGGAGTACGCGAAGCAGAAAATTTGAAATACATAAATGTAGGTTTGCGCTCGCAGGGTTACGATACTCCTTTGGTAGCCGATGTACATTTCAATCCCAATGTGGCCGATGTAGCTGCCCTCTATGCTGAGAAGGTACGTATCAACCCGGGGAACTATGTAGACGCAGCCCGTACCTTTAAGAAACTGGAATATACCGACGAGGAATATGCTCAGGAAATACAGAAGATACGTAACCGTTTTGTTCCTTTCCTGAACATTTGTAAGGAAAACCATACAGCTATCCGTATCGGGGTAAATCACGGTTCCTTGTCAGACCGTATCATGTCGCGCTATGGCGATACACCGGCTGGTATGGTGGAATCGTGTATGGAGTTTCTGCGTATCTGTGTAGAAGAAGACTTTACCAATGTAGTCATTTCCATCAAGGCTTCGAATACTGTAATCATGGTGAAAACTGTTCGTCTGTTGGCCGAACAGATGGAGAAGGAAGGAATGAACTTTCCGTTACATTTAGGAGTAACCGAAGCAGGTGATGGGGAAGACGGACGTATTAAGTCGGCATTAGGTATTGGAGCCCTTCTGGCCGATGGATTGGGTGATACAATCCGTGTTTCACTGAGTGAGGCTCCCGAAGCAGAAATTCCTGTGGCCCGTAAATTGGTTGACTATATCGTTTCCCGTGAAAATCACCCTTATATCCCAGGAGCAGAAGCGCCGGGTTTCGATTACGTAAATCCGGTTCGTCGTACAACAAAGGCAGTTGGAAACATTGGAGGTGAACATGTTCCGGTAGTAATTTCTGCCCGTTTGAATGGTAACTTGGCAGTGAGTGAGCAGTTTAAACCCGACTATATCTATTGTGGCCAGCAATTGCCCGAAACAAGACCTTCGGGAGTAGGCTATATTGTCGATGCCAATGTCTGGAAGGGAGAAGAAGGTGTTTATCCGGCATTCAATTATCAGCAGCTGATCGGTCTGCATCATTGTGAGGCTTCGATGAAATTCCTTTTTGTGCCTTATATGGGACTGACAGAAGAGGCAATGGCTTGTTTGCGTCTTCATCCGGAAGTGGTCATTGTAGCACAAAGCAATCACCCCAACCGATTGGGAGAATTCCGGGGAATTGTACACCAGCTAATGACATACGGTCTGGAAAATCCGGTTGTCTTCTTCCAACTCTATCAAGAAGAAGAATTGGAAAATCTGCAGATTAAGTCGGCTGCCGATATGGGTGCATTGATTTTCGACGGTTTTTGTGATGGTATCCTGCTTTACAATCATGGTGGTAAAATTTCTGATGTAAAAGTCGATGAAACTGCATTTGGTATCTTGCAGGCCGGACGAGTACGTACTTCGAAGACGGAATATATCTCGTGCCCGGGATGTGGACGAACTTTATACAATCTGGAATCCACCATTGCCCGTATCAAGGCCGCTACTTCTCATCTGAAAGGGCTGAAGATTGGTATCATGGGCTGTATTGTGAACGGTCCCGGTGAAATGGCCGATGCAGACTATGGGTATGTAGGTGCCGGTCGAGGTAAAATCAGTCTGTATAAGAAAAAGGAATGCATAGAAAAAAATATTCCGGAAGAACAGGCTGTAGAAAAGCTGATTGAATTGATAAAAGCTAACGGAGATTATTGCGAATAAAATCCGGACTTGATTATAGAAGAGGGTTGTCTGTCGTTTCACACCGGCAGGCAACCTTTTTTGTTTTTATACGAAGTGTGCTTTTGTTTGATTAATAATGCATTACATGTATACTTTGATTATAATGAATAGTCGTCTCCTTGTAGTGGGACGGTCGTCTCATTAGGCTGGTACACTCGTCTCATTACAATGAGACAGTTGTCTCCTTAAAGTGAGACGCTCTTTGGTTTATATTCTTATGAATTGCTGTTTTATTTATGCTTTCCCCCTTTGATAGAAGTTTTTTTTGTCTTTTTGTCTATCTTTTAATATTATTTTTTATCTTTTGTTAAATAATTTCCATGTCTTAGTATTCTGTTTTGTGTTTTTGTGTCTTTTTGATATTGATAACCTCTTAAATATTTCAGTATTGCATTTTGCATGTTTGTGTTTTGTGATAAAATGACATCAATTGTTATATATCAAGGAAATTATATCATTTGCAAATTTTTTAATAAAAAATGTGTATTTAGTGTTGTTTTTATAAAATATTATACATACGTTTGCAAAACGTTAATATATAATTTTAAAGAGAGAGTATGAAAAGAAGGTTAATGTTATTCTATGCCTATCTGCTGATAGGCATAGGATTAGCGATTGCGCAAACATCGCAGATTTCGGGTGTGGTGCTCTCGGCAGAAGATGGAGAACCTATCGTTGGAGCATCAATCCTGGTACAAGGAACAACTACCGGTACGATTACCGATATCGACGGTAAGTTTAGTGTAAAGGTTAATAAGGGAGGAAAGTTGCAGATTAGCTATTTGGGTATGAAAACTGTTACGTTGACTGCCAAAAATAATATGACTGTAAAGCTCGAGTCCGATACCGAAGTCTTGGATGAAGTAGTAGTAACTGGTATGCAGCGTATGGATAAGCGTTTGTTTACTGGTGCTGCGACAAAAATTTCTGCAGAAGATGCAAAACTGGATGGTGTTCCAGAAGTGAGTCGTGCTTTGGAAGGACGTGCAGCAGGTGTGTCTGTACAGAACGTTTCCGGTACTTTTGGTACTGCTCCTAAAATCCGTGTACGCGGAGCCACTTCTATTTATGGTAGTTCTAAACCGTTATGGGTAGTCGATGGAGTAATCATGGAAGATGTAACTGAAGTAGGCGCAGATGAATTGTCTTCAGGTGATGCGGTTACTTTGATCAGTTCGGCTATTTCTGGCTTGAATGCAGATGATATCGAAAGTTTCCAGATTTTGAAAGATGGTTCTGCTACTTCTATTTATGGTGCACGTGCAATGGCCGGTGTCATTGTAGTCACAACCAAGAAAGGTAAAGCGGGAACAAATAAGATTAGCTATACCGGTGAGTTTTCTATGCGTTTGAAACCCAGTTATAGCAATTTCAATATTATGAACTCGCAGGAGCAGATGGGAGTTTATAAAACGTTGGCAAACAATGGTTATCTGAATTTCGCTGACGTATACCGTGCATCGGAAAGTGGTGTGTATGGTAAGATGTATCACTTGATGAATGATTATTCTGCCGGTGGTTTTGCATTGCCTAACACTCCGGAAGCCCGAAACGCATATTTGCGTCAGGCAGAGTATCGTAATACAGACTGGTTCGATATTTTGTTTAATAATAGTATTTCTCAGAACCATGCTGTAAGTATGACCAGCGGTACAGAGAAGGCTTCTTATTATACATCTTTGAGTGTGATGAACGATCCGGGATGGACAAAACAGAGTAAAGTACAACGTTATACAGCCAATATCAATGCATTGTACAATATTTCGAAACAACTCTCATTGAATTTGATTGGAAATGCTTCTTATCGTAAACAGCGTGCTCCGGGTACACTGAGTTCTTCTTTAGACCCAGTAAGTGGTGAGGTAAGACGTGACTTTGACATCAACCCATATTCGTATGCGTTGAACACTTCTCGTACATTAGATCCGAATGAATATTATGTACGTAACTATGCGCCATTCAACATTCTTCATGAGTTGGAGAACAACTATATGGATTTGAATGTAATTGATATGAAATTTCAGGGAGAGTTGAAATGGAAGCCATTCCGTAAGGTAGAATTGTCTGCATTAGGAGCCTATAAGTATTCTACTACTACTCAGTCTCATAATATTACTGATTTTTCTAATCAGGCTTGGGCTTATCGTGCAATGGATGATGCTACTATGCGTGATGCAAACCCATGGTTGTATACCGATCCGGATAAGGTAAACTCATTGCCGGTTTCTGTATTGCCAGTCGGTGGTTTCTATCGTGAAACGAAATATGGAATGACAAGTTATGACTTCCGTGCTACAGCAAGTTATAATGATGTATTCAATGAAAAACATATATTCAACTTCTTCGGAGGTATGGAATTGAATGCTACAGACCGTACCAAGACATGGTTTGAAGGTGTGGGCTTGCAGTATGACATGGGTATGCTTGCTTCGTATGACTATTTATATTTTAAGCAGGGAAGAGAAGAAAATGCAGATTATTATACGGTAGAAATGACACGTTCTCGCGATGTGGCTTTCTTTGGAACTGCTACTTATTCTTATGCAGGTAAATATACTTTTAATGGAACAGTACGTTATGAAGGTTCCAATAAATTGGGAAAAAGTCGTGCGGCACGCTGGTTGCCTACATGGAACGTTTCTGCTGCATGGAATGCACATGAAGAAAGTTGGTTTGAAAATTTACGTCCTGCTCTGTCTAACCTGACATTGAAAGCATCTTATTCATTGACTGCAGACCGCGGGCCGGCAGAGGTTTCTAATTCTCGCGTTATCATTAAAAGTTATAACCCGTATCGTCCGTTTGCCAGTGTAGGTGAATCTGGTTTACAGATTGAAGAACTTGAAAATAGCGAGTTGACTTACGAAAAGAAGCATGAGTTGAATATCGGTGCGGAAATTGGTTTCTTGGATAACCGCATTAACTTTGCTGCTGATTGGTATAAGCGTAATAACTACGACTTGATTGGTATTATTAATACAATGGGTGCAGGTGGACAGACTTCCAAATACGCTAACGTGGCAAGTATGAAATCGCATGGTTTCGAGTTTACTTTGTCTACCCGTAATATTATAACAAAAGATTTCAAATGGAATACTGACTTTATTTTCTCTAAGGCAAAGAATGAGGTAACAGAATTGGATGCCAATTCTCGTGTAATTGATATGATTTCTGGAGTTGGTTTCGCGTTGGAAGGTTATCCAGTACGTTCTTTGTTTTCTATGGATTTCAAAGGTTTGAATGAAAATGGTTTGCCTACCTTCATCAATGAGTATGGCCAGCTTACTACAAGTGGGATTAATTTCCAAGAAAGAAATATTAAAGACCATTTGGTTTATGAAGGTCCTACAGACCCTACTATAACAGGTAGTTTGGGGAATGTTTTTACTTATAAAAACTTCAAATTGAATGTCTTTATAACTTATTCGTTTGGCAATGTAATTCGTCTGGATCCTGTATTCAGTAATGAGTATTCGGATTTGGATGCTATGCCGAAGGAATTCATCAATCGCTGGACAATTCCGGGAGATGAAAATTATACTACAGTACCTGTAATAGCAGATAGACGTATGAATAAACAAGATTCTTATCTGAATCGTGCTTACAATGCATACAACTATTCTACAGACCGTATTGCGAAAGGAGATTTTATCCGTATGAAAGAAATATCACTTGCTTATGACTTCCCGAAAAAGTGGGCAAATAGCATGAAGTTGAGTAATCTTTCATTGAAATTACAGGCTACCAACTTGTTCTTGATTTATGCAGATAGCAAATTGAATGGTCAGGATCCGGAATTCTTTAATACTGGTGGTGTGGCTGCTCCTGTTCCCAAGCAGTTTACTTTGACATTAAGATTGGGTATTTAAGAAGAACATAAACTAAGATTAATATGAAGAAATTTAAAATATTAGGTACAGTATTGGCACTGGCTTTTTCCTTCACATCTTGTGAGGACTTCTTGGATACTGTACCAGATAACAGAACAGAACTGAATTCAGTGGACAAAGTTACCAAACTGTTGGTTTCCGCATATCCTTTATCTTACCCCATGCTGATGTGGGAGTTGGCTTCGGACAATGCAATGGATAATGGAAAAATGTATGATATAGAAACACAGACAGTGGAAGATGCTTATCTGTGGAATGATGTAAAAACTGAAACCGACGATGATTCGCCTCAGGGTTTGTGGGACCGCTGCTATATGGCTATTTCTTCTGCCAATCATGCGCTACAGGCCATTGAGCAAATGGGTGATGGAGAGGCATGGAATGCGCAGAAAGGTGAAGCGCTTCTTTGCCGTGCATATGCACACTTCCTCCTTGCCAATACATTTTGCGAAGCTTATAATCCTCAGACTGCAGCTAGTAAACTAGGCATTCCATATGTTACAGAACCAGAGACAGAAGTGGCTCCTGTTTATACGCGTGGTACACTTCAGGAAGTATACGAAAAAATTGAAGCAGACATTCTGAAAGGACTTCCTCTTATTGATGATAATTTGTATTCAGTACCTAAATATCATTTCAATAAGAAGGCTGCGAATGCATTTGCAGCACGATTTTATCTGTTCTATGTGCAGGAAGATAAATCAAATTATGAAAAAGTATTGCAATATGGAGAGCAAGTTTTAGGTAAGAATCCTTACAGTGTGTTACGCCACTATCAAGAAGAATTGGGCTCATTTAATGACCCTTCTAATATTTCGGATGCATTTATTAATGTAAAATCGGCCGCAAATTTGCTTATTACTCCGGTATATTCTTCATGGCCATATATTTACGGGCCTTATAACTTGAGTAAACGTTATGGTATGAGTAATACAATTACAAGAAGTGAAACTTTATGGGCTAATGGTGTATGGGGAAGTGCTGGAACTACTTTCTATAATTCATTATTTGGAAATGAGCAGAAAAGAAGTTTTGTAAAATATGGAATGTATTTTGAATATACAGATAAGGTGAATGGTATAGGTTATCGTCATGCAGTAGTAGTACCGTTTACTACTGATGAAACCTTGATGTGTTGCGCCGAAGCGTATGTAATGAAAACTCAGCCTGATTATGCTAAGGCTGTGGAATATATGAATTATTGGATTGATTCGCATAAAGGTGATGGTAGTTATGGTGACCCTGAGCATGTAACAGAGGAAAGTGTGGTAGAGTATTATAAAAAGATAAACTATACACCGGTACCAGTGACTGATGATTCGCAACGCACTGTAAAGAGACAATTGAATCCTCCTTTTGGCTTCGTGGATGAAAAACAGGAAAACTTTATGCATTGTATCCTGCAGATGCGTCGAATAGAGTTAATACATGGAGGCGAACGCTGGCTGGATATCAAGAGATATAATATTGAAATATCTCACAACAGAGATGGCTTGAGTCCGGATGTATTGAAGAAAGATGATTTGCGACGGGCTATGCAGTTGCCACAAGACGTGATAGGTGCAGGTTTGGAAGCTAATCCTAGATGACAAACTTTAAAAAAAAGAGAATTATGAAAAAGTTTATACATTTATTGATAATGGCATTGGCCGCATTCGTTATACCTTCTTGTAGTGAGGAGGAGTTGAATCCGGAAAGTATATTTGATACGACCTCACCGCAGCGGAACGAGTTTGATACTTGGATTCTGAAGAATTATACCGAACCTTTTAATATTGATTTGAAGTATCGGTTTGAAGATATTGAATCTGACTTGGACTATAATGTAGTACCTGCGAAAATAGAAAATTCTATTGCTTTGGCTCAGTTGGTTAAATATTTGTGGATGGATGTTTATGTAGAGATTGCAGGACATGACTTTCTAGCTAGTTACTGTCCGAAAATTATGCATTGGGTAGGCTCACCAGAATATAATGCATCTACAGGTTCTATGGTATTAGGTACAGCAGAGGGAGGTATGAAAATTACCTTGTTCAATGTAAATGGATTAGACTTGGAAAATCCGAATATGGATATCTTAAATGAATGGTATTTTAAGACTATGCATCATGAGTTTGCTCATATTCTGCATCAAACTAAAAATTATTCAACCGATTTCAATGAAATTACTGAAGGTCAATATACTGGAGAAGGATGGGTAAATGTAACCGATGCGCAGATGCGTAAATTGGGATTTGTAACAGCATATGGCTCTAGTGAAGTGAATGAAGATTTTGTAGAAACCATTGCAAATTATGTGGTGAAGTCGGATGACGAATGGCAGGCAATTCTTGCGGAAGCGGGTGAAGAAGGCGCTCCACTGATTCTTCAAAAGCTAGAAATGGTGAAAGATTACTTGGCTGAATCATGGAATATTGATATTCAGGCTTTGCATGAATTGGTACAGGAACGCCAATCTAAAGTGGCAGATATGGAATGGGGAACTCTTAATTAAATAAGGAACATATATGAAAAAGAGTATATATTTATTGGTCATGATTTGTTCGTTTTTTATGGCTGCTTGTAGCCCTGAAACGGATGATATATTTGGTGAAAGTTCTTCTGTAAGGATAGATAAGACCATGAAAGAAGAGCTGAAAGTGCTGACTGGAGCTTCGAACGGATGGTTGCTGGAATATTTCCCACAGGCACAACAGGCTTATGGAGGATATAATATATTGCTTTCGTTTACAGAAAATGGACAGGTTACAGTGGCTGCAGATATAGCAGCACCTACTGCTACTGCTACGAGTCTGTATAAGTTAAAAGAATTGGCTGGGCCTACTTTGTCATTTGATACTTATAATGATATTCTTCATTTCTTTTCTGATCCTGCATCGGGAGTGGGGCAGACTGGTCTAGGTATGGAGGGTGACTATGATTTTACAATTATGTCGGCTACCCCGGAACAGATTGTTTTGAAAGGGAGAAAATCGGGTAATAAGGCAATAATGACTCCGATTCCGGAGGGTATGGCATGGCCCGATTATTTGAAGAGTATTTCTGCCATAGAAGAAGAAATGCCTTATGACAAGTTCTCTACTACAGCTGGAAATGTGGTATTTGAAGTATCGAAAGGCACTTACCGTACTTTGGTTTTTACTCATATGGAAGGAGATGAAAGTGTATCAGAAGAATTAGCATATATTCAGCTTCCTAATTCGATAAAATTTTATTCTCCTTTTAAACCGGGGAATGGTCAAGAGTATTCAGAATTGCTGTGTGATAAGGAAACCGGAAATTATGTGTCTGAAGATGGTTCTTTAGTATTAGAAGGAAAGGTTACTCCATTGAACCAGTTACTGATAAGTGGTTCATGGTATATGGCATATAGTAAATTGGGAAGTCAGACTCAGTTGTACTTTGATAAGATTAAAGAGAACTATGAAACAAATCCTAATGTTACAGGAGAACAGCTATATTACTGGTTGCTTGGCTCTTATAAAGGTGGAACATTTGGTATCTATTTTGGAAGTGCAGTTATGGCTGCTGGAACATTCTATGCTGGTGGATTATATTATAATTACCAGTTAGTTGGAGAAGATGAGGTTATAATGCAGTTTGCTCTGCAAGGAGATAATAATGGACTTTTCTATCATAATAATTGTGGATTCCAATATGGCTTGGTACCATTTGGGTATAGTGACGCTAAGGCATTTAAGTTGACTGCGGATAATCCATATTCTCCTACAGAAATTACTTTGACGGAAGTAGATAATCCAGATAATGTAATGACATTGTCTTCTACTCCGGTTTATTTCCCGTTTAATAACTAATAGAAGATAATTTTCTCTCTTATATAAAGTTTACATATTGGTGCAGTCGTTTTTGTGAAAAAGCGGCTGCACACCTTTTTTTATAGAATTACTATGGGTATGAATTACAAATAGAGCTTTTATTATGTAGAAAGTGCTTTCATCCTGCCTGTAAGAAGGATGAAAGCACTTTTTGTAAAAATAATGTAGAAATGAAATTTACAGAGTGAGCAGTTTTGAGACTGTATTTTTGTCTTCTTTCAGTTGTTCAATCAGGGCATCAAGATTGGGAAAACTTTGCTCTTTACGGATGAAGTGCTGAAACTCAATACGCATTTGTTTATGGTAGATATCACCCGAGAAATCGAGTATATTGACTTCTATGGAACGGTTTGTTCCATTATGAACTGTTGGTCGGCAGCCGATATTGAGCATTCCTTTGTACCGTTGTCCTTCGATATAAGTATATACTGCATATACCCCTTCGGCTGGAATCAGTTTGTCGGGGCAGGAGGGAAGAAGGTTGGCGGTAGGAAATCCTAATTTACGGCCTACCTTATACCCGTTTACTACTGTACCGTCTAAATAATAGGAGTAACCTAGGTAGTGGTTGGCTTGTGTTATGTTTCCTTCTTTTAGTAAGGCACGGATTACAGAAGAGCTGATGGATATGTTTTCTTCCGTCAGAGCTTGTGCCTGAACTACCTTGATGTGTAATTCTTCACCATAGCGGCAATAGTCTTCAAAACCTTCGCTTCGGTTGTGACCAAAACGATGATCATAGCCTATTACCAGGGTACGTACGTTGTATTGCTGGTGAAGAAACTGCATGAATTCGCGTGCAGTGAGGCAAGAGAGTTCGTGAGTAAAAGGCAGCATGATGCAATAATCTCCGGGAAGTGACTGTATGAGATTTGTCTTTTGTGGAAGACAAGATAGTAGTTGAGGCTGATAGTCACTTTGCATTACCTGGCGTGGATGAACCGGAAACGTTATCAGCGCCGTAGACAGACCTTCTTGCCGGGCTACTTCGGTTACCTGTTGGAGCAAGTACTGATGGCCGCGGTGTACACCGTCGAAACAGCCGATAGTGGCTGCACATGGAGGAAAAGAGAAGGACTGTATGGCGTCTGTGATAATTTGCATTGTACTGTAATTATTCGAATATTTTGTTTAAATCTGTTCCGGGTATATAATGAACTGCATGTATGCCTACTGAAGCTGCAGCCTGACAGTTTATTTCTGCATCATCAATAAAAAGAGTTTCTTCGGCAGATAATCCGGCTTCGTGCAGTGCTGTACGGAAGATGGCAGGATCGGGTTTTGCCAATCCCATACGGAATGATAGGAAAATCTGTTTGAAACAGTCTTTAAGGTCTTTCCCTTGATGCTGAAATGCATAAGCTGAACCATGTTCCCAATGCAGTTCGTTGGTATTGCTGAGCAGGTAAAGGTTATAACGGGAATGCAGGCTCTGTAATAGTTCCAGTTTTTCTTGAGGAATAGAGAGCAGTTCACTGTTCCATAAACGATCTATTTCTGCGTTTGGCAATTCTGTTCCTATGAGTTGGCAGATTTCTTTGCGGAAAGCGGGAGTATCTATCTTGCCACATTCATAGTCTTTGAATACACCAAGTTCATTGGTTCCGTTCAGCAGTTCTTTTATGTGGGTTGCTCCGGCTTTTTCGAAAGCACGGATGCAACCTTCTACGTCGAGGTCCAGCAAAACGCCTCCCCAGTCGAAGATAATATTTCGGATGTTTGAATTCATCGTCGCATTATTTTTTGGTAAGACGTTTGATACCTCTCCATAATTCACCTATCCACAACACAGCAGAAGTTGCTCCTATAATGTAAAGCCATTCTATCGCTGGAAGCGGTTCTGTTCGGAATACTTTTCCACCGAAGGTGACGATAATAATCTGACCAATCAGAATAATAGCTGCTACACTCAGCATTCCCAACGCATGACTGGCATCGCGGAAAATAGAATGGTTGGTTCCGAATACACTGGCATTAAACAGATTCCAGAACTGCAGCATGACAAAGATGGTAAAGAATATGGTGAGGTGATGTGTATCCATTCCTCCTGGAAGATGATTGAAATAAACCAAAAGCCCCATTAGGATAGCAAGGAATCCCAATCCTACTCCGAAAATGTTGTTGCGCATGGAGGGGGTAATGATGAAATCGCTTCGGCGACGTGGTTTTTCGTCCATGACATCCATGCTGGGTGAGATGGATGCCAATGCCATGGCAGCAAAAGTATCCATAATCAGGTTTACCCATAGCATTTGGGTTACAGTAAGAGGAAGTGCAGTACCGAAGAATGCTCCAAACAGTACGCTGAGTAGAGCTACTACGTTGATAGTAAGCTGGAACACGATAAAGCGCTGTATGTTTTTATAGAGTGATCGTCCCCACATTACAGCTGTAGCGATACTGTGGAACGAGTCGTCGAGCAAGGTAATGTCGCTGGCTTCCTTGGCAACTGAAGTTCCGGTACCCATAGACAGGCCGACTTGGGCGTGGTTAAGGGCAGGGGCATCGTTTGTACCATCACCTGTAACAGCTACGACTGCTCCTTTTTGCTGGAGCAATTGTACAAGACGCTGCTTATCCATCGGACGGGCACGGCTCATGACTTTTAAGTCGAGCACACGTTCTAATGCTTCTTCATCGGTTAGGGCTGCAAACTCGACTCCGGTTATTCGGTTACGTTCTGTATCTTCCGGTTTCCACAAACCAATCTGGCGGGCAATCTCTGTAGCTGTTCCCGGAGTATCTCCTGTTACAATCTTGATACCGATTCCGGCAGACTGGCAGCGTTTTACTGCTTCGGGAACGTCGGGACGAATCGGGTCGCTGATGGCGAAAATACCAATGAAGGTCATTCCTCCTTCGTTTACCAGTTCGGCACAATCTTCTGAGGCTCCATCGGGAATGTATTTATAAGCTACGCCTAAGGTACGCATTGCCTTGTTCTGGTAAGCCAATAGCTGTGCATTGTACTGATTGATAGCGTCAGAAGTCAGATTACATTTACTCATGACGATTTCGGGAGCTCCTTTAATATAAAGTACTCGCTTCTTCTGGATAGGAGAATCTACTAAGGTAGCCATGTATTTACGTTCGGTAGAGAATGTAAGTTGGTTGACTACTTTGGCATTTTCACGAAGTTGCATATAGTTTTCTCCTTTGCTGTTGAGCCACAACAAAAGAGCTATTTCTGTAGGGTTTCCTACACCCGAAGGTTTTTCGCCTTCGCCTTTTTCTTCCAAAAAGGCGGTTGAATTGGCTGCAATACCTTCTGCTATCAGTTCCGGATGACTCTCGTCGAGTTGTGCTTCGTATACCTGCATCAGATTTTGTGTCAGTGTTCCGGTTTTATCTGTACAGATTACGGTAATGGCGCCCATGGTTTCGCAGGCATGCATTTTGCGTACCAGGTTATTGGTCTTCAGCATACGGCGCATGTTGAGTGCCAGACTGAGGGTAACGCTCATCGGTAATCCTTCGGGAACTGCTACTACGATTAAGGTCACAGCCATCATGAAGTATTTCAGTACGATACGGGCTATTTCCAGCCATTCGTGCCATCCGGTGACTTGAGTCGTAGTCAGATAGGCATAAAGGTCTTTGGCTGTAAAAGTAAGAAAGGTAAGGGTCGCAATGGTGAATCCTACTTTTCCTATCAGATTGGCCAGTTTGGTAAGCTGGATGTTGAGTGGGGTTTGTTCTCCGCTTTGTTCGGTTGCCTGACGGGCTACTTTCCCAATTTCGGTTGCATCTCCTACTCGTTCTACTTTCATCACTCCATGTCCGTCGGTAATGGTAGTACCGCGCATAACAGTATTCGACGGGTAGGTGGCTTCTTCATCGAAATGAGCTTCATCTGTTGTTTTGTTGACCATTAACTCTCCTGTTAAACTTGATTCGTTCACTTGGAGTGATACAGCCTCTATCAGAATTCCATCGGCAGGTATTTCTTCGCCGGTATTCAATATGACAATATCGCCTACTACAATGTCTTTACGGGGAATTTCGCGTATTTTCCCGTCACGGATAACTGTAACGGGGGTTTCTTCTCCCACTGCATTCAGTAAGTCGAATTTTTTGCTGGCATCGTATTCAAAATAGAAACCGATTCCGGTAGCCAGAAAGATGGCAAAAAAGATACCAATGGTTTCAGCATATTCGCTTTCTATAAAGGAAATAATCAGAGAAAAAAATGCTGCAACCAGCAATACCCGTATTACCGGATCCTGGAATTTCTCCAAATATAACTTCCACATGGAAGGGCGTTTGGGAGGTGTTAATAAGTTGTTGCCGTGTGCCTGACGACTTGCAAGGACTTCTTGTTCTGACAAGCCTGTAAGGTGATTTTCTTTTGACTGTTGTGACATATGCCTAATTATTAAATTATTAAGTGGAACAAAAATACAACATATATTGATAAGTCTTGTCGCATTAGTTTTTTTTATTAATTTTTCCTTGCTAAATGTTGCAGGTTTCATCCTAATCCATTACTTTTGCATCAGTTTTGAAATGTTTAAAATTTCCAGGGCTTGTAGCTCAGTTGGTTAGAGCAACAGACTCATAATCTGGAGGTCCTAGGTTCAAGCCCTAGCTGGCCCACAAAGAAATACCTCATAAACAGTAGTTTATGGGGTTATTTTTTTATTGTACCGTATCTTTTGATTATTGAATTTCTGATAAAAGCAGCCAATTTCTCCTTATTGTTGACCTATTGTTGACCCCAAAAATTATAGGTTAAAATGCTGACAATTAAAGCAGAAATCCAACAGGACAAGCAAAGAAGTGATGGTACATACAACGTAAAGATGCGATTTACGTTGGATAGAAAGGTAAAAAGATTATCAACTAATCTGTTTGTAACCCCCCAAGACCTTAGTAAATCTTTTAAATTTAAAGAAAACACTCCTATCAAAAAGGAAATAGATTGTCTTGTACTCTATTACAGAGAGCAGTGTGAAAAACTTCATTTAGACCAAAATAAATACACATTGGAAGAAATTATTAGTTTCTTGAATGGTGAACAAGAAAAGCAACAAAGTATTGATTTTATAAAGTTCAGTCGTGAATGGATAGCCTCAACGACTATAAAAGGTGCGCCCAATTATACAACTGCCATTAATGCCTTGATACGGTTTGTTGGTAAGGAGGAATTAGACATAAATCTTATTACTTTAGCCTTTCTGGAACAGTTCAAAGCATTCTTAATTGAAGAACGTGATGCACGTACTAAGAAACTGATGCAGCAGGGTAAACGTGTTCCCTCTAATCGTACACTTTCCCTCTATTTAGTAAGCATTAAGAAACTGTTCAATGAAGCTAAAAAGAAGTACAATAAAAAAGAAAGAAATCTCATTTTAATACCTAATTCTCCTTTTGAGGATTTTCAGATTCCCAAACAGGAAGCTACAAGAAAAAGAGCTATTCCAACAGATATTATAAAGAAAGTGTGGAAGCTTCCTTATAAAGACATGAAAAAAGGATATAAATCTACTTGTAGGTATAATTTGGCTAAAGATTGCTTCATTTTATCATTCTGTCTTATGGGGATTAATTCAGCAGACCTTTATAATGCAACTGAAATTAAAGGTAATACTATCATATATTATAGGACTAAAACAAAAGACCGCAGACTTGATAATGCGAAAATGATGGTGGATATTCCTATGATAATTCAACCTGTCATTGATAAATACAGGGATAAAACAGGTAAACGATTATTCAATTTCTATCAATATTACTGTGACGAAAAAGGTTTCAATAAAGCTATCAATTATGGATTGAAAGAAATAGGCTCTATTTTGGATATTGAGGATTTAGAATATTATGCGGCTCGTCATAGTTGGGCAACCATAGCATTGAATAAAGTAGGTATAGATAAATATATAGTTCATTCAGCATTGAATCATATAGACGAATCTATGAGAGTTACAGATATTTATATAGAACGTGACTTTGTTAATGAGAACAAGGCTAATGCAAAAGTCGTAAGATATGTATTTGGCAGATAAACATGCCATGAAGAACTTACTTTAACTTCTACAACCTCATTCTTAAAAAAAAGAGTGAGGTTTCTTTCTTTTTATACCTAACTGATAATCAGTTATTTCATTACCGTAAAATGAAAATGGTTCATTTTTTATTCACTAAGTTACTTTCAGCTTCGCTATACTTTTGCAGTGTAATCGAAAGACAAACGGTGCGCACCTTTATCTGATTACCTGTTATTACCTCCACAGATAAAGTGAGGTCTTATTTTAAATTCAATAATTATGGAATTTAATTTGAATTTGAAAGAGCTTTTAAGCTCAGCTAACGCCTATGATAACAAAGGCGCACACCAAGCCTTGCAGGACATGATGAACCGCAAGGAAGTAATTAATGTGAAGTTCTTCACAGACAAGCAGAGTTATCCTTGTGCATGGATAGAATCAAAAGGAGTAGCAGGATTCAAGTACCAATTAAATGGTGAATCGTTCAAAGGACTGTTGAAATACCTTACAAAAGGAGAAGTTACAGACTTCGATACAGACCCTATGAACGTGGAAATACAGTCAAATCCACAAGAGGATTTTCAGCTAAACATTTTCAAAATGTTTATTGAGGGTGGATGGAAAATACAATATGTCCCACTGTTCCGTGAATCAAATGGATATGTGAGTGCAAACTTGCCATTATACAAAGGCAAAATATTCTTCCGTGTGGAAAGAACAAATGAACTTCTTGATTATCTGCGTGAGAACAATCAAACTATCTAATTATTAACAAACATGATGTGGGGTGAAACATTCCCCACTTCATTTTAAACCGATTGTGCAATGAAAAATATAGAATTGACTATTAACAAAGTTAATGGTAGAATCCAATATCTTACCGAGATTCTTCCAGAAATACCAACCAATACAATCTTATATAAGAAATTAACAGGGTTAGGTGCTACCTATGGAGAGTTAAAGAGTAAACGGAACTCTATTATAGTAGAACCTAACAGACCTGTAATTTCGGGAAAATGTTGTGACCCTAAGCATAAAAACGACAATCTGTTCGGAGTTTTCGATGGTGTCTATGCTGAAAATATAGTGGCATATTTGGAAAAGAGTATCAAACAGAGTAAATATATCAAGATTCTAACTACCCCCGAAAGTTTCCCTAAAGTACAAGATGCGTTTGAAACAATGGAAATGGATATACGTTATGAATGTTTTCTACTACTTGACGAGTGCCATAAGATAGTGAAAGATGTTGATTACAGAAAAAATATCATCTTGCCTATGGACTTCTTTTTTGAGTGTGAGAATAAGGCTTTGGTATCTGCAACCCCTATTAATTTTACTGACCCACGTTTTGAGGAACAGAAGTTTCAGACAATAACAGTCAATCCTACTTTTGAACATATCAAAGACTTGAATCTTTTTATTACCAACAATGTGCTTCCTACCATAAGAGATACACTAAAAGGAATCACAGAGAATAATGTGTTTATTTTCTGCAATTCCACAGACACAATTTATGCGTTAATGAAACAATTAAATATGTTGGAAGAATCACAAGTGTTCTGTTCCTATAAAAGTGTGGATAAACTGAAAGTCTTAAAATTCAAAAATGCTTCAGAACAATGGGGTATAAAGGAAATGAAGAAATACAACTGGCTAACAAGCAGATTCTACAATGCTTTGGATATTGAATTGGAAGAATCTCCAGCAGTCATAATGCTTACCGACTGTTACATGTCTGAATATACAATAATAGACCCTTATACGGATGCTATACAGATAGTAGGCAGATTCAGAAATGGAGTGTCAGCCATATATCATATAACCAATACGAATCCTAATAACTCGATTAAGAGCTACGAAGAAATCAAAGGATTCATAAATTGTTCGGAAGAAATATATAAAACTATGCAAACATTTTATAATAGTGCATCAAACAGAACTGCCAAAGAAGCATATCGGGCAGCATTGGATTGCTTGCCATTCAATAAAATGTTAGATAAGTACGGAAACAAGAATTACTTTGCCATTGATAATTATATGGATGATGAATTGTTGAAATCATGCTATAATAGTCCTAATACTTTAATACAGGCTTATTCAAAATGTGATTCTTTCCGAATACACCGTGAGGACTTTTCTTATAAACTGGGTGACTGTGAGAGATTGAAAAGGGTGAACAAGTCTTTGTCGCTCAAAGAAAAACGCAAGATAATTGTTTCACAGTTGGAACAGTTGGGAGAATGTACGACAGAAATGGAGTTGGAGCTTAAAAGGGAACTGTCACAAGCTGATTCCTTTATTGTGGAAGCATACGATACAATAGGAAAAGCAAAAATTGAGAGTTTACATTATGCCTATCGGAAAATAAAGGAAGCTGTCATACTGACCAAGTACAGTGAAAAGAGTACAGGAACAGAGGTTATTCAACTGATTAAAAATTCATTCCATGCAGGACAGTGGTACAAAGCATCCTATATCAAAGCGGAAATACAACGAATATTTAAGATTCTGAATATTACTCCACCTAAAGCTATCACCTCACACACCATAAATGATTATTTTATAGCAAAAGAAGATAGAAAAAAAGATAAAAGGGGATATTATCTCATAGAGTGTAGATTTTGAAATAGGATGACTTTTTTTAAAAGAAAACCTTTTTATAGTCCCGATTCTGATTTTGTCACCTTTTAGAAAAATACAGACTTTATATCATTCTAAAATCCGAAATACAGGGGAGGACTTGAAGAAAGAAGAAAAGACTTTGCAATCATTAAAAAAAAGAAATGCCAATGCAATGGTAATCATTTCTTAACTAAAAGTGCAGTTCTCGACTATTTACTTGTCTGATATAATTTACAGGGTTGGGGTGATATAAAAAGCAAGTACATACTATTAACTAATTTACTAATAACATAACTTACTGGCTTTCCGTCCTTTCGGACGAAAACGGTGAAATCCTATTCAGCATGGAAGTTTCAGACACAAGCGGTTACAGGATATTCCCAATAGGCATATCAGAAGTCCTTTCAAATAAGGAAGCATATATTTACCTTTCGCTCCTTTTTAAAAGCGATTTTAAAACAGGGGAATCTAATGTCCTGTTGGAAACTCTCTCTAAAGAAACAGGTTATGACAGCGAAACGGTAAGTAGCTATCTTCATAAAGCGGAACGATACGGATATATCAAAATTACCCAAAAGACTTGTGGCAAAAAAGAAGATGGAAGTACCAAGACGAAAAACTTTTATAAGGTACATATACCTCAAAAAGACTTCATCATGGTAAACAGGGAATTTCTTGATTTTCACATTGAAAACCTCTCCATTAAAGAAGAAACAGACCTTAAAGGATTTATCCTGCTTATAAAGTGCATTTGCTTGAATAACTGCAATTTTACATATTACAGTCTTAGAGATATGGCAGAGCATTTGAAAATCTCCTATGCCACGATTCATAAACTTATGAAAAAATGCAGGGATTTGGAGTTAATTACATATCATAAGAAATACTATAAAATCATGTTGGACTATTTCGATTTAGGCAATACTGGATATTTCCCCAAAGGCACTCCTGACCTTCATAAAGAGATTTACAATACAATAAAACAGTTCCTTCAAAATAAAGGATTTGAAGCTCCACCCTATAAAAGAGAGTTTATAAGTCAGATAGCCGTAAAATACAATCTTACTAAAAAAGAATTGAAAGAAAGTAATGATATAGAGTTTATAAAAAGATACTCTGTCAAATATCAATTAGGAGAAAGGCTACCCAATATCAATGAGCCTATAAACAGTCTGAATTATTTCGTAAAAGTACTGACCAATAAAGACTATACATTACCTGTCAACCAAGAGCAAGCCATTATCAAAATATGACCTTATTTTAAAGATAGCTTCGGCTATCTTTATTTGTTCATACACTTTTAACTCCACATGCTAAAGCATACTGTTTCAAATTATCCATCTATTAAAATTGCAACACCACTATTACAGTGAATATAGCCAAACTCAAAAAATCACTATAATAAGAAAATAGACATAATATCACTGATTCTACTTGACATTTAATTAGATTGGAGAAGCATAAATAAAGACACGCACGATTATATACAGGTACTTACAAATAAATCCCCCCATCTGTTACATTGGTTACTGTCTTTTAAAATTATGATGATTACAGGCTCACGATTTCACTACGTTTTCACTCCCCCTACCATACTTGAACAAAAAGAGATAATAAAACAATATTATTCACCATTTTAAATTTTAAAGTATGGAAAATTTTATCTTATTGCCATCTAAGGCACAGAAAAGAAGTAGTGGTTTTAATCAGTATGCAGAAGACGCAACGATTATCACAGAAGAAACTACAAAAGTCCAGAAAGTAAATCATTTCATAGAAGCAAATACTATGGAGATTGATTTACAGTATTTAAAGAGTGACTGCATAGTTCCAGTATTCAGTAAGGACAATGAGCTTACAATTTCTCATAATGCCTTTATTGAAACAGTTTGGGATGCTGCAAACTCATTCTTTACAGGTGAAACGATAGAGATACCAGATATTAGAGTTTCTCATATTATCAAAGGCAGAATACCAGAAGCTATCCATAAGCCTGCAAACCAACTTTTGGAAAGTGACAAAACACAATACTTTGAAAGGATGATGTTTTGCATTGAGATTCCTACTATCTATGAAACGGTAGAAGGAAACAAACTCACTCTTTCAGTAGGTGGCGTGCGTGCTTATAATCACATGAATCTCTACAGTAAGAAAACAGTAGAGAAATTCAAGGTTTTTATAGGATTCAAGAATATGGTATGCTGCAATTTATGCGTTTCAACGGATGGATATTTGAGTAATTTGGAAGTTTCAAATACCTGTGATTTATATCGTTCTGTCTTGGAAATGTTTCATGCCTACAATCCTGCAAAACACATTCATTTAATGCAACAGTTGGGAAATACCTGTATGAGTGAACACCAGTTTGCACAGATTTTAGGAAAGATGCGTCTGTACCAATGTCTGCCACAAGGTTTTCAGAAGAGTATTCCACGTTTGCTTATTACTGATACACAGATTAATTCAGTAGCCAAAGCATACATACAGGATGAGAATTTTGGAAGTTTTGGTAATGACTTGAATATGTGGAAGTTTTATAATTTACTCACTGGAGCGAATAAAAGCAGCTACATAGATTCATTCTTAGACCGTTCCTTAAATGCAACGGAAATAGCGACAGGAATAAATGAAGCATTACATGGTGGCGAGCGTTACAGATGGTTTATTGATTAATTAACCTTTAAATGGAGGATGTTCTATAAAATGAGTATTCTCCATTATTTCTACTACTAAAGATTTTATGAATCAGAAGAATTTCAAAATTATGAGTTTGGCTATATTATTCTTATTTGTACTAATAATATTGCTTTTCGTCTGTCCTGCATTTGCGTTTTTTATAGTAGGACTATTCTTTTATTTATCAGACAATCACTAATGCACAAAGTGAATGTTTCGCTATTATTCAATCAGTTAGCTATTATGAATATGCAGCGGACATTCACTTTTATTATTAAACCCTCAAAAGTAAATATTATGAGTTTGAAATACAGTAATACAACGGCTGACTTCTTGGAATGGGACGAAGCCATGAATCTTATAAGAAAACTTTATAAGGATGGAAATTACAACATGAGTTTATTGATAGCTTTAGGTTGTTTCTTTGGTTTAAGGATAGGTGACATTCTTTCTTTAAGGTGGAATCAGATTCTAAATGCAAGTGAGTTCACCATAATAGAAAAGAAAACAGGAAAGAAAAGAACTATCCGTATAAACCCACAACTTCAAAGGCATATATCTGAATGTTACAAGGCTATCAGACCAACAGGAATCAATGCACCTGTGTTAGTAAGCCAGAAAGGTACAGTCTTTTCAGTTCAGAGAATAAACATTATACTGAAAGAACTGAAAAAGAAATACAGATTGCATATAGGTAACTTTAGCTGTCATTCTCTTAGAAAGACTTTTGGCAGACAGGTATATAATATGAACAGTGAAAATTCAGAGTTGGCTTTAGTAAAGCTCATGGAACTTTTCAACCATTCAAGTATTGCCATTACTAAAAGGTATCTTGGACTAAGACAGGAAGAACTTTTGAATACTTACGAATGTCTTAGTTTCTAAATCTGTTACAGGTAGGAAATCTGAAAATTTTGCTCTTATATGGGCAGGATTGGATTTTCTACCTATCTTTAAATTTTAAAGTAAAAACATCTATAAACCAACATAATAGACAATATCCTTGTTTATCAACATGTTTTTTTCTAATTTTGTGGCAATTCCACGATGGAAGGACATATTTAGAATGAGCATTTGACTTATCATTCTACATTGAAATCTGGACAATTTCATTGCAAAAGAATGATAGAACAAGGTTGCTCATGCTTTCGTGTCGTATATATGTTTCTTATATATACCTCATGAGGCATGGGCTATTGTCTATTACTTTTGCAAGGGCAGTCCAGAGCCTCAATGTGGTGATATTCAATAGTTCCCATGCCTTTTCTATATGTGCACGATTCATTAAAATGCTATTTCTGGGGGCTGATAGTGCAAAATAAAATAACATGAATAACGGTTTCTACCTCCAAACAATCAACATTCAGTTGGATTCATCAGTGAAATCTATTACTAAAGTTGCAGCAATGTGTCTATCTGGGGCTATTGCAAATGGTATTGTCTTAGCACAAAATGAAAATCCTAATATAAAGATATGCAAAGATAGAATTGAATTTGGGAAATGTTATACACCAGAATTACAAGGATTTTCAGGGAATTTATATCCTACAATTCCTCTGCCTAATTTCTACTTAGAGTTTGGAAATTTAATATACTACTATGATAAAAGTGCATATAAACATTCTCTCTGGAGTAAGGAACTTGATTACAGAGGGATATTTCCACCAACATCACCAGATGACCCAACTATATTCAACTTGATTTATCCTAAATTTGCAAAATAGATATGATGACAATAGAAAAGACACAAGGTGTACAAACCGCAGACCAATTAACATGTGTCAGAATACAAGAAATAATATCGGCATACAAACAACAACATCCTATTGGTAAAGTCGTAATTGATGCAGAAAAAATTACTTTCTACAAGTTTGGTTTAAAGTTAGGATTTGCACGACATTCAGCTAATGGTATTGTTTACAATAATGGGAATCTGTCTTATGTAGGAATGGATTTTCCAATGATTGAAAATACAAGCATATTAAATCAACTTCTCAATTTATTCCATCTTATATAAAATTTAATCTTATGACAGATATTAGACTTTCATTAATAAAAGGTATTGATAAGGGGGCAATATTCCACATAAATAATTTAATAATGGCGTATATCCAACAAAATGGTAATGTCGGTAGTATAGAAATTACGAAAGACAATATAGTATTTTCTAAATTTCTATTTAAGAAAGGAGAAATTAGATTTTATGAAAATCAATTAGAATGTCGTAATGGAATAATATACTATACAGGGCAAGTTCAACCTAATTCGATTTTTAAAGAAAAAAGGTCTATACTGCTTATTAATATATTACATCAAATAAAGTCTGGATACGTTTATAAGTTCTAAGAATTTATATTGAGATAGAATATACATTAAAAATATGGAAATAATAATTCTACCAACATACAGTCCAATGGAAATGGCATGTGCAAGATTTTTAATCTTAGAAAAAGTAATTAATATCGGATTTGAATCTAATGATTATAGAAAAGCTATTGAAAACGGCTATAATAAAAACCGTATTCAAGATTTAAATCATCTTGAAATGTACAAAAAAGATATGATTACTGATTATGAAATAAAAGAAGATATTCTTGAAAAGACCATAGTTGAGTGGAAACAGAAAAATAAAAATCCAATTGATGTTCTGCCACAATTAACAGAACGAGATAAATCAAGGCTTGCTTTTTGGTCACAATATTTAGTTATTTGTTGTTGCTATGCAGAAGCTAAAGCAAATAGAAGGGATTTTTTATTGGAACATGGCTTTATACCTAAGAAACAAAAAAATAAAATATTATTTATGTCTAATGACATATATTGTACAGACGAAATATGCCAGAGCTGCACTAAAAGTCTTTTGGATGAATATTTTGCAGAATCCAGTAAAAAAATAAAATCTGTTTCCTTAGAAAATGCCCATTCAATAACATTAAAATCTATATGTGGAGCATTGTTAAATGGCTCATTTGTGAAATCTACATTTATAGATGAAATCAACAAGCAATTCTACGATTTATTCATATCTGGAAAACTTAAAAGACTTTACGAAGCACATTCTACAGTTGGAAGAATGGAAGATTACCATGATATGAGTTCTAAACGCTTAAATGGTCTGGAATTAAAGATTAAAAATGACAGTGGTATCACTATTAATGAAGTGGAAGAATTTGCTCAAACTTTTCTTGCAAACGATGAACTTGTAAGACAGTTATTAACTATAGGTTATTCAACGTTAATAATAAAAGGAACAACAAATAATATAATTCAATATTATAGATTATGTGATTCATTTCAATCATAATACATATATCCTATTTAATAAATATTATCATGTTACAAGTTATATACACAGTCTGTATTATTTCAACTATCTTATTGATAATCAATAGAAATAAACTGAATACTTTTTGGGTGGTTTTATCTTCACTTATTGGACTAATTGGTGGAATATTATCATTGGCATTTATAAATAATTTTTTAGCACTAATTTTACTTCTTTTATGGTGTCCTGGATTACCAATATTTTTAGCACAATCCAGTAAGACATACGAAATAAAGCGTGTTGAGAATATGGATTACTCAAATGAAACTTGCACAGAAAAGCCAGTAGAACAAGAAAAGAATTACACAACAACAGTTCCATTAACAGATGAAACATTTACTTGTTATGCAAGTTTTCTTACTCTCATATTAAAAAGTTGCCAATATGACAAATGCGGTATTTATATGAAAATGAAACTTGATAGTATTTTTCTTTTATATATTGCATTAGGGAAAGGGGTAGATTGTGTTCCACAAGATTTTCCATTACAACATTTTTTGCAACAGACAGAAACATTTGTTTTTTCATTTGGGCTTGATAGTATTATTCAGAAAACTAAAATGACAGCAAGTGAAAATGAAATAAAATTCTGCAAGATACACCTTATAAACTTTGCTAATATTTGTCGCAAAGAGGTTGGAAGCCCTGCACCTATAAAACAGGCTACATATATTTGTGATGCTATAAGCTAATTAATATTACAATACATTATGAAACGATTATACGTGCTATCATTACAAGGTCTAACAATTGCGTTATCTGCTTGTAATCAACAAAAATCCTCAACACTCCAAAATATTGATACAACTTTACAAACAACAGATACTATTAATACAAAAAAGACACTCAATGATATTCGCTTTAAGGACTGGGATAGAAGTGATTGGTTGGATAATGAATATATCCGTACTTTGCGAAAATACTTGGATGATTACAATAAAGGAATTGTCAGCAATACTAATTTAGACCCTTATAAAGAGCAGATAAAAGGTCAATTTGTGATTTATGACATTAACCCTTATCTGTTAGGAGGTGCATTTATTAGAATCACATTCCTTGATATGCCAAATAGAGTTTTCAGTAGTTGGATATATAGTGAAGTGAATGAGGATAAAGAAATTGTAGAAAGCTATGAGTTCCGTTCTATCAGCATAGAAGAAGAAACTACGGATATAACTAAAGAGGATATTCTTCAAGCTATAAAGGAAATGGATGGAATAAAATTATGGTAGAACTTAAAAATTCTAATATATGGAACAGAACACCAAAGACAACACGAATAATAAAGATATACAGTTAGATAATATTCTTGAAAGAATCAACGGTATATTTGGTCAATACAACTCAAAAAGAGTTACACATAAAGAGTGTTTAACACATGAGAATTTTAAAGACTTTAAATCTACTGGATATTTTATTACCAAGTATTTTATAGACAACCAACTTGATACAACTGATATAAGAAGAACATTACGGAGTAAGCATATTGATTATACCAATGATATTCTTTTAAAAATAGATAATCAGCGTGACGATGATTCAGACAGCTTAATAAAGCTGATTGCAGTACATGATAAAGAGCTGCCTTTAGAGTTTACTTTAAATAATGACTTATCAGAATCAGAAGAAAAAGCTGCCATAAATAACTTTTTAGGAGATAGCATTACAGGTTTGAGCCATGACATTAATTCTATTTCATTTAATTTTGAAGAGAATAAAATCAAAAACACATGTTGCCAACATTTCAATAACAATTCCAATGGATTGATATTCTATGAAACTTCTGAAACACTTACTTCCATTATATCTAAAAGATTACTGGAAGTTAAGGATATATATAAGGTTTATTGTTACTGTCCTACTTGCAAAAAGATATTTTGTATCTACCGTGAAGAACAACCATCAGAAATAGAAAATATCATTGAACACATTCCTATTGGCAGACGTATTATAGAACATGTTGAAAAGGAAGTTGATAGTTTACTGGATATACCTAAAGAATTAGGTTATTGTCACGCATTTTGGGATTTAAAAGAGAAGATTCTTTTAAATGAATTTGGTCTGATTTGGTATTCTCCATCAGTTATAAATATCTTCACCTGTTATGATTAAATTAATATCAAGATTATTAGGGTGACATTTTTTGAGAAAAAATACTTTTATATACCCCGTTCAAATTTTGTCACCCTTTCATCATACATAAAGAATATATTCACATAAAATCCACTTTTTAAATATCTTTGTGGCTATACTTGAATATTTGGAGATTATGATTGAATTGGATATTGAAGAAGACAACAGCGAAATACTGGAGTATGTATTAAAGGTTGCATACAAGTTTTACCCTATGGTCTATGAAGATAGCAAGGGAATAATGCACGTTGGAGGTACAAAAGCAGATGAAGAATTTGAATACTATTACAACAAAGGTGAAGTGAATTTCCTGTCATATAACGAGTATCTGAATGACGAGGAAATACAAGCCAATATAAAGGCTTTGAATTTAGATGTGGATAAGTTCTATTTACTTATACTGTTCATTACCCATGCTTCCAAAGGACAGTGGGAAAATCCATATATGGCACATGTCTATCCTCATGCACAGGTGGAATCTTTTTGTGAAACTATAATAAGGGAATTGAAATCTATCAGTGACAGCCATGCTGAATTTTCAGAAGAAGCAAGTATTACCTTAAAGGTAGGAAAGAAGAAAATAGTAGTGGATGATGCGCTTGCAATAGCTTACATAGGAACTATGGCTTACAAGATGTTTGACATGGTGAAAATGACAAGGAATTTTCATTCTAAAGGTTATGATAAGAAAGAGGAAAAAGACGAGTTCTATAAAAAGCTCAATTCTTTAGCTTCACCAAATGTTTACACCTACTATGATGGAGTAAACAAGAAAGAAATCACAGTGAACTATAATGAAGCACTTTTCAGCAAGGCTTTTGATATTGATAACCTATATGAAAGCACCTCAACAAGTCAAACCTATTTGATAGGTCATTTCGCAACCATGTTTGACTATTTCTTGAAAGACTATGAAACACCCATAAGACAGAGCTTTACTAATAAGGATGGGGAAAGAATCGTGATAAGCAAATACAAATTAATATCCAAACTGATAGGACTTACTAAGCTGACACAGAATAAAAAGACGGATGAGGATTTTCTTTATGATGAGGGTTCTAAAGTAAAAGGATATATTGCAGCATTGAAGAAATCGAAAATAAGGACTGATAATAAGTTCTATTAAAAGATTATTAGTAACTTTGCATTGTAAGATAAGTGTTGACCTATTGTTGACCTTAGAACTTGCATTGAGATAATTAACGTGTTGATAATGAGGTAGCTCAGTTGGTTAGAGCAACAGACTCATAATCTGGAGGTCCTAGGTTCAAGCCCTAGCTGGCCCACAAAGAAAAAGGTTGTAACACTGGTTGTTACAACCTTTTTTTCGTGTGCAACCTCCCGATTACAAGCTGTTGCTTTTGCCTGTTTTTATCCTCTTTTAAGGCATTTGTTTCACTATTGTTTCAGTGCTACAGAAATGGCTTTAGGAATCAACTCTGCTTTACATGGTGATGAAAGATATAAATAAACTTTATTGATTGAGAAGGATAGGGCATTCTTAAATGGCTGTCCTTTTCTTAAATATCCAATAATTAACCATTTATATTTGTAAGTACGCAAATAAGTACATATCTTTGCACTATAACAAAGGAGGGTTTATGAGAACAGCCAATTACACAGATTTAAGAGCCAATTTGAAAAGCTACATTGATGCGGTTATTGACGATTATGATACTGTAGTTGTCAATCGTGGGAATGGCAAAGGAGTAGTGATGATTTCTTTGGATGAATATAACTCTCTAAAGGAAACGGAATACATCATGTCGTCACCCGATACAATGGAAGCAATACATAAAGGCGAAGAAGATATTAAGAACGGTAACTTTGTATCTCAGAATGAAGGTGAAAGCATAGAGGATTTCTTAAAACGTGTAGCATGTACAGAATAACATTATCAGAACAGGCACGAAAAGAATACCTATACTTTACCCAAAGTGGGAATAAGGCTATCTTAAATAAAATCAAAACCTTATTGGAAGATATTGCTGCACATCCATACACAGGAATAGGAAAACCAGAACCGCTTAAATATGAACTGGCAGGGAAATGGTCAAGAAGAATCAATGCAGAGCATAGAATCGTTTATTCCGTGCATGATGATATAATAGAGGTTTATATATTCTCTATGAGATACCATTATTCCAAGAAATAACAAACTGTCACATATTATTAGTATTGAAGGAAGAGACTATTAAAATAAAATTTAGCTATCAAAAAGGTTGTCATTGGCAAAAACTATCTCGAAAGTATAACGAGATTGTCATTTTGTTTAAGATGACAAAATAATAGTCAAATTTTATTTTGATAGTCTCTTTTTTTATGTCTACTTTTTCGATTGCAAGTTTATCTTGTTTCCCTTCTTTCTTTTTTAATTATTGCTGTCCGCTAAAAGTCAGTAAGCGATGAAATATCCATCCGCAGTGCTG
>ERZ838839.234-NODE-234-length-73819-cov-70.210821_pt1 | contig 73819 bp, 68 predicted proteins | sample MGYA00519909_ERZ838839 | MGnify/ENA primary metagenome ERZ838839 (study PRJEB31850, sample SAMEA3708843) | human gut metagenome | biome: human gut; feature: human-associated habitat; material: faeces | place: China | collected 2014 ...
CAAAAGCAGTGGCTTATTACAAAGAAAAGGAAGGACGTGGTGCTATGAGTGAAGCAGTAAGACAGTATGCAATGGAATATGCCAAAGAATATGCAAAAGAATATGCAAAAGAATATGCAAAGGAATATGGAGAGGAACAGAAGCAGGCTGGTATTAAACAGGGTGAAAATTATATGCTCTATTCGCTTGTGCAGGATGGAGATATAAATCCAGAGAAAGCTGCGGGAAGACTCGAAATTACAGTTGATGAGTTGAGACATCAGATGAACGAGGCAGGTTATCAGATTCCGACAGGGGCATAATACCGGCTAAATTTTAGGTGTACATTTTTTACATAAGATAGAACACAAAAAGCGGTTTCAGGACATTGCATCCTGAAACCGCTTTTATTGTAAAAATTATATCCAAAATTAATTATCTATTAGATCTTCTCCAAATGTGCATCTTCTCAGCCTCTTTGATGAGCTCATCACGGAAATCAGGATGAGCAACTGAGATGATTGCCTCTGCCTTCTGCCATGTAGAAAGACCCTTTACATTTACCATACCATACTCTGTAACGATATAGTGTGTGTTGGCTCTTGTGTCAGTGACTACAGAACCCTCTACGAGAGTAGGACGGATACGTGAGTGAACTACGCCCTGTTTGTCGGTGAAGGTTGAAGAGCAGCAGATAAAGCTCTTTCCACCGTTTGACATATAAGCACCGAGAACGAAATCAAGCTGTCCGCCGGCACCGCTGATGTGCTTTGTGCCTGAGGTCTCTGAGCTGATCTGTCCGAAGAGGTCAAGGTCTACACAGTTATTGATTGAGATGAAATTGTCGAGTGCGGCAATATTCTTGATGTCATTTGTGTAGCTTACCGGGGCACTCATGAGCTCAGGATTCTCATCGAGATAATCGTACATCTTCTTTGTTCCGGCACCGAAGCCGTAAGCCTGACGATAACGGTCGATGTTTTTCTTTGCTCCTGTGATTTTTCCGGCCTTTGCGATGTCAACGAATGCGTCAACGTACATCTCTGTGTGGACACCGAGATCCTTGAGGTCTGACTCAGCGATGAGTGAGCCTACTGCGTTTGGCATTCCGCCGATACCGAGCTGGAGACAGGCACCGTTTGGAATCTGGTCAACGATAAGCTCTGCAACCTTCTTGTCTACATCTGTTGCAGGACCACCGGCACCAAGCTCTCCGATTGCAGGGTTGTCACCCTCAACAATGTAAGAAACCTGTGAAATATGTACATTGGCCTCTGAACCGCCGTGACAGCGAGGCATGTTTTCATTGACCTCAACGATGATTTTCTTTGAAGTCTCGCATACAGCACCGAGGTGAGATGCGTTAGGACCAAAGTTGAAGTAACCGTGCGAATCCATCGGTGCAACCTGGAACATAGCGACATCGTCAGGTGTTGTTGAATCTCTATAATAACGAGGAAGCTCTGAGTAACGGATTGGTGAGTAGAAAGAACAGCCTCTCTTGATAAGCTTTCTCTCATAACCGCCCATGTGCCATGAGTTCCATGTGAAATGCTCGCCGGCATCCTCACGCTCGAAAATGGCAAGTGGCTTAAGCAAAATACCACCACGTACATTGACATCCTTAAGTTCATCTGTTCTTCTGGCAAGTGCCTTGTCGAGGGCATCAGGTGTGCCTGTGCACCAGCCGTAGTCAACCCAGTCGCCTGATTTGACAATCTTTACTGCCTCATCTGCTGAGACAAGTTTCTGCTTGTACTCTTCTAAAAAGCTCATAAAATCCTCCTTAGATACCTAAAATGATAGTAGCAAAATGCTACGTTAAAAAAATAACAAACCCTATAATCTCTATATTATCACTTTAGAGAGGATTTTACAAGTTGGTAAATACCGGTAGATACTTTTAATGGAAAAGCCTGTGCTAGTCACCCTCCGGAAGCATCCATTCCTCAGCCTGCTTTTGATAATCGGCCGCCTGGCTGCGCAGTGAATCAATCAGCTCCTTATCGCCTTTAAATACATTCCTTGATTTAGGAGGAAGCGAATCAAGCTTTTTCTGCTTCTCATCAGCCCATCTTGAGTAGCACTCAGACAGGGCATGAAGCGCCTTGCCACCGCCGCACTCCACATCGAGTACCGGCTTTGTCTCGAAGGCAGCGTTGTAATACCACAGGCTTGCCTCCTCATAGTCTGCCTTGTCGAAATAGTATGCACCGAGCTCACAGCACACCTCACTGCAGCCATCAACTGCTACATTTTTTAGGGCAACAGAAAAAAATTTGTCATAGTCGCCGTTCATTCGATAGTAGCGGGATAGCACGCAGGTGGATTCGATGTCAGGGCTGTTGCGGTATTCACCCTGAAAATATGGCAGGGCATTGGTAAAATCCTCGGGGTTTCCGCATTTTAAAAGCTCCTTGGCATACATAGTCGCTATACTTTTTGGCAGGGTGCCGTTTTTTTCAAAGGAGCGCTTGAATATGGTGAAATCACGTTTGCCGTGAGTGCCCTGCGGCAGGTGCTGTATACAGATATCGCTGTCATAGACTACAGGCTCTAAGCGCACAGTCTCGTGTACCGGATTAATCCATGTAAACGTGCGAAGCCTCTTGAACAGCTTCGGGCGATACTCTGAGGATGAATTTTGCACTGTGTTGAATTTGCTTGGAGTGATGTATTTCATCTGGACAATCTCAATTTCCGGCAGCAGCGCGGCCTTAAGCATCATGAAACGCCTGCGGTTGGTATCGTCGAGCACCTCGTCGGCATCAGGTGCATATATGTATTCCTGCGTAGCCTTGGAAAACGAAAAATTTCTGGCCGCGGCAAAATCGTCACACCATGAGAAATCATAGATTTTGTCAGTATACCGTGCAGCTATCTCCTTTGTGCTGTCCGTCGAGCCGGTGTCCACTATGATGATTTCATCCATCAGCCCTTTGAGACTGTTCAGACATCGTTCGAGCACCTCTTCTTCATTTTTTACTATCATGCATAAGCTAATTGTAATCATATTTATCTCCATTTACCGGTCGGATGTTATAATTGTATTATAATATATATCGGCATGTTTTGCAGAAATATTTGTGTATTGTAAATATTGCCTGGATTTCATATAATTGAAATGTAATGTCGACAGATAAACTTATTTCTAAAGGCTATAGAATTTCAGATAAACTATATAATCAGATTTTAGCAAGGAATAATGAAGTAAATTAGAAGAGGAACAAACATGGAAAATCATACAATTGTAACACTGAAAAAAGGCGAAGGACGCACTATAAAGGCAGGCGGCGCATGGATTTTTGACAATGAAATAGACACAATCACAGGCACCTTTACGAACGGAGACATTGTTGTGGTACACGATTTCGACGGATATCCGATGGGGCGCGGCTTCATAAACCAGAATTCAAAAATCCGTATCAGAATGATGACAAGAAAAGCTGACCAGCTGATTGATGACAATCTCCTCAGGATGAGAGTGCAAAATGCCTGGGATTATCGCAAGCAGGTGATGGCAGGAGGCAATGATAATGTGTCTGATTTAAACTGCTGTCGTGTGATATTTGGCGAGGCTGATTTCCTGCCGGGTATCACAGTGGACAAGTACGCTGATGTGCTTGTGGTGGAGTGTCTTGCACTTGGAATGGAGCAGTTTAAGGTGAAAATCGTTGAACTGTTAAAGGAAGTGCTGGCGGCGGACGGAATAAATATTCGTGGAGTATACGAGCGCAGTGATGCAAATGAGCGCAAAAAAGAAGGTCTTCCTAAGGTAAAAGGCTTTATAGGAGCCGAGTTTGACACAAATGTGGAGATAGTAGAAAACGCAGTTCACTATATGGTCGATGTGGAAAATGGACAGAAAACAGGCTTCTTCTTAGACCAGAAGTATAACAGGCTTGCTATGCAGCGGATCTGCAAGGGGAAAAGAGTGCTCGACTGTTTCACGCACATGGGCACATTTGCCCTCAATGCAGGAATTGCGGGGGCAAGTGAGGTCACAGGACTTGATATATCAGAGTATGCGGTTAAGCAGGCTACAGAAAATGCGAAGAGAAATAATCTCTCAGACACAGTGAAGTTTCGCGTGGCAAATGTGCTGGATGAGCTGCCACGGCTCGCTGCAGATGGTGAAAAATATGATGTAGTCATTCTGGATCCTCCGGCATTTACAAAGTCGCGTGAGGCTACCAAAAATGCGATAAAGGGCTACCGCGAGATTAACATGAAAGGACTTAAGCTTGTTAAGGATGGTGGATTTCTGGCTACCTGCTCATGCTCTCATTTCATGACGCAGGAGCTTCTTGCCAAAACGGTCAAGGAAGCAGCAAAGGCAACTCACAAGAGGCTGCGTCAGGTGGAGTTCCGCACACAGGGACCGGATCATCCGATACTGTGGGCCAACTCAGCTAATGTACCGGAGTCATATTATCTTAAGTTTTTCATCTTCCAAGTTGTTGATGAGAAGTAAGGACTGGAAAGTGGCGGTAATGCTTGATTTATAAGGGATGGAAGGTGTTTGATGTTTACAGAGAAAACCTCGTAAAGTATCGCAAAATATCACAAAACCGTGATTCAAAGTGGTAAGAAAAGTGGTAAGTCTGAGTGTTAAGCACCTGAAATGTAGCGAGTGGTAAGCTTATGGGGAAAACGGTATGTTCTATTTGAATGATAACGGGAAATTAACAAAAGACTAACCATGGACTAACAAAGGACTAACTACACATATCTTTCTTTTTCAAATAAGAGATGATAATATTATTGTGGCAAGAAAAACGACTTACAAAAAGTTACAAATATATACGGAATGACTACGGTTTGGCTACGGTATTGAGACTTTTTTTGAAAAGGAAGCTATGATATTATTATCATGGAAGTAATGAACAGAGAGTAATCGAGAAAAATCGGTTGCTCTTTTTTGGTTAAAGGGGGATGAAATGGAAGAAAGATGCTGAACGGTTCCATAAAAATCAATAGACTTTAGATGCCTAATGAAGTATAATTATAACGGAACCAAAACGAAGGAGGATTACTTATGCCACGAATTATTGATTTATTCGCTGGTTTAGGCGGGATTAGGCTTGGATTTCAACAGGCAATGGATGAACTTGGGTTAGAAACGGAGTGTGTATTTTCTTCGGAGATAAAACCTTATGCGATTAAGGCATATAATGGATTTTATGGCGATGAAGAAATTTACGGAGATATTACACTTGTTAATACAAATCAAGATATTCCAGATTTTGATTATTTGTTAGCGGGATTTCCTTGTCAACCATTTAGCTCTGCGGGAAATAGAAATGGATTTGCAGATACAAGAGGGACGTTGTTTTTTGAAATTGAACGAATACTTCAAGATAAAATAAATGCAAATCATCCGGCAAGAGGTTTTTTACTTGAAAATGTCGAAGGTCTTATGACTCATGATAACGGCAACACATTAAATACAATTATTACACATTTAGAGCAGTTAGGGTATCATGTTAGTTGCAGATTGTTGGATTCGAGATATTTTGGATTGCCACAAAGCCGAAAAAGAGTGTATATAGTTGGCTCTTTGGATGAGGAGATTAATCTTGAGGATTTTGAACAAAGGGAAGCTGTATTGGGAGATATATTACAGCAAGGACTTCCTACAGTAGATACAGATTTTACCAGAAAATTATTTGCTAACTATACTACGCAGGAAGTGATTGGGAAATCAATAAAGGACAAGCGAGGGGGTGAAAATAATATCCACTCATGGGATATTGATTTAAAAGGCAGGACATCGCAGAAAGAACGAGACTTGATGAGTGCTCTTTTACGAGAACGTAGAAAGAAACATTGGGCGGAAGTGATAGGAATAAAATGGATGGATGGAATGCCTTTGACGGAAGAACAAATCAGAACATTTTTTAATGTCCCTGAATTACATCAAATACTAGAACATCTAACCCAAATGGGATATCTGGTATATGAATATCCAAAACAGCAGGTAAAAGGTAAAGATGGGATAGTAAAACGAATTCCAGATGAGACAAAGGATAAGGGATATAATATTGTTGCAGGAAAGTTATCATTTGAGTTCTCTAAGATATTGGACACAAATGATATTGCTCCAACTTTGGTGGCAATGGATGTGGCTAAACTAGGGGTTGTTGATGGAGATGGAATCCGTAGACTTACGATTAGAGAGTGTCAAAGATTATGCGGATATCCAGATAATTATAATCTGGATATGATTAGTGAATCGGAAGCATTTGATTTACTAGGAAATACAGTATGTGTACCTGTAATCAAAGATATTTCAGAAAGAATCGGAAGAAGCTATTTGGAAAATGTAGAAGGAGGAAGATAGGATGAGGTTATCAGCACAAGAAATATATGATAGATTGTTAAATGTCGATCACATTCTGGAATTAGAAGGACAAATCAAATTCTTTTTAGGCGATGTAAATATTATTGTAAGGCAAAAGGATGTAGTTGGGAACATAATGCAGGAGTGGTTGCAAGGATGGCTAGATGCAAGAGGTATTGAATATGCACCAAGCGAAAATACACAGATGCCCCCTGATTTCTTTTTAAATCCAGATGATCGAACAAAAGGACTACTAGAAGTAAAAGCTTTTAACAGAAATGGTTCGCCGGGATTTGATATTGCCGATTTTAGAATGTATGCATCAGAGATTCAAGAGAAGCCATATATGTTAGATGTGGATTATCTTATTTTTGGTTATGATATGAGTGACGATGGTGTTGTTACTATTAAAGATGTTTGGTTGAAGAAAGTGTGGCAAATTACAAGGAGAATGGAAAATTATCCTATTAATTTGCAAGTAAAAGAAGGTGTAATACATAAAATCAGACCGGGTGTATGGTATAGCGAAAGGGTAACGGATTATGCTATTTTTGATTGCCTTGAAGATTTTATTTCTGCTATAGAAGAGACAACATTTAAAGAACCAAAATTGCGTAGTTCTGTAGCTTCTACATGGTTAGCGGTATTTCAAAGAAACTATAAAGCTTGGTATGGAGAAGAATTAAATGTACCAAGATGGAATGATATTAAAGATAAGTATGATCTCATAACAGATAAGAAAAGAGAAAAGGCCAGAGAAAGACTGGAAGTAGTAATTGCGCAGAAAGAGAAAATAGAGGCAAGAGTGCTTAAATATCAGCAAGCTATTATTGAATCAAAAACAGATAAGCAGAAGGAAAAGGCGGAACAGAGCTTAGCAAAAGCTATGGATTCGTTAGAATCTGCATTAAAGAAAGTTGCTGATGCACAAGTTCAATATGAAATATGGGTAAATCAGTAATTCTTATGTTTATAGGATTTTGGAAAAAGCATATGGTGACTTTGCAATAAATGGCAAGCGATAGAACTTTGGTAATAGATATAGCTTCTTAGTCCGTCCAGGGCGACAGCCTTGGCCCATAGATGTGTTGTGACACATCATATTGGGTTATTATCTGTCACGCTTCGCTCAGAAATGTATTGTTTAAAGATTTTATGTTACTAAAGTTAGGAAAGGAATGCGAATGTTAATAGGAGCAAACGATTATAAATTGATACTGCTTGATACAAATGCAATTAGAGAGATTGTAACAAACACTAATATGTCAGGAAAAGGTTTTTTGGAAAGATTTTTTGCATGTTCATCAGATGCATATGCACCATGCTTTTCAATTTATAATGTGATTGAGCTTATGCCATATCAGGATATATATGAGAAGTTTCTTGAGTTCTTCTCTACAATTCCGTGTCTTGTGATGTTTCCTGTAAAGAGTATTTTTCAAAGAGAAGTAGAATGCTATTTGGAAGGAAAGAGTTTTGTGATTGATGGTCATATTGCAAATGCTTTTACACCGTTGGTATTAAAAGATAATTATAATTGTAAAAAATTTTTTGAAAACATGGCTAAAGATACAACATTGATGGAAAATATTCAGAATGAGGTAAAAACATTTTCTTCAATAGCAACGGATTGGGAAAATAGGAGAAATAGAACCGAAAAGATGCTAAAAGCCCAACATCTACCATTAAATATGATAAATGAAAAATTTTATAGAACACAAGAAAAAGATACAATTATAAAAGATTTGATGAATTATGGTATTAGTGTTCCATTAGGTGTTGAAATTCTTCATTTGCCAGCTTCAAGAATGATGGAATTTTCTCAATTTGTTCGTATCTATCAAACACGTAAACACATTAAGCCAAATGATGTTATGGATATTCAAATTAGTTGTATCGTACCATATGTAAATGCGGTTATAACGGAGAATTTTCAAGCAGATGTTTACAAGAAGGCTAAACATTTTATTCCACAATTAGAGGAATTAGAAATATACACATTAAAAGATATTAGACAATAAATCAGATGCATTAAAAAAGGAATCGAGAAATCGGTTCCTTTTTTAATGCCCGGAAAAGGAGAAAATAGAGATGGAAAAGAAAAAAGTGCGAGCAACTAGGACAAATGGTCGCAAAGACAGTAATGGTGTATTCAAGGCAGGTCATAATGACCGGTCATTTAATCTTGAAAATGCAGAGCATGTTGATGCTGACAGGAGCAAATGGAATGTTTATTGGGATTATTTGCAAGGATACAACCTTGCGGATGAAAATGGAGTGCGACCGGAAAGAAAATATTTATTTGATGAAGTTGAATACCTTTATTATCACAAACAATTCGGAGATTCCATAGATGCACAAAATGAGCGGCATGAGAAGTCCAGACATGCGGAAAGAATAAGAAATGTCAGGCAGATTATGGAGGATTCACGAACATGTCCTGAAGAGACAATTTATCAGCTTGGAACTAAAGATGGATATGAAGATCCAGCAGTTTTTGTTAAGGTGGCAGCGGAATTATTTGAGGTGATACAGGAGAAATATGGATCACATATGCAGATTCTTGATTGGGCTTTGCATATGGATGAAGCAACACCACATATTCATGAACGTCATGTTTTCTTTGCAGATGATGGTTATGGCATGAACTTCCCCAAGCAGGAGAAGGCTTGTGAAGCAATGGGCTTCCATCCTCCTAAACCGGATAAAAAGAAAAATAAGACCAATAATTGCAAAGTAAGTTATGATGAAGAAATCAGGCGTCTGTATATTGAAATTGCAGAAAAATATGGTGTGATAATCGAGAAAGATCCATTGACAGGGAAAAAACACTTGGAGAAAAACGATTTCATTATAGCCAGACAAGAAAAGGAAATCGAGAACCAAAAGAATAAATTAGAGGAACTAACATTAAAGCTGAATGATATTGATATTCTGGCACAGGAAGTGGCTGAGAAGGCATATGAACGGGCCTGTAAGGTGGTTACAGATACCGTGCGGACAGAAACAACTCTTGAAGATATTTCGACCATAGAAAATATGAGGGACAGGCTGACCGGAAAAAACTCATCTTTATCACCAGGTCAGAAGAATTTCTCGAAAAATATATTGAATCGTCTGATTGACCTGCTTTCCAAAAAATCAAAGGAAATCACGGTTGTTATTTCACAGAAGCTGTTATCTCCGGCAATTAAGCAGAAAAATGAGAAAGAAATTGCTTCTGTGACACGCTCCTCAATAAAAATGAGGTTGGCTGAGATGAAAGAAAAGGCTGATCAGAAAAATGATGATCACAATCAGAAAAAGCAATCGGAAAGAGAGGTGCGTTGATGGATGTATTCCGTGTTGTTAAAGATAATGTTACCGCCAGACAGGTGGCAGAATATTATGGTATGAAAATCGGTCGAAATGGAATGGCTTGTTGTCCGTTCCATGATGACAAGCATCCCAGTATGAAACTTGATAAAAGATATTATTGCTTTGGATGTGGGGAAAAAGGAGATGTAATTGATTTTGTTGGTAAGTACTTTGGTATGACATCCAAAGACGCTGCCATGAAAATAGCAGATGATTTTGGCTTGGAATATAAATATGAAAAGTACAAGCCTCCGCAAAAGCCGGTAAAACCAAAGAAAACTTTGGAACAGGAATTTCGTGAGGCGCAGGATTATTGTTTTAAAGGTCTGTCGGATTATCTGCATCTATTAAAAGAATGGAAAATTAAATATGCACCTAAGAGTATGGATGAGGAATGGCATCCACTCTTCTGCGAAGCTCTGAACAACATTGACCAGACGGAGTATCTGCTGGATACCCTATTAAATGGTGATGTTCGTGACAGAGCTTTTTTAGTGCAAAATCAGGGAAGAAAGGTAAAGAGTATTCATGAACGAATTAGAGAATTTAACAACCGCAGAGATAAATGCATTACAGGAGGCTCTGAAAGAAAACAGAGAGCCCATGAGCGTGAACGAGGTTAAGGAAATGCTGCTTCGGACGGAAAAGGGAGCTGTGAAAAGCACGATTGGAAATTGTCTGATCGTGCTCCAGAATGATCCATATCTGGCAGGAGCACTTGCTTATAATCTTCTGGCAGTAAAAACCTATATCGTGAAGCCGTTATGGTATCAGCGACCGGAAGGAAGTGCGTTGAATGACACTGATCTGGCATATATCCGTTTATATATGGAAAGTAACTATGGGCTTACCTGTGAGAAGAAAATTGAAGATGCCGTTACACTGGCGGCACATGAAAATTCATTTCATCCGGTCAGGGAATGTCTCAAGGAACTTGTGTGGGATGGAAATGAACGTATCCGATATTGTCTGCATCATTTCCTGGGAGCCGATATTGATGAGTTCAATTATGAAATATTCAAATTATTTTTGCTAGGTTCTATTCACCGGGCATTTCATCCGGGATGCAAATTTGATGTTATGCTTTGTCTGGTAGGTGGACAAGGTGCGGGGAAAAGTACCTTTTTCCGTTTTCTGGCGATTAAGGATGAGTGGTTTTCAGATGATCTCCGCAAGTTGGATGATGACAGCGTATTTGAAAAATTACAGGGATATTGGATTATTGAGATGTCAGAAATGATCGCAACTGCAAATGCAAAAAGCATTGAAGAAATAAAGTCATTCCTGAGCAGACAGAAGGAAAATTATCGTATCAGGTATGATAAGTTTGCGTCAGACAGGCTACGGCAATGCGTGTTTGGTGGTACTTCCAATACAATGGATTTTCTGCCTCTGGACAGATCTGGAAACAGACGATTTTTACCGGTTCTTGTCAAGACGGAAGAAGCTGAGGTACATATTCTGATTGATGAGGCGGAATCAAGAGCCTATATCAAACAGGTATGGGCAGAGGCAATGGAAATTTATCGTAGGGGACAATGGGAATTGAAACTGCCATCGGACATTCAGAAAATACTCAAGGACAGACAGCAAAATTTCATGCCTGAAGATACCAAAGCCGGAATGATACAGGCATTTTTGGATGCATATAAGGGAAACACGGTTTGCTCCAAGTTATTGTATAAAGAGGCTTTAGATCATCCATATAACGATCCACAGCATTGGGAACTTCGTGAAATATGTGACATCATGAATCAGAGCATTGTCGGGTGGAAATATTTTTCCAATCCGAGGACATTTGCCGGGTATGGACGTCAGCGCGGATGGGAACGGGATATTTTTGCAACAAAGCCGGACAACAACGGAGATATTACACAGGAAAATTTATTTGATGGATTTATCAGGGTGGAAAATCAAGAGGAACTGCCCTTCAAGTAGGCTGTTGTTGTGGGTCTTGTGCATAGTGTGTTGCAGGGATGTTGCCCGGTAAAAGCCTTGATTTATCTGGCTTTTCTATACTTTAACAACAGAAACAACAATAAATATCTAAAAAATACTAGCAGGAAAATAACATATAATTTTGATAATGAGAGTTTGATGAGCCTTGTTGCAGTATTTTGTTGCAGGGCATTCTCAAACAGACGGTGGAGGAAGAATTGAAGAATAGAGTAAAAGAAAAGGAAATTATACCAGCATTACTGAATATAAAGGAATTTTGTGATTATCTGGGCATTGGAGAGACAAAAGCCCGGGAATTGCTTCATGATCCGGGGAATGGTTTTACTGTGAGGATAGGAAATCGGCTGTATGCTCACAGGGGAAAAGTGGATCAATGGCTGTTAAAACAACTGTTTATTTGATTTATATGAGAACATACAGGGTTTAATATATTTTAGGAAATTGAAAATAAAAATGACTTTTTTTATTTGAGGAGAGAATGTATAATAAACGTATCTTATTTGTGAATGATGCTTCATAAGGAGGTGATTTCTTGAATCAGGTAGAATATTATATGGGATTACCATGTGATTTGTCTGGTAGCAGATCAAAAAATAGATTTCGATTAGAACTATTGTGGGGCATTAGCAGGATGCTTGAACTTATGGAATCTGCAAATGATTTTACAATTGTTTTTGATTTAGTGTGTGATATTGAAGTACATTTGGATAATGGGTTTGAATTTTACCAGATAAAGACGCACAAAGAGAGCCAACCTAAATATACGGTTAAAAGTTTAGTGAAGGTAAAAGAGGGAGAACAGGGGTCTATTTTAGGAAAACTGTTTGTGTTAAATACAATAAGTACTGTTCCAGTAAAAACAGTACTTGTTTGTAATGCTCCATTTAAAGCACTTTCTAGTGAGCCGGGAGAAAATTGCCTTGATAGCTTGAGTCAGAGCAATAAATCAGTAATTATAGAAGCTATAAAAAAAGAGTTAGGAACAAAGGATGTGGATTTATCTAACTCATATTATCTTTATACGCCAATGAATTTATTACAGCCTGAGAATGAAATTAAAGGACAGCTTATGGCAACTTTTGAAAAAGTTAAAGGAAGTGAGCCGGTAAATCCTAATGCTTTATATCGGTTGGTGTTCGATGCGGTATCTGAAAAAGCTTGTTATGAATTTGATGCAAATGATTATGAACAAATCAAAAAATTTAAGGGTATTTCTCGTAATGAGTTTGACCGGATGTTAGATGCACATTTATCGAATGAAAAAACAGGAATCAATCAAACGAGAGATTATATTAATCAAATTAAAGGAATTCATGAGAAAAAAAGTTATAAGGATGCCTTAAATTCTTTATTACCTAAGATGGCTCGTTCACGGGTTCTTCAAAATATGGAAATCATGATGGCAAAAACATTGATGGAGTATTCTGAAATATCAGATGTTGAAGAGGCGATAGATATATTAACAGATTCATATCATGATAAATTTCCAGTTGAATATAGTAATGCAGAAAAAACAGTATGTTATATGATAGTAATTCATAAATATGTGGAAGGAGGATATGATAATGAGATTAATATTTAGAGAGTTGTTTATTTTTTCCCCTTCAGAAAAGAAGGCAAAGAAGGTAGAATTTACAGATGGAATAAATATCATTACCTCCAGTCAGGAAGATGGAACGGACAGAGGAAAATCTGTAATAATGAGAAGCCTTTATCATACTATGGGAGCAGAAGGTTGTTTTGAAAAAAATTGGGAAGGCAAGGATAAAGTATATGTATTGAAAATTGATATTGATGGTATAGGGTATTATATTTATAGATCAGCAGAATTATTTAAATTTTTTAGTGAGGATAAAGAAGTATTATTTACATCGGTAAGTAGCAGAGAATTGTCAGAAAAACTTAAGAGTTACACCAATTTTGCAGTACAGCTGCCTAATAGAAGCGAAAAATTAGAAGTGACACCTCCTGCATACAATTATTTACCATTTTATATAGATCAAGATCATTACGAAGGAAATAATTATGCTGCATTTAAAAATTTAGGACAGTATGTGGGGTTTAGAGAAAATGTTTTGTTTTATCATTTAGGTGTATATAACGAAGAATATTTCAAACTAGTACATAGTCGATATGAGATAAAAGAGAAAAAAGCACAGAGTGAATCGCAGCTTGAAATATTTAAGGCAATGATTGAAGGTCTTGACAAAAAACTTGCAGGAGTATCGGTTTCTTCTAGTTATGAGGCATTGAGAAAAGATGTTGCTATATATCAGAAAGAGTATGCAGAGGTTTTGGATAAGTTGAGTAAGAGCAAAAAGAAGTTAATTGATTTGAGAAATCACTTATACGAAACAGAGCAGATGTTGAAGGAGATTGAGGATGTTTCTAAAGAGAGTGAAAAGAAAATAAAGAAACTGCGTAAGCATATATGCCCGGAATGTGGAACGGAATTGGCAGATACTATTCAGTTAAAAAGCAAAAATTATAATTTAATAGAAGATGCAATTTTGATAAAAAATGATTTGCAAATCTCTCTTCTTGAATATCAGAGGCAAATTGAAAAAGAAGAAAAAATGTATAAAGAACTCTTAGAACAAATGTCTGCATACGAAAAAAAACTAAAGATTAATAATGAGAAAACAGATGATGTCCTTAGACAAAAAGGATTGTCAGAATTAAGGGATGAGGTTGTTTCAGAGCAGATTGATGTGATTGATGCAATAGAAACTGCTAAGGCAGAACTAAAGGCTGTAGGAACAAAAATCAATGCTTATGGAACAAAAAAGAAGCGGGTAGAAGCGCAGTACTATGAGCATATGATGACAGCGAGAACACAATTTGGTTTAAATGAGTTATCTCCAGATAGCTTTAAAAAGATTACCAATTCCGTAAATGCAAGTGGTAGTAATAAGAATATAGCTACAATAGTATGGTATATTACTATTTTGGAACTCAGAAAAATGTTTAATAAAGAGGCTATAGAGTTTCCAGTGGTTTTTGATAGCCCAAACAATGTAGAAACAGACAATCAAAAAAAGTACGGATTAGTACAGTATATTACTAATAAATGCGATTCGGGACAATTGATTTTATCATTACTGGGATTTAATGAAAAAGATATTGAGCCAGATAAGCAAGTACACATTATCACACTTACCAATGATAAGTACAAATTGTTAGATTCAGAGTCATATGAATTATATAAAGATTTATTAGATGAATTGTGTGATGCATCATAGTAGCAAATATGGTGGAATGTAGTTGTGTAGCAAATTATTAAGTAAATGCTTGAAAGGCGGTAGGTCGTGGCAGATCTACTGCTTTTTTGTTGCAAAACTATTGCAAACTATTATTTAAAAAGGCATGGAAAAAGAATAGAAAATGCGTTAAACTTATGGAGATAGAACATACACGTTTTTTCCATGAGTTTTTTTATTGGAGGAAAACAAGTGGGAAAGACAAATAAAGGAAAAGAACTGGGAAATGCCATCTATCAGAGAGCAAATGGCACTTACGAAGCGAGATATATTGATCGCTTTGGAAAACAGAGAAGCGTGTATGGCAAAACAATCACAGAGGTGGGAAGAAAACAGAGAGAGAAAATCTTTGAAAATGAGAAGCAGATCAATGTGATAGATACAAAAATGACGTTGGATGAATGGTATGATAAGTGGATCACTGTATGCAAAAAGCATTGTCGTACCACTACCAAAAGAACCTATGCGATACAATATAATCGGTTAAGAGAAAGTCTTGGATGGAGAAAACTGACAAGCCTTAACCTGATCGTGTTACAGGATGCTTTCAATGAATTGGGGTCGGATAAATCAAGAAGTGACTGTAAGGCTTTGCTTGTGGATATTCTGAATCGTGCCGTAGAAGCTGATCTTCTTCTTAAAAATCCAGCAATAGGTATCAATACTATCATTGATGGCAGAGTGAAATCGGAAAAGCGTATCTTATCAAGAGAAGAGATGGAGATTCTTCTCGAGAACTCCCAAGGTGGGATGATGTATCCGATTTTTGTAGTGGCACTTGGTACAGGGATGCGTATTGGTGAAATCCTTGGATTAACATGGGATTGCGTTGATTTTGATAATCGTGTCATTACAGTCAAACAAACCCTTGCCTATCTGCCGGGGGATGGACACAATGCGCAGTATGAGTTTCATCAGCCTAAGACACAGGCAGGATTTCGCAAGATTCCAATGATTAAGAAAGTATATGATGTACTTGCGTATCAAAAGACCTACAGGAAAGATATTGCTACTCGTTTTTCACCCAGGAAAGGATTTGAAAATCTGGTATTTACGTCTAAGACAAATAATCCTATCAATGCGGCGAATGTCAAAGATTCAATCAATTATATTGTTGCCCGGATTAACAGAGAAAATCCGGATCAGTTTTTTGAACATCTGACACCTCATGGATTGCGTCATAGCTTTGCAACGAATTGTATTGAAAACGGAATGGAACCTAAGACATTGCAGAAAATATTAGGTCATAATTCTTTGCAGATGACGATGGATCTGTACTGCCATGTACGAGAAAGTACGCTGACGGATGAGATGGAACGAATAGCGAATTTTATGTAGCAGAAAAATGAGTGGTAAGCGAGTGGTAAGTTAAGAAATCGAGTGCCGGAAAACCCAGTAAAATCAAGCATTTGTTCAAATAACACTTGAAGTTCTTCATTTTTCAGGTCGTTGATGAGAAGTAGATGACAGAAAGTGGCGGAAATGCTTGATTTACAAGGGCTGGAAGGTATTTAGTTGTATGTTGTAGTTATTCCTCTTTTATGCTGTGGTCTATACCTCACTATAAAAAAATCAGAAAAGAAGCTATTTGGTATGTCACGGACATATATAGTAATTTGCTTTTAGATTATGTAGTATTGATTAAACGTATTTGAAAAGTATAATGTGAAAATTATTATAAGGGTGAAATTATGCTGAAAAAAAATAAGAATTCTAAATTAAAAAAGTGGATAGAATTTTGGTGTGTATGTGCGATTATAGGATGTATAAGTGGATTTACGTGGTCGGATAATATGGTTATGAATATAATTGTAATTATAATTAGTGCATTAATATTGGCTATAATAAGAGTTGTATTAATATTCTATTCAAATTCAAGAAGGTAGAGGTATCAGGAGCAAAATTCTGTATAAATAAGATAGAATCTGATGATGATATTATATATGTAAGTAAATCTCATAGGTCTGTCAAAATGTGCAGAGCAACTTGGATTTAACTGCCAGACGGTTAAGGTTGACAGGGAAGGATTCCTTAGCAGATATACACTTATAAGTATATTGGATTTGATTCAAAAAAAATAGTTTGGGGATATGGTAAATATTAGTGATAAAAATGCAGGGGTGAAGAGTGAAAAAATATATCGTACATTTTATTATATGGGGGCTAGGTATAATTAGTTACTATATATTAGACAAGACAACGGCCGGAGATGAGTTTCAGAATATTAGCTTATTATTAATTGGATGTTTGATGTTTTATGCAGTGTATTATATTTCTATGATATCAGAAATCAAGAAAATTGAATGTGAATTGAATGAATCGGGAATATTTGGCGGACGTGGCATGGGGATTTTAATAAACATGTTTAGCTTGCAGTATATATTTGAACTTTATAAGAAACCATTAGTTTGCATTGTTCTTATAGTAGTTTCTGTTATTGTGCTGATACTATCACGTAAATATATAAAATCTTTTTGGACAAAAAATATATGGAGTAGACAATTTTTACTTATTTTTATTGCATTTAATGTATTGGCGAGTTCTATAGGCAGTGTTCTTGGTTATAAGTGGGATGATATTTTGTTGGTTAATGTAGAAAATGTATCAAATGTAACAAAATTGATTCTTATAATATTTTATATTGTGATTTTTAAAAATACAGAGTTGCCAAACAGTTTTTTTATAAGATTTGCTTCTAAAAATGAGGCTTTATTAAACAGAAAAAATTAGAAAATAAGCTTTTAATATATAGCATACGAAGGGATAATAATGGAGCAAGATAAGCGCGTAGAAAATAAAAAAGCTAGATTTATATTATTAATAACACAAGTGGTTTTATGGTTTATGGTGATGGTTATGGAAATGGTTGTTTTGATAGTTAAGCAGATAAATGTATCGGAACATATGCTTTTTCTGGTGTCTATAAATTTGATTACAATAGTGACTATTTTAATAAATGTTCACAATTATAGGAAAAACAAAAAGAGGATGTAATTAAGTAGATATCCATACTATACAAGAGGTAAGTGCTATGGAATGTTAATTGGAATTATTCAAAGTGAATGGTGTTATAGAAAAATCAGTGAAGAAACAAATTTGAGTAAAATAGACATATTGTTAAAAAAGGGGAGAATTTTGTTGGGAACGATATTAATTATTATTGAAATAGTAATTAGAATGTTGTATCCGTCAATGTTTAAACTTTATGCAGCTTTGTTTTCAAAATGACCGGAAGTATATTCATAAATGTGTCCACCAATTCGTTGATTTTTCATCTGAAAGTTCGGTCACATATAATTGTGTGAGCATATGTTCGTGTGTGACCTACTTTATTAATTTTAAAGTACATGAAGGGAGTAATGAATTTGAATAAAGAGATTGTTGAAGGAATGTTCATAGCTCTTATTTTTATTGCGGGATACTATTTAGTAAAGACGAAAAGAATTAATATTTTGTGGAAGGTATTGGCAGCTGTGAATATACTTTCATGGGCGTGTTTATTAGTAATATTAGCACTGGATATAAATGTAAGTGCTGATTTTATATCCTTAAATTTAGCAGCATGTATGTTGTTGGCTATTTTTACACCGATAATATGGTTTTCAGATAGAAAAAATATGGATATCTACAGTTTATTTGGAAATATAGGATTTGTATTAGTGCTTAACAAGGAAGTAAATCAAATAAAAAATAGTGCAAGACTAAAAGAAAACCTTCAGAAAATTCTAGGTCTTGATTGTTATCATAAGACATGGATCACAATATCGAAACCAAAAGATGAAGAAATTACATTGACTATGTTATTTTTCAGTAAAAAGGAATTTGCCTGCTTTGAACGAAAAATTGATAAGAAGTATATAGTAGAAAAGGAAAATGGATTTGGAACATTGGTTACTATGCAAATATAGGAGAGCAGCAATGAACAGAGAAAAATGTATTGTTAAGAAAAATATAATTACCATGTGACATATGAAATGAACGAAGCTGTATACATGAAAACTCTTGTTTTTTAGGATGGCTTAAAAAATAAGTTTGAGAAAATAATGGACTATAACTGGATTTTATTGAAAGGTATGAGGTATTATATGGAAACAATAAAAATACAGCACTTATTTGGTAGATTTTCTATATTTTTCTTGGTGTTAATTGTGGCAGTATTTGCTGAGGAATATTCAATTGATAGGTTGTGCTTGAATATAAATGGATTTCCATTTATTTTTATGAATGCATTTATGATTGTAGGAATAGCATATATTTATCAAAAAGCAACAAGGAAATTATTCATAAAGGAATTTGAGTATGAGATATATGAAGATTTCTTCTATATTAATGGGAATAAATATGAATATCAAGATGTAATAAAATGTGAAATTCATTATTTCGATTATTTTTTTATAAATGTATTGTGTTTGCATATAGACATGAAAAACACTTCTAAAAGCACCCTTTTGTTATATTCAGAAGACTTGGATGAAGGGATAGACTATAAAGACATTCCATTGTTTAAGTTTTATGAATTAGTTAGCGAACATTTGAGAATCAGCTAACTATTGACAGATAGGGGTGAAAGAAAATAATAGGCTTGCCAGGATATAATTTTTCATAACAATACTGTTACCCTCCTAGATTTTGTTCTAATTTTTCTCTACTCCATTGATAGCTTACTTTTTTTAACAATCCATCGTTTTCTACTACTACCTTTGCAATCACCTCCCCCTTTTCACATATGTAATAAATACCATTCGTTTCATATACCACGTCAATTTCACTGAGCTGATATCTTTTGTATATAGAATTATTTTCTTGAACAATTTGTTTAATTAAATCATCTAAATTATCTTCATTTTTTCTGATATAGTATACAAGAGTGAAATCACCTTCATGTTTATAATCATGCTCGTCATATATGGACGCCGCCTCAAAATAATCATATTCGCCAAAATTCAATCCATAATAATCCAAAACTCTATCAAATGTATTATTTACACCTGATGCCGAACCCATCATAAGACAAAACAAACCCAAAAATAATGTCAAATGCTTTGAAAAAGTGTCAATAAAAACATAAAATAATAAAAAAGTTTTGAGCTAATTGACAATTGTTTAATTAATATATCTTGTGATAAAATATCCGCGAAGATAATGGAGTGCCATTATAAGGAGGTATTCAGAAATGAATAAAATAATAAACAAACAAGTTCTTGCTACGTTTGCATTAGTTACTATCATGGCAGGAGTGTTAATAGGTACTAATTGTATTTATGCAGCGCAGGACGCAAAAGAGACAACAACTATCCGGCTTATAAACCAGACTTATTTTAATGTTAAGAATATCAAGGTAACCTGGAACGATGGCAAAGAGCAGACTGTCAACACACTTGGCAGCCATGATTCAATTGATTTCTCATCAGATGCCGGAAGCGTATACAAAATGGATGTTACCGGAACAACCCAGTCCGGAGAAAAATTCACCGGACATTTTAAGGGACTGGTCGGCAAAGATACAAGAGTATTTATAGAGCTTGACGAGAATGCTGATGTTCAGGTTTTTATCCCACAGGGAGAAATTGATTAAGCATTAATTATTGTTCTTTAAGATCCGCCAGAGTGTGCTTCGGCTTATGCCGAGCCGCCTGGCGGTTTTTTCTTTATTGTCAAGTTCTTCGTGTAACACCTGAAGAATGATCTGATAATTTATCTCATCTAGAGTTCCATCAAATTTTACTGAATCATCAAAGACGCGTCCGTAGTCGGGCTCCTGTTTCAGGATGGCTTCTACAGTGTCACAGGAGATATACGGTGTCTTTGTTATTGTGACAAGCTCTTTAAGGACATGCTGCAGCTGGTCGAGATTGTTAGGCCAGTTGTACGAGAGCATTTTTTCCATTGCGTCAACGTCAAAGCCTATTATCTGTTTCCCGAGGGAGACATTGAACCGGTGCAGATAGAGCGCGGTTATACCGGAAAAATCGTCAATGCGCTCTCGAAGCGGTGGGAGATTCATGGTAAGGCAGGAAAGATGATTCTCCATAAAGGTGCGTATTGTGGCAAATGCAGGCTGATTGGAGTTGTTGGTGGAAAGCGAGACTATGAGTCTCATTCTCGTGCAAAGCTTCGTCTGGTCTATATATTGAAACAAATCACCAATCTGTTCCAGACTAAGAGCATCGGCTTTTTCAAAAAATACTGTGCTGTCCACTTCGTTGAGAGGAGAATTCTCATTATTTAGCAGGCTGTGCCACTTACGCTCTTTTATCAGAGAACAGTCGATACTGTAAAATGGAGCGTGCTTATAGTTGCTTTGCTTGTAAATAAGTGATGCAGCCTTGCCTTTGCCGGTTCCGTTTTCTCCGAGAATAAGCACAGGCAGATGGCTTTTAGCGTATTCTTCTATTATCTGCGCTATTTTGCCTGCTTTACCGGTTCCGTTGTAAGCGTCAGCAAAGTCGTTGGAGGAGGTGTTGTCAATATTGTAAATCTGAAATCCAGGGTCGTCCTCGGCGGTTAATGCAGGACTCTTACATATAGTAATTGCAGTGTACTTCTGGTCCTCGTAAATCAGGTGGCGGTTGTACAGAGTATAGACGTTATCTCGTATCTGATGCGAAACGGTCTGGTTCGGAACTTTCAAAAATGACTTAATGTATGTCTGTACAAAATTCATCAACGATGTATTCATTTCATCTATTGCGATGCTTGAAAACCACAGAGTACCTGCAGGCGAGTAAATTAAGAATTCGCGGTCATCCTCGGTCAGAAGCGACTGGAACAGATCCTTCTGCTTGTGGACATAATTGGAAGAATGCACAAGCTTTACAGCCTCGGCAACGGCGTTTTCTATGCTTTCCCTGCCGGAGGTTACAAGATTATAATTTAATCCGATATCCTTTGCGGCTCTGGCACCGGTCACGTCACATAGGACAAGCGTGCAGCCGTTTTCTTTTGCTTCTTTAAGGCGATTGACTGCATCTGCCGAGTCCTTGAAAGTGATTATGTCAATATCATATTGAAGCAGGTCGCACAGCAGATGTGCATTTGCAGTGATTCCGGGAAAACCGGCAATTACAAATTTTCCGTTGTAGCTCTCGGCAAGCTTGATGCTCAGAAGTATATCGTAAACAGAGATGGATATATCTATGACGGGAAGCTCAACAGCAGATTGTATAAGCTCTGCGGTGCCGCCTCGCGAAATGATAACATCGTAATTTTTATGTGCAAGCTGCATTGCGATATCACGGCCGGTGAACAGATCACCGGTCTGGACAGTGAGAGCAATGTCATCGCGCGACTGTGCTATATCGGTAAGTATGTCAGCCATGCCCTCGTAAGGGGCGACTGCAAGAATCTTGGTTTTCTGCATATATTTCTCCTTTTAGGATTTGTAAATGTTAAGTGGTTATTTTAATGTTTAAAAATGAAACGTAAAGATAGCACTAGTGATGCTTTGTTACTATTTAACCATATTGTATTACAGTATGTTTCAAAATGCAACAAATAAATGCGACTTATGTTTCAAAATAGAACAAAAATAACAAAACAACGCGTTGAACGAGGCACAAAAAACAGATATTATATGATTAGTTCAAAGAGATGTTCAAAAATAAAACACAAGAATAACAATATAACAAAGGAGAGGTAATATATGAGTTATCAGATTAAAATTCCGTCATGTATCTTTGGCGGAGCAGGAAGCGTTGAGAATGTGAAAGCGGTAATAGAAAAAGAGAATGCAAAAAAAGTAATAGTTTTTACGGATAAAGGCATTCGTGCAACAGGACTTTTAGATCTGCTGACAGAGATTCTTGAGGAAAACAAGACAGAGTATCAGGTATTTGATGATCTTGCTTGTGAACCATCATATCAGGATGTTGAAAAGGTTATGAAGGAAGTGGAGAGCGCATCAGGAGATCTTATCATAGCAATCGGTGGGGGAAGTGTTATGGATGCAGCAAAGCTTTGCTGCGTATTAAAAGATGCAGACTACACTATAAAAGATCTGCTCAATGATCCGACGCTTGCAAAGAAACAGATTAAGACGGTTATGATTCCGACAACCTGCGGAACAGGATCTGAGGCAACCTGCAATGCAATCGTTGCGGTTCCGGAGGAACAGTCAAAGAAAGGAATTGTAAATGACAGTATGATTCCGGACTATGTGGTATTGGATTCAAATATGATCAGAAAGCTTCCGAAATCAATTGTGGCAGCAACAGGTGTAGATGCATTGGCCCATGTGGTTGAGTGCTTCACCTCAAAGAAAGCAACACCGTTTTCCGATACCTATGCAGCAGCCGGAGCCAAGCTTATTTTCCACAATATCAGGGAAGCTTATAACAATCCGGACAATATGGAAGCAAAAAGCAATATGATGACCGGAGCCTTCTATGGCGGAGTCGCAATCACAGGAAGCGGAACAACAGCAGTTCATGCACTTTCATATCCACTGGGAGGCAAATATCACATTGCTCACGGTGTATCAAATGCCATACTTTTTGCACATGTTATGGAATTTAACAAGGACGCATGCAGCAAGAGACTTGCAATACTTTGCGATGCTGTTTACCCTGAGCATGCAGGAAAATCTGAGGATGAGAAAGCACAGTACATGATCGATCAGATTGCTGACATTGTAAAGGTTACAAACATTCCAACAGATTTAAGGGAATTCGGTGTTAAGCCGGAGGACCTGGATTTCCTTGTTGATGCCGGAAGCAAACAGCAGAGACTTCTTGTAAACAATATGAAAGAATTAAGCCTTAACGATATCAGAAACATATATCTTAAGGTATTAAAATAAAGGAGGAGCCTATGAAAAAGCCAATTATCGGAATTACAATGGGAGATCCTGCGGGAAACGGTTCTGAGATTTCAGTAAAAGCGTTATCAAGACCTGAAATATATGAGCAGTGTCGTCCGGTGATTATCGGTGATGCCGCATGTATGGAAGAGGCAGTAAAAATCGCAGGAAAAGAAGGAAAGATAAAGATTCATGCGATTCACGATATTAAAGAAGCAAAGTTTGAGTACGGAACGATTGATGTGTACGACATGAACCTTGTGAACATGGACAGACACATATTCGGAAAAGTATCAAAGATGTGTGGAGAGGCTGCTTTTCAGTATGTCGTAAAGGTAATAGAGCTTGCGCAGAGCGGCGAGATTGACGCAACTGTCACAAATGCCTTAAATAAAGAGGCAATAAATATGGCAGGACATCATTATTCGGGACATACAGAGATTTATGCAGAGTACACACATACAGACAAGTACACAATGATGCTTGCACACGAGGATTTGAGGGTTGTACACGTATCGACACATGTTTCTCTCAGGCAGGCATGTGACAAGGTAAAGAAGGACAGAGTCCTTGAAGTTATAAGAATTGCAAATGATGCCTGCAAGGCGATAGGCATTGAGAATCCAAAGATTGGTGTGGCAGGTCTTAACCCACACTGTGGAGAAAACGGACTATTCGGAACAGAGGAAATTGAAGAAATTCAGCCGGCAATAGATGAGGCAATGGCAGAAGGAATCAATATTCCTGAGAAAAAACCGACACCGCCTGACAGCATATTCTCTAAGGCAATCGGAGGCTGGTATGATATAGTTGTAGCAATGTACCATGATCAGGGACATATTCCTCTGAAGGTTAAAGGCTTTGTATACAACAAAGAATTAAAGAAATGGGATGCGGTAGCAGGTGTAAATGTAACACTCGGAATCCCTGTAATAAGGGTATCGGTAGACCATGGTACGGGCTTTGACCTTGCAGGAAAAGGCGAATCGAATGAGTTAAGCCTTGTAAATTCAATTGACTATGCGACAAAGCTTGCAGTAAACAAAAAATAGCGGGAGGAAATGCGATGGTAAAGCTGTTGATCATAGCAGATGACTTTACCGGTGCATTGGATACCGGAATCCAGTTTGTGAATAAGGGAATTGCCACCCAGGTATTTACAAAAATGCCGGAAGCTATCTGGGATATAGATGAGTCGACAGAGGTTCTGGTTATAGATTCTGAGACCAGACCAATGCCGGCAGCTAAGGCATATGATACTGTAAAAAATATTACAGGATGGGCAAAAGCAATTAAGATTCCTGTTATTTTCAAAAAAACGGACTCAGCGCTCCGCGGAAATATAGGAAGTGAGCTTCAGGCAGTTTTGGACGGAAGCGGACACGACAAAGTTTATTTCCTGCCGGGGTATCCGAAGATAGACCGCTGTACGGTAAACGGAACTCACTACATACAGGGGCAGCTTCTTGAAAAAAGTGTATTCGGGCAGGATCCGTTTGAACCGGTAAAGCTGTCGTACATACCTGATATTATCGCACAGCAGACAGCTTTGAAATGTGCCTGTGTTAAGCACAATGAAGCTTTGAATGATATAAAAAGCGATGAACGTATCGTAATCTGTGATGTGGAAAAACACAAAGACATAGAAGAAAGGCTTGATGAATTGCAGGAAAAAGATGAGCTTTGTATTATTGCCGGATGTGCCGCACTTGCGGAAGCACTTGCCGACAAGCTCAGATTTGATGCAGCGAAGCCGCAAAGCTATAGGAAGAGTGAAAATTTTCTTGTGGAATGTGGCAGCTTGAATATGATTACGCAAAATCAGCTTGACTATGCCGAAGAACACGGATTTTCAAGAATCCATATGACCGTAGAACAAAAATTGCAGAAGGATTATTACAGCACGCAGGCGGGCTTGGAGTTTTTGCACAAGATGCAGGAAGAATGTGAAAAAGACAGATGTCTCATCATTGATTCCATAGACCGGGAAGAAGACAAAAAGGGCTTTATGGAAGCAAATAAGCTGACTATGAATGATGTAAGAGCCCTGATTCCAACGGCACATGGACACATAGCCGACTATCTGGCAGCAAATAAGCAGGATACGACAATACTTATGACAGGCGGCGACACTTTGATGGGGTATATGAAGCTGATAGGCTGTACCCAGATTACACCGGTATGTGAGATAGAACAGGGTGTGGTTGTTTCCAATCTGAAAAATCACGGATTTGTGCAGCAGATAATATCCAAATCAGGTGGGTTCGGAACCAAAGATGTACTGGTAAAGATTGCAGACAAAATATTAAATCAAAAATAAAAAAATAAACAAGTTTAAAAGGAGAAGAAAAACATGAAACAGACAGAATTAAAAGGAATTATTACACCAATTTTAACACCAATGAACGCAGATGAGAGCATCAACACTGACGAGCTCAGAACACAGATTGACAGACTTATCGATGGCGGTGTGCACGGAATTTTCCCATTTGGAACAAACGGTGAGGGATATATCTTAAATGAAAAAGAAAAATGCGAAGTCCTTGAAGCTGCAATTGATCAGGTAAAAGGAAGAGTACCTGTATATGCCGGCTCAGGCTGCATTTCAACACAGGATACTATCAGAATGAGCAAGGAGGCAGAAAAGCTCGGAGCTGACGTCCTTTCAATAATCACTCCAAGCTTTGCGGTTGCATCACAGAAGGAGTTATACGATCACTATGTAGAGGTTGCCAAGCATGTAGATACTCCAATCGTTCTTTACAATATTCCTGCCCGTACAGGAAACAAGCTGCTTCCTGAGACAGTAAAGAAGCTTGCAAAGGATGTTGACCTTATCATCGGTGCAAAGGATTCAAGCGGAGACTGGGATAACTTAAAGGCATATATCACAGAGACAAGTGAACTTGACAAGAAGTTCTATGTATTATCAGGAAATGATTCACTCATTCTTCCTGCATTAAAAGAAGGAGGAGTCGGAGGAATCGCAGGATGCTCAAATGTTTATCCACATGTGCTTTCATCAATCTACACCCTTTTCAAAGAGGGCAAACTTGAGGAGGCAGAGGCAGCACAGGATTCTATCGCAAGCTTTAGAGCTGTATTCAAATACGGCAATCCTAACACAGTTGTTAAAAAAGCGGTTGCAATGCTCGGATATCCTGTTGGCGATTGCAGACGTCCATTCAACTATCTGTGCGATGAGGGCGTGGAAGCGCTTGCAAAGGTATTAAAAGAGAATGCTGACAAAGGAATGAACTAGCTCTGGGGAGGATGAATTAATATGAAGTTTGTAATGACACAGGCTGTATGCCCTGAAGGAATGCAGCTTTTAGATGGAATAGCTGATGTATATGTAGCTGACAATCAGGATCCGAACAATTATCTTGACGAGATGAAGGATGCAGATGCTCTTATTGTAAGAATTGCAAAATGTGATGCAAATGCTATAGAAAACAGCCCGAAGCTCAAGGTAATCGGACGTACAGGCGTAGGATACGATTCGGTTGATGTAAAAAAAGCAACAGAGCTTGGTATCCCGGTGGTTATCACACCGGGAGCCAACAACAGAAGTGTTGCTGAGCATGCGGTAGCAATGATTTTTGCATTGTCAAAGAATCTTATCGAGGCACAGAATGAGATGTGCAAAGGAAACTGGGAAATCCGTGGAGCGAAGAAGGCTTTCGAGCTTGAGGGAAAGACAGTCGGAATCCTTGGCCTTGGAGCAATTGGAAGAGAAACAGCCAAAATCTGCAAAGGCTGTGGAATGAGCATTGCAGCGTACGATCCTTTTATGACAAAAGAGCAGGTAGAAGGCTATGGTGCTAAATATTATGAGGATTATGTGGAGCTGTTAAAGGACAGCGATGTGGTATCAATCCATGTACCGCTCACAGATCAGACCAGGAACATGATCTCAAAGAAGGAGCTTTCTTTTATGAAACCGACGGCGCTTATAATAAACTGCAGCCGTGGAGGAATCATCAACGAAGCAGATCTCGTAGAAGCATTAAATAACGGAGTTATCGCCGGCGCGGGAACAGATGTATTCTGCAGTGAGCCACCAAAAACAGATGACCCGTTATTAAACTGCAGAAATCTTATCGTAAGTCCGCATTCAGCAGCCCAGACAAGAGAGGCAGTAATCAAGATGGCACAGATGTGTGTCAAGGGCTGTCTGGCAGTAGCAGAAGGTAAAAAGTGGCCATATGTAGCCGACAAGTCAGTATATGAGCACGAGAAATGGAAGGGTGCTGACTGGGCAGAGGTTTAAAATAAAAATATATCGGGGGATATAATATGGATTCTAGTATTATTTCAATTATAATTGTATTAATTACAATGGGCTTGTTTGTCTGGAACAGACTGCCGATAAGCGTGGTTGCTATCCTGGGTTCGGTAGCAATGGCAATGTTTATTCCGGAAATGGAGCTATCCGCAGTATACAGCGGATTCAGCGCAACAGGCTGGCCGATGGTAGTCGGAATGTGTGTTGTAAGTGCCGCACTTTTTGAAACCGGAATAGCAAGAAAGATAGGAGAAAAAATCGGAAATTCTTTTCTTGCCAAGACGGAGAGACGGTTTATAGTGACGGTAAGTGCTGTGTGTTCATTGATGTCAGCATTTATGAGTAACAACGGAACTGTTGCTATCTGGATGCCTATTATCGCAATCGTAGCAGCAAACTCATGTGGAAAAATCCGCTCAAAAATGGTTATTTTCCCAGCCGGAACAGCAGCCGTTATCGGCGGGGCATGTTCACTGATCGGCTCAACCTCACAGCTTGCAGCAAACTCAGTATTACAGGGATATGCCGGTTATGAGGAAGGCATGGGAATGTTTGACATGACAAAGATCATGTTTCCGGCAGCAGTTGTACAGATTATTTTCTGGGGAACCATCGGCTACAAGCTCCTCGACAAGGTATTAAAACCGAATAGTCCTGACTTCGACAAGGGAAATATGTATTCAGTTGCAGAGATACATAAGCTCGAGAAGGAACAGGAGTCAGATGCTCCGGCATGGAAGGGCTATGTGGCACTCGGAACCATGATTTTATGCATAGTATTGTTTGTGTTAAGTGGTTTCCAGCCATTCAAGAGCTATTTTAACATTGGTACAATCGGTCTTATAGGTGCTGCAATAGTACTTGGAACAGGCTGTATCTCGATAAAAAAAGCATATTCGGATCTTCCTTGGGATGTTTTCGTATGTATCGGAACAATATCAGGAATCGGAACAGGACTTGATGTATCAGGTGGCGGAGCATTAATCGCAAACGCTGTACTCAACCTCTTCGGAGGAAAGAACGCGTCGGTTGTGCTTCTTACAGTAGTTATCGCAGTGCTTACAAGTGTACTGACAAACATCATGTCAAACAATGCCACAGCAGCAATGCTTACACCAATCTGTATAGCAATTGCATTATCGCTTGGAATAAGTCCCATTCCATGGGTAATCGTAATCGGTGCCTGCTCAAACCTTGCAATAGCAACATCTTTCGGAACAGCCGTAAATATGCAGATACTTCCGGCAGGATACAAGTTTTCGGATTTCGTAAAAATCGGTGGACCGTTACTTATTATACTTATTGCAGTTGTTTCTATATGCAGTGTGGCATTCCTGTTCTAAGAATTGAGTGTCCTGAAGCAGCAAATATTTGCCGGTACACCGAATAATAAATCAGATACTAACAATACAGGCAGAGCTATCATTTATGATAGCTCTGTTTGTGGATATGAGCATCCCGGGAGCAATTCATTCAATAATACAATAACTGAGAGGAAGAGCGAATGATGAAACAATTTTTAAGGAAAACCATGAAAAACATAGCGACTTACGTGGAACTGGTATTGTCTGCATTTCTCGTATTTGTGATAGCGATACTTATTATAAAGCTTGTAGGACAATGTTTTTTTGATATATGGTATGACAAGCTTGAGTTGGAGTATTACATGGAATATGCCATGTCGCTTGCTATAGGCGTGGAGTTTGTAAAGATGCTCTGTACGCATCAGCCGGGCACGATAATAGAGGTTCTGCTTTTTGCAACAGCCAGACAGATGATAGTCGAGCACCTCAATGTATATGAGACTCTTGTTGGAATTGGCGCGATAGCAGCACTGTTTGCAATCAGAAAATTCCTGTTCTGCAGTTTTGATGAGGCAGATCACATGATATGCCGGGGCAGCCAGACAGTGGCACACGCGAATCTCATAACCGGAGCCAAAATTCCGGAGGAAAAGACAAGAATTCTTCGCAATGTCATAAGCGACAAGCTAGGTGAAGAGGGAAAGACGGTTGCAATAGGTGCCTGTGTGTATTATAAGGATTGTGCACTTAGAGTGGATAGTATGCGCGAAGGGGTGGTAACCAGAGTTGAAGTGATAAAGAACCTGTAATGTATATTTAACCTATATTATAATATTTTTTATTTCTATGCTGCCATTACCATTTGTATTTTATTTCTCGCGTAAGCTGTTGTTATGGGGGTAAGCGGTATCTTTCTTTGCTTGTAATCGTTTCAAAAGAATTATATAATAGGCATATATGATTTTAGGAGAAGAAAGTATGGCACAGACTATAAGCATCGGAAAACAGGATTTTCTATACCTTCGTGAAAACAATTATTTTTATATAGATAAGACTGATTTTATCAGGCAATGGTGGGAGAGTGCGGATGACATCACGCTTATTACCAGACCACGCCGCTTTGGAAAAACTCTGAATATGAGTATGCTTAATTATTTTTTCTCAAATCAGTATTCGGAAAAAAGTGAGATTTTTGAGAAACTTTCTATATGGAACAGCGAAAAATACCGCAAGCTTCAGGGAGCATATCCTGTTATATTTATAAGCTTTGCTGATGTAAAGCAGGGAAATTATAAGGATGCGGTACAGAAGGTTAAGAAGATAATTGCGGATGTATACAGGCAGTATCGTTATCTGATGGATTGTCCTGATTTTACAGAAGCTGACAGGCGTAAGCTGTCAGACATGACAGATAGGATTGATGATGTAACAGCTCAGGATTCCCTTAAAGATTTGTCATATTTTTTAAGCGAGTACTACAAAAAGAAGGTTATTATTCTACTTGATGAATATGATACACCTATGCAGGAAGCTTACATTCATGGATATTGGGATGAATTCGTGAATTTTATGAGAGGATTGCTGAACTCTACTTTTAAGACCAATCCATATATGGAACGTGCAATAATGACAGGAATTACGAGAGTCTCAAAAGAGTCTGTTTTTTCAGATTTGAATAACCTGGTAGTTGTTACGACTACGTCTGAGCAATATGCTGATTGCTTTGGTTTTACTGAGAAAGAGGTTTTTGAGTCGATTGAAAAGTATGGCATGAGTGATAAAAAAGCTGTTGTTAAGCAGTGGTATGATGGATTTACCTTTGGTTCGCTCAAAGATATATATAATCCATGGTCTATTACTAATTTCCTGAAAGAAAAAAAGTTAAAGCCTTATTGGGCTGCTACCAGCTCCAATGCTCTTATAAGCAGACTTATACAGGAATCATCTGCAGAGATAAAGAGCCTCATGGAAAGTCTGGTTAATGGAAAGAGTATTGAGGTGAATTTTGATGAACAGATAGTATTCAACCGGCTCGAAAAAGATGAGAGCGCTATATGGAGCCTTCTTCTGGCGAGTGGGTATCTGAAGGTTGATAGCATTGTCCATAAGGGAATTACTCTTGAGCCCTGGTACAGACTTAGTATAACGAATCTTGAGACTATAAGTATGTTTTCTAATCTGTTCAAAGGATGGTTTGCTGATGTATCATCCAACTATAATGAATTTGTGAAGGCTTTATTTAGTGGGGATGTAAAAGCAATGAACGTGTATATGAATGATGTGGCGATGTCTACTTTTAGTAGTTTTGATACAGGCAATCATCCATCAGACCGTAGTCAGCCGGAGCGTTTTTATCATGGCTTTGTGCTTGGACTTTTGGTGGATATACGTGATAATTATGAAGTCCTTTCAAATCGTGAAAGTGGCTTTGGAAGATATGATGTAGTTCTGGTTCCGAGGGAGAAGGGACGTGACGCATTTGTTATGGAGTTTAAGGTGTTTGATGACAGTGAAGAAAGTGGACTCGAAGATACGGTTGCGGCAGCGCTCAGACAAATTGATGAGAAAAACTATGATACTCAATTGCTGGACAGGGGAATATCTGAGAATAATATCAAGCATTACGGATTTGCATTTTGCGGAAAAAAAGTGTTGATCGGATGCTGAGAGAAATTATGATACGAGAATTAGTTCAATTTAAAGGAGGATATTGCATGTACAACGAAAATTATTCTATAATATTCAGCAGTATGACAGGCAACACACGTAAGCTGGCTGATAAAATTCATGAAATACTGCCAAAGGAGAGCTGTGATTATTTTGGCACGGCTGATGCGCAGGGGACAGAATCCGAATTGCTATACATTGGATTTTGGACGGACAAGGGAAACGCAGATAGCGATACATTAGATTTTATATCTAAATTGAAAAATAAAAAGATATTTCTGTTCGGAACAGCCGGTTTTGGAGGAAGTGATGCATATTTTCAAAGGATTCTTGGCAATGTTAAAAGCGCCATTGATTCAAGTAACACTATTGTAGGAGAATATATGTGCCAGGGCAAAATGCCACAGTCTGTGAGGGAACGCTATGTGAAAATGAAAGAAAGCCCAGAGCATCCGGATAATATTGATGCGCTGATTGAAAATTTTGACAAGGCTTTGTCGCATCCCGATGCAGATGATATGGAGAGATTAAAAAATATTATTATTTAGCAGGAGGTGTTATATATGTACAATTTCACATTCAACATTCCAACAAAAATTCATTTCGGAAAGGATACCATTTCGAGCTTATCAGAGCTTAAGGCATATGGCAGCAAGGTGCTTTTAGTGTACGGAGGCGGCTCTATAAAGAAAAACGGGCTCTACGATACCGCAATGAAGATCCTTAAGGATGCGGGGCTGACCGTGTTTGAGCTTAGCGGAGTGGAGCCAAACCCAAAGATTGAGACAGTCAGAAAGGGTGTTGAAATCTGTAAAAACGAGGGTATAGACATGGTGCTTGCAATAGGAGGCGGCAGTACAATCGATTGCTCAAAGGTTGTTGCAGCAGGTGCAAAGTATGATGGTGATGCATGGGATCTGGTGCTTGATGGTTCAAAGGTCAAGGCAGCACTTCCGATATTTGATGTGCTTACTCTTTCCGCAACAGGAACAGAGATGGATCCTTTTGCTGTTATCTCTGATATGTCTAAAAATGAAAAATGGGGAACAGGATCACCGTATATGGTGCCAACCATGTCAATATTAAATCCTGAATATACTTTTTCGGTATCAAAAAAACAGACTGCAGCAGGAACCGCAGATATGATGAGCCATACAATGGAGAATTATTTCTCTATGGAGAATGCTGACTGCCAGAAATTTATGGCGGAGGGATTGCTGCGTACAATGATTAAAAATGGACCGGTTGCCCTTGCACAGCCTGACAACTATGATGCCAGAGCCAACCTGATGTGGGCCGGCACACATGCAATCAACGGTGTTGTGGGCGATGGCTGTTCACCGGCATGGTGCGTACATCCTATGGAGCATGAGCTGAGTGCTTTTTATGATATTACCCACGGAGAGGGACTTGCAATACTCACACCGGCGTGGATGGAGCACATACTAAATGATGACACACTTCCGATGTTTGTGGAGTTTGCAAAAAATGTCTGGGGACTTTCCGGTGATGATGACTATGCACTTGCACACGCAGGTATTGATGCATTGAAGAAATTCTTCTTTGAGACAATGGGCATTCCTGCAAATCTAAGAGCTGTGGGAATCACAGACGACAGGAACTTTGAGGTGATGGCAAAGAAGGCCTGCGAGGGTTCAAAGGGATCGTTTGTACCGCTTAGCAAGGACGATATTGTGGAGATTTACAGAGCGGCATTCTAATCAATCGTTCCTGCAAATAGCCGGATGGTGTTAAGTATAAATTAATAAGCGTGGAGCCTGAATATACTGAGCTCTACGCTTATTTTATGTTTAAAAACTATTGACGTATAGATTCGATCAGTGCAGAAATGGCTTTGATTTGGTTAGGAGTCAGCCCATTCGTGTCTAGTAAAATTGCGGGCATATCATTACTTTTCCCAAGTAAGTAGTCTGTGCTGCATTTATACAGATACGATAGAGAAAGAAGAATTTCTACACTGGGTGTGCGTTCTCCGGTTTCATAACCGGAAATGATGCTTGGGGATATGCCTAATAGCTCTGAAACCTGTTTTTGTGTTAATTTATTCTGAATACGCAATTCTTTTAGTCTACCAGCTAAATTCTTTATCATACTCTTTTAGCGAACCTCCACACTTTTAGTGTACATATTTTAATATTGAATTCTACGCAATAGGGGTTGTTTTATACATATAAACTACACTTTAAGTGTTGATATACTACACTTTAAGAGATACAATGCACTAGAAGAAAAATTAGTTTTTATACATGAGAGGTCTGGAATGGACGACTATAGATACCAAAAAAGACAAAAAATGAGGGCAAGGAGAAGGCGTGCACAGAGGATTAAAATGACAGGTATGTGCATTGCTACACTAATTGTGTTTATTTTTATAGGGTTCCTTGCAATAAGCAATTTGTCAAAGATAAAAAAGAATGTAACCTTAGAAGCAGGTAGTGAAATCAACATTAAAGATTTCCTGAAAAAAGAAAATGCAGATGCTAAGTTTGTGACTGACGTTTCACAGATTAATACAGGAAACATAGGTGTCCATGAGATTGTGGTAAAGATTGGAAAAAAAGAATATACATCAAAATTGACAATCGAAGATACAAAAGCACCTACTGCAAAGGCAAATGATGTGACGGTAAATAAAGATGGACAAATTGAGGCAAACCAGTTTGTGACGGATATAAAGGATGCGACAAAGGTTGATGTGAGCTTTAAGAATAAGCCTGATGTATCAAAAGATGGAGAGTCAGAAGTGACAATCGTGCTTACTGATGAAGGAAAAAATCAGAAAGAGGTTAAAGCTAAACTGACGGTTGTGAGCGATTCACAGCCACCTGTGATTGAGGGAGTCAAGGATATAACCGCATATATAGGGGAAACGGTCTCATACAAAAAAGATGTGACTGTGACTGACAATATGGACCAGAATCCAACACTTGATATTGATAACAGTAAAGTGAATCTGAATAAAGCAGGAACATATGAGGTTGTATATACAGCTACAGATAGTGCAGGAAATACATCGTCTGCAACATCGAAGATTACAATAAAAGAGAAGCCTAAGGGATATGTAGATAAAGAAGACGTATATGCGCTTGCGCAAAAGGTTGTTGACAAGATTACTAATGATTCAATGACCGATATGGAAAAAGCGTTTGCAATATACAGATGGACAAAAACAAACATAGGATATACGGGAACATCCAACAAGGATAGCTGGACAATCGGAGCTTATCAGGCATTTACAAAAAAATCAGGGGACTGTTTCAATTATTATGCAGCAGCAAAAGCTATGCTTGATGTTTGTGGAATACAAAATGTTGATATAGTGAAAAGTGATACTTCACATTCGGCACATTATTGGAGCCTGATAAATCTTGGAGATGGATGGTATCATTTTGATGCAACTCCAAGAAAAGGTGGAGGAAATTTTTTCATGCTGACGGATGCAGAACTGGCAGCGTATTCTACCAAGCATAAAAATAGTCATATTTTTGATTCTTCGCTGTATCCTGAACGAGCGACTGTATCAGTACAGGACAAAATAAATTATGCAAAGGGAACGATAAACAAATAAGGTGGAATAAATGAGACTTGGTATAATTGGTGGTCTTGGACCGATGGCTACTGCCTATTTTATGGAACTGCTTATTAATATGACCGATGCAAAATGTGATCAGGATCATCTGGAAATGATTATTTATAATTGCCCATCAATACCGGATAGAACTGCATATATCTTAGGAAAAAGTAATGCAAATCCTGTTGTTCCGATTATAAAAATCGGGAAAAAACTAAAGGAACAGAATGTGGATTGTATATCTATTCCGTGCATTACAGCACATTATTTTCATGATGAAATAGAAGAAAAAACGGGCTGTAAGGTGATTCATGCTATTCGGGACACCTCATATATGTTAAAAGAGGTGGGATTAACAAAAATAGGGATAATGGCTACTGATGGTACAATTCAAAGTAGAATTTTTCAAAATGAAATAGAAAAGAATGGAATGCATGGGCTAGTACCGGATAAAAAATATCAGAGAATAGTGATGGATATTATATATAAGGATATAAAGGCAGGAAAGATACCTGACATTGAAAAGTATAATGTTGTAGCCACGCATTTGAAAAACAAGGGAGCGCAGGTGATTATCCTGGGATGTACAGAGCTTTCGCTGCTGAAAAAACAATATGATATTAAAACAGGAGTCATAGATGCAATGGAGGTTCTTGCAAAATCATCATTAATACAGTGCAACAAAAAAGTTAAACCGAAATACAATAAGCTGTTTGTACCATTCAGCTAAAGTATTTGGGTATGAAGTATAGGAGAAAAAAATGCAAATTACAAATGTTTTGGAATATTTGGAAAATACAGTAAAACGAGTTCCGGATAAAACTGCCTATGCAAATGAAAATATGGAAATGACATTTGATGAGGTATACCATGATAGCAGAGCTATCGGAAGCTATTTGGCAAAAAACAATTATTATAAAGAACCGGTAGTAGTTTTTATGAAAAAGCATCCACATGCTATTACAGCATTTTACGGATGTGTTTATGGTGGCTGCTATTATGTACCTATAGATGATGAAATGCCGGAATTCAGGATTAGACTTATTTTTGAAAACCTACATCCAAGAGTAATGATATGTGATGATACAACAATAAATGCCGTTGAAAAATTTGATTATAATGGAGAAATTCTATTATATGATCATGTAAGAAAAAATGAGATTTCAGATGAGCAGTTATTTGGAATAAGGGATAGACAGCTAGATACGGATCCTATTTATATAGTGTTTACTTCAGGTTCAACAGGAGTTCCTAAGGGTGTTGTAGCATGCCACAGATCTGTTATAGATTATATTGAAAATCTGTCTGAGGTGTTATGTTTTAATGAGAATACAAGATTTGCAAACCAGACACCGTTATATTTTGATGCGTGTCTTAAGGAACTATATCCGACATTGAAATTCGGTGCAACAACATATATTGTTCCCAAAAGTTTGTTTATGTTTCCAATAAAACTGGTTGAATTTTTAAATGAGTATAAGATAAATACTGTCTGCTGGGTTGTGTCAGCATTGACCATGATATCAGCATTTAAGACCTTCAACAAAATTAAACCTGAATATTTGCATACTATAGCGTTTGGCAGTGAGGTATTTCCTATTAAGCAGTTGAAAATATGGAGAGAAACTTTGCCAAAAGCCAGATTTGTAAATTTGTATGGGCCAACAGAAGCAACAGGAATGTGTTGTTATTTTGAGGTGGACCGAGAGTTTGAGCTTGATGAGGTGGTGCCAATTGGACGACCATTCCATAATACAGAAATATTATTGCTGGATGAGAATAATAAGCTGGTAGAAGATGGAAATGTTGGTGAGATCTGTGTCAGAGGAACTTCATTAACATTGGGATATTACAATAATTTTGAAAAGACCAATGAGGTATTTGTGCAGAATCCACTTAATTCGAGATATCCTGAATTGATATATAAGACGGGAGATTTAGGAAAAAGGAATGAGAGAGGTGAACTGATATTTGTATCAAGAAAGGACTATCAGATTAAGCACATGGGACATCGAATTGAGCTTGGTGAGATAGAGGTAAACGTCAACATGATTGAAGAAATATCCACATCATGTGCTGTTTACGATAAGGAAAAGGGAAAGATAGTTTTATATTATATCGGAGAACTTGAACCTGATAAATTGGTCAAGCTTCTTAAAGATAAGCTTCCAAGGTATATGATTCCGAATAAAACAGAAAAGCTGGAGCAGATGCCATTAACAGCAAATGGAAAAATAGACAGAGTATTTTTAATGAAAAAAGCACAGGAAAGATAAAGGAGAAAAAAGATGAACGAATTATTAGAAATTTTAAAGGAATTACACCCGGATGTAGATTATGAAAATTGTACAACACTGATTGATGATAAGATACTTGATTCCTTTGACATAGTTTCAATTATATCTGAGGTAAGTGATTCATTTGATGTTGCAATTCCGGCAGAGGAGATTATTCCGGAGAATTTTAATTCTGCAAAAGCCTTGTATGATTTAATAGTAAGATTAGAGGATGAATAAAAGATATGCTGTTTACATCTTATAGCTTTATAGCATTTATGACAATAGTTTTTGTCCTGTATTATCTGGTGCCAAAATCGTGTCAGTGGCCTTTATTATTGGTATTTAGTTATATTTTTTATTTTATTGCCGATCCAAGATATCTGATATTCATACTGGTGACGACAATATCAACTTATTTGATAAGTCTTAAAATGAATCAGATTAATATGGCGCAGGATAAGTTTATTAAAGAATTCAAGGGAAATTTAAGCAGAGAGCAAAAAAAGAATTATAAAAGCCATATGAAACATAAAAAATGGATATGGCTTTTGATATGTCTTTTCATAAATATTGGTATATTAAGCGTAACGAAATATACTAATTTTATGATTCAAAATATTAATGATATGCTGCATGGAGTTTCCGGTTTACATACTGTCAATATGATTGTACCGATGGGAATTTCATTTTATACATTTCAGACTATGGGATATATAATTGATGTGTATAGAGGGAAACAGAGTGTTGAAAAGAATTTCTTTAAGCTGGCATTGTTTGTTTCATTTTTTCCACAATTGGTTCAGGGACCGATAAGCAGATTTCATGATTTATCGGAGACATTATTTTCAAAGCATTATTTTGAAAGCAATGTGGTAGTATCAGGTTTGATGCGGATTTTGTGGGGATATTTCAAGAAAGTTGTTATTGCAGACAGAATTATTACAGGAGTAACAACCCTGATACACAGTCCTTCTGAATATCAAGGAGCATATGTGTTTATTGCCATGTTGTTTTATGCATTCGAGTTATATTGTGACTTTACCGGTGGTATTGATATTACGATTGGTATAGCAGAGGTTATGGGTATTCGTGTGACAGAAAACTTTAATCTTCCATATTTCTCAAAAAATATCAAAGAATATTGGAACAGATGGCATATAACTATGGGGACATGGTTTACAGATTATATTTTTTATCCTATTTCAGTATGTAAACCTATGCTTAATTTGTCTAAATTTTCAAGAAAACATTTTGGCGAGGTAATTGGTAAGCGAGTGACAGTGTATTTGTCAGCCTTTGTAGTATGGTTTACAACGGGATTATGGCATGGTGCAGCATGGAACTTCATCGTCTGGGGATTAATGAACTTTGTTGTTATTATGGCCTCTCAGGAACTGGAACCTTTATATGAAAAGTTTCATAAAAGATTTAGTGTAAAAGGTAAAGTTCCATATGAAGCATTTCAGATTTTAAGAACATTTTTATTGATGAGCTGTATAAGAATGTTTGATTGCTATAGAGATGTTCCTTTGACTTTTAAGATGGTTGGAACAATGTTTACAAAGTTCAATATAGGTGAATTATTTAATGGTTCGCTGCTTTCTATAGGGCTTAGTGTGGCTGATTATGTTGTGCTTATAGTGGGATTTATAGTAGTTTTTACAGTGAGTCTTTTTAAGGTAAGAGTAGGAAATGTGAGAACGGTTTTATTACAAAAACCTCCAATTGTTTATTTTGGAATTATGGCTGTTATGATTATGCTTATTATGGTGTTTGGCGCATATGGTATAGGCTACGATTCGTCTCAGTTTATCTACAATCAGTTTTAAGGAGAGTGCGATGAGAAGAAAAAAATAACAGCATGCATTTTGGTTGCTGTCCTGCTTATTGGAGCTCTGTATATTGTTCAAAGGCTTCTGGTTCCCAAATATCAGACAGGAATAGTTGAAGGCTCTATGGTTGAAGAATACTATAAGGATAGGTCAGATCACGAAGTTTTATTTGTGGGCGATTGTGAGGTTTATGAGAATTTTTCCACCATAGAATTATGGAGAAAATATGGAATAACAAGTTACATCAGAGGAAGTGCACAGCAACTAACATGGCAGTCATATTATTTATTAGAGGATGCCTTGAAACATGAGACTCCTAAAGTGGTGGTGTTCAACGTTTTGGCATTAAAATATAATGAGCCTCAGAGTGAAGCTTATAACAGAATGTCTATAGATGGGATGAAATGGTCTATGTCAAAGGTAAATGACATTAAGGCTTCTATGACAGATGAGGAAAATTTTGTTGATTATATTTTTCCGCTGTTGAGATATCATTCCAGATGGTCTGAGCTTACAAAAGATGATGTGAAACATATTTTTGCCAAAGACAAAGTGACTCATAATGGATACTATATGCGTGTTGATACAAAGCCACAACAGGAATTTCCAGATCCAACACCACTTACCGATTATAAGCTTGGTGATAAAGCAATGGGATATTTACAGAAAATGACTGATTTATGTAAGGAAAAAGGGGTTAAGCTTGTACTTATAAAGGCGCCTACAGAATATCCTTATTGGTATGAACAATGGGATGAACAGGTGCAACAGTTTGCTGCTGAAAATGGTGTTGACTACATCAATTTTATTCCATTGCAAAATGATATAGGTCTGGATATGTCACAGGATACCTATGATGCAGGTTTACATCTGAATACTACAGGCGCTGAAAAAATGGCAGATTACTTTGGACAATATCTGGTTGAAAATTATAATTTAACTGATTACAGGAATGATAGCAGGTATGCTTCTATATGGGATGAAAAAGAAGCTGCATATGATTCTATGAAACAACAACAATATGATGAATTGAACAAATATGGTGAATTGAAGAGCTTTGGTGCAAATGCGATTCAAAATTAGGAGGAAGAACGATGAAGAAAATTATTTCAATAATGTTATGTATTATGCTTTCAGTATCTATGATGACAGCATGTGGAAGTAAAGAGTCTGACAATGATAAAAAAGATGTTGGTTCTGAGACAAAACAGGATGTATTTACATATGATTTAAAGGGTGTAACAGTTGCCATGAATGAAAACATGGAGCCATTGGTAAAAAAACTTGGGGATGCAGATAATTACTTTGAATCTGATTCCTGTGCTTTTCAGGGAAAGGATAAGGTATATACTTATGGAAGTGTTAAGATAACAACATATCCTAAAGATAACAAGGATTATGTTTATACAATAGAATTACTTGATGATACAGTATCAACACCGGAAGGAATATCAATAGGTTCTGATAAAAAGGCTGTTGAGGAAAAATATGGAAAGGCTTCTGACTCAACTGAGACCTCGTATATTTACAAAAAAGGAGACAGCCAGCTTTCATTTATATTTGATGGAGATAACGTGTCTTCAATAGTTTATAATGCAATTACAGAGTAAAATACCAGTGAAGAAAACAAAAATAATAGCATGTATTTGCCTGATAGTTTTGATAGTGGTGTGCAGTGTTTTAAGTAATAAGGAAATCAGTAAACATAAGAACGATTCGAGTCAAAATGTATCTGATGATATAAATATTCAGAAAAAGACTACAACTGAGACGTCAGAATTACAAGAAAAAAAATCAGATATATTTGTACCATCAACAGATGATAAAACGGTAGATGTATCTTCTGATAACAACATTGTAAGCCAATATGCAGTGTTGGTTAATGCAGACGATGGAACTATTATTGCTTCAAAGAATGCAAATGAAAAAATGTACCCGGCATCTATGACAAAGGTTATGACACTTTTGGTTGCAGCGGAGAAATTAAATAATGAGAGTCTTGACCAGAAAATTGAAATTTCTATTGAAGCAACTGATTATTCTTTTGAAAACGACTGTAGTGCAGCAGGGTTTCTGGTTGGAGAGCAGGTTACTATTGAGGATTTATTAAATGGCATTATATTGCCTTCAGGTGCAGAGGCTGCGTATCAGGCCGCAATTATGACATCTGGAACATTGGAGCAGTTTGTGGATGATATGAATAAAAAAGTACAGGAGCTGGGAATATCACAGACGACACATTTTTCAAATCCTATAGGGATATTTGATGAAAATAATTATAGTACAGCATGTGATATGGCGGTTATTTTACATGCTGCGATGGAAAATGAAATATGTAAAAAGGTGTTGTCAGCAAGAAATTATACAACTTCATGTACACAACAGCATCCGCAGGGAATAACATTTTCAAGTAAGTTTTTGAACCGAATAGATCGTAAATTTGGAAAAGGAAAAGTTGTTGGAGCGAAAACAGGATATGTAAATCAGTCACGATATTGTGCGGTAAGTATGTATGAAAGTGAGGCAAATAATAAATATATATGTGTTACCGGAATGGCAGGGAAAGCCTGGCAGACAGTATATGATCATATAGCCTTTTACCAAAATTATTGTAAATGAAGTGTATGCATTGGTTATTAAAGAGATAAAAGATATTAACAAATAAACTGAAAAATAATATAAGCCATGTTACCACCACAGCGGTGAGAACATGGCTTATTTTATGTCTTTATTTATCTTGACACACCCAGCTTTACCATGAGAGCCTCCTGTAAAACGCGAGATACGTTGATATGGGATTTCTCAGCTTCCTGATTAAGCCAATTAGGGAGAGTGACATTTCTTCGGACGGTTTTATTGTCGACCTTGCGGCGGTATTCATCAAAATCTATATCCACAAATGAAACATGACTAATACCAGTATTATCAAAGGGACCGTTTTTGATGTCAATATCTGAAATATCACTTGGAACCGGAATTTCCCTGCCAAGATCCTGTAATGTGATTCCGTTTGCTCCAATGGCGTCGCGAGCCATCTCTATAGCGTCTGACAGACCGAAGCCCTCTGTTAATATATCCATATCAGGAACATTAATAAGCACGGTGTCTTTCTTATCCTTTAATTGTGTAAATATAACTGGATATACCTGTTTCATAAATGCCTCCTCCATAATCATAATATACACATTAAGTGTGTATAAGTCAACGGCTTTTTTAAAACAAGATACCTAATCCAAGACGAAATATGATACAATTCAATTATTCAGCACTATAAGCACTATCTCCAAAAGACTCTGCTTAACGTTTAAATAATGAAAATTTTAATTAATAATGAGATGTAACCTCCACCAAACAAAATCCTACATAATAGATAGAAGGGAGGTTTGTGGAAATGTACACACAGGAACAGATACTTGATATGTATTTTGATCGCAACCAGCAGGCTGTCAGTGCGACCTCGCAGATGTACGGAGCGAAGCTTACCCGGTTTGCAGATACTATGGTAGCACATGAGGATGCGCTGGAATGCGTAAATGACACATACATAGCAGCATGGAACAAGATACCACCGGAGCGTCCTATGCGTTTCCTTTCATGGCTTTACAGGGTATGCCGCAATATCGTATGCGACAGGATTGACTGGAATAATGCTTCAAAGAGAAATTCCAACATGAACTGTATGCTTGATGAGCTTGAGGAGTGCCTTGCAGACAGCAATGCAAAATACGAGGGTGAGCTGTCGGACATTGGAAGGTGTTTATCGGATTTTCTGAACGGACTGGAGACGGAAAAGAGAGTGCTTTTCGTGAGACGCTACTGGTATGGCATGACGATTGATGAGCTGGCAGATATGAGCGGCAGGAGCAAAAGCAGCGTAAAGACCACACTGTTCAGGATAAGGGCAGAGCTTAAAAAATATCTGGATGAGGAGGGCGTATATCTATGACGAAAAAGGATTTATTTGATGGTTTAAATTACATCGATGACCAAATAATTGAAGAAGCGCAGCCGACCGGAGAATCGGCCGGGTACAGTGATGAAATTTATGTAAAAAATCATGAAACTCATCACGGCGGAAAAGAAGACAAAAACAGGAAAAAGCACAAAAAATTTGCACGGGCAGCTAAAACGCTTGCCACAGTGGCAGCCGTCCTTGTTGTTGCAGTTTTAGGCACTGAGGTTGTGCGGCTTAATAACCGTATAAATGAGCTGGAAACCAAAACTGCGAATGTGATTTCTCAGAATAATGCACAGAATAATGTCTATGCAGGGATAAAGAGCGGTGCAAAGCTTGGGGATTATGAAGCGGCCTCTGATTACGGGAAATTGTATGATGTGGCAAAAAAAGCTGAGGCTTCCATAAGGAATACTGCATCTGGAGACTTGCTGGAGAGTGCGGATGCAACAGGAATTACGTCTGATGCATCGTCTGCAAATAAGCAGGAGTCGGCAGTCGGTACAGAGTATTCAACAACCAACGTGATGACAGAGGGCGTTGATGAGAGTGATGTGGTAAAGACGGACGGAAAATACATTTACATGGTCGAGGATGGTCAGATATCCATTACGGATATTTCAAATGGAAAGCCTGGGGAAGAGACGCTGTTTCGTCCTGATTTTGAGGTACCGTCAGATACTGTAGAGGAGCTTTATATCAGTGACGGAAAAATGCTTATCATATCAAACCATGCAGGCGATAAGGATGAGACTATATGCTATAGCTATGATATAGCTGACCCGACGAAACCGGTGCTTATAGGTAAAGCGCGTCAGGATGGATTTTACAATACATCGCGCAAAATCGGCAATACGGTATATGTTTTTTCAGACACATACATAAAGACCTCCGATATGAATAAAAATGTGGCGCTGCAGGAGGATAATCTGGAGAAATGGGTGCCACAGGTAAATGGCAAAGTGATAAGCTATGACTGCTTCTATATAGGAGAGGATACATATTCAGGCACAGTCGTTTCGAGCTTTGATGTGAATAAACCTGATAAGACGATAGATGCAAAATGCATTATGAATAATAGCGGTGAGGTGTATGTTTCAAGCAATGCCATGTATCTGTATCATTCCGATTGGAGTGCAAGCCGTGAGCTTACCAAAATCAGCAAAATTTCGTTTGAGGATGGAGTGATGAAGACCGGGGAGACGACTTCAGTGAATGGTTATTTTAACGATAAATTTGCAATAAATGAGCAGGGAGGGTATCTGTATGTGCTTCCAACCTCAAATACCGGCAGCCAGCCTGTCAATTCGCTTCATGTGCTGGATAAGGATATGAATGAGGTCGGTGTGATAAATGAGATTGCGCGAGGGGAGAGTATATATGCAGCCCGCTTTGTTGGAAAATACGTATATTTCATCACATACAGGCAGACGGATCCTCTTTTTGTGGCAGATATATCCGATCCGACATCACCAAAGCTTTTGGGTGAGCTTGAGGTGAGTGGATTTTCTGAATATCTGCATATGTGGGATGATACGCACGTGCTTGGAATAGGCTATGGTGATTCGCAGCAGAGTAAGATAAAGCTTACGATGTTTGACGTGAGTGATCCGACAAAGCCGGTTGAGGTGAACCAGAAGCTTATCGACAGTTCTGAGAGCTGGAGTAATGAGTTTGTATACAACTACAAGGCTATTCTTGCTGACCCGGAGAAAAATCTGATAGGATTTACTGCGAATGACTACTATCTGTTTTCGTATGACAGTGAAAACGGCTTTAGTCTTTTGGAGCAGCAGGCACTGACCTATAAAAATACAGAAGGCTACAGAGGAATTTATAAGGATAATGATTTCTATGTGGCAGGAAACGGAGAGATAAAGCATTTTAAGCTGGCAGAATAGCGTAAATAATAGTGTTATGCAATAAGATATAAAGACAGGCGGCGAATACCCAAAGAGGGTGTTTGCTGCCTGTTTTTTGTATAATTTCATATACAAACGAAATGTAACAGCATATTTAAGTATGCAATTTAAGGCAGTCGGTGATATAATATCTCTGATTTTGATAACACGGAGGAACTATTATAATGAATACAGCCTCAAAGACAAGACATGTCTTTATTTTGTTTTTGGCAGATATAGTCTGGGGAATAGCCTTTGTAGCGCAGTCAAAGGGAGGGGATGCAGTTGGAGCATTTTCATTCAACGGCATCCGCTTCCTTATTGGTGCGCTCTGCCTTCTGCCGGTCATAAAAATACTGGATATGAAGGGGCTGACGGTAAACAGACCTGAAAGCAAAAAGCAAAAGAAAGAGCTTTGGATAGCCGGAAGCTGCTGTGGAATAGCACTTTTCTTTGCGAGCAACCTGCAGCAGCTTGGAATCAGCATGGGCGCAGAATCCGGCAAGGCAGGGTTTCTTACAGCTACATATATACTTATGGTGCCGATACTTGGGATATTCCTCAAAAGAAGATGCGGAGCCAAAATATGGATAGGTGTATTTATTGCACTGATAGGCATGTATTTTTTGTGCATGAATGGGGCATTTTCACTTAGCGGCTCGGATTTGCTTCTGCTGGCAGGGGCATTGTGCTTTGCGATACAGATACTTGTGATAGACCATTTCGTATCACAGGTAGATGCGGTCAGGCTCTCATGCATTGAGTTTTTTGTCACCGGGCTTGGCACATGTATAGTGATGATTTTTACTGATATGGGACCATCTGCCGGCGGTATAGCGCAGTGGGCGCAGTCGCTTTGCACGTGGGATGCATGGATTCCGATTCTCTATGCCGGTATTTTTTCAAGTGGAGTGGGCTATACGCTGCAGATTGTCGGACAAAAGGGCTTAAACCCGGCGGTGGCATCGGTGGCGATGAGCCTTGAATCGGTGGTTTCTGTGATTGCAGGATGGATTCTGCTTGGCCAGATGCTAGGTGGCAGAGAAATTTTTGGATGTGTGCTCATGTTTATTGCGATAATTATTGCACAGCTTCCAGATAGGGAGTATACTAAATAGGTTACAGTATAAAAATGAAATGTGATTATTCAAGTGTGGTTTTGCGAATGTGCGTGGGATGAATAGTTACAACGAGACAGGGATTGGATATGAGAAATAATAGCAGAAATAATTACAGATGCCGCAGACGAAATAAAGGAGCTTCACAGATTAAGCTTGTAGGAATAGTGGCTGTGATAGTCGTTATAGCGATTGTGATAATTATATCGTGCTTTAATAAAGCAAAAAAAGATAGTAATAAGGCAAAAGACACAGGGGCAGTCACAGAAAGTGTGACCGCTGTGACAGAGCAGGTGAGTGAGACGGAGGAAGCAAAGGAGCTCTTTGCTCCAAAGGAGTCTGACGCTACAGCAGCAATCGGAGATGAGCTTGAGAGCTCCTATGCCGTAGTGATTGATGAGCAGGACGGCACAGTTGTTGCAGGAAAGAATGCACATGAGAAAATGTACCCGGCTTCCATGACAAAGGTTATGACAGTGCTTGTAGCAGCAGAGCAGGCTGAGAAAAATGCGATAGCTGCAGCAAAGAATGAAAACACTGAAATAGACAGACAGGCTGTGATAGAAAACAAGCTCAACGAGGTTGTTACAATTACAAGAGAAGCCACAGATTATTCATATGTGCATGATTGCAGTACAACAGGCTTTTTGGACGGTGAGCAGGTGCCTCTTCGCGATGTGTTTAACGGAACCATCCTGCCGTCAGGTGGAGAATCGGCATACCAGCTTGCGCTTTACACAGCAGGCTCCATGGAGGCATTTGTCGATATGATGAACCAGAAGGCAGCAGAGCTTGGTATAGGCCAGACCACACATTTTGCAAACCCTGTCGGCATATATGATGAGAACAATTACAGCACAGCCTATGACATGGCAGTCATCATGCAGGCAGCGATGCAGGACGATATTTGTAAAACCGTACTTTCAAATCATACATACAGCACGGCTGCAACACCGCAGCATCCGGAGAATCTGAACATATCGAATCTGTTCCTGCGCCGTATAGAGGACAAGATGACAAGTGGCGAGGTAATCGGTGCAAAGACGGGCTTTGTAAATCAGTCCGGCAACTGTGCGGTCAGCTATGAGAAGTCAGCCAGCGGAAAGACATATATATGTGTGACAGCAGGCGCTTCAAGCGGATGGCACTGTATAGATAATCATGTGTATCTATATAATACATACACAAAGTAGTCAGCATAGCTGATTTTAAGGAGCACAGATATGGCGGGAAATCAAGGCAATTACAGGGAAAAACCCACGCGTAATGAGAAAAATTGCAAAAAAGCCAACGGACAGCCGAGACTAAAGGAGAAAAGCAGCCGGGCAAAAAGCGATAACGTATGTCCGTATGCGAAGAAATGTGGCGGCTGCGACTATCAGGGCATAGAATATAAGGAACAGTTAAAAACCAAGCAGGCATACATGAAAAAGCTGCTAAAGCCTTTTTGCTTTGTGGAGCCGATTGTCGGTATGAAAAATCCGCTCTATTATCGTCACAAGGTTCATGCAGCCTTTGACTGTACGAGGCGCGGTCAGATTGTGGCGGGAGCATACAGGAAAAACACACATGATGTGGTGGATATCGAAAGCTGTATGATAGAGGAGCAGGAGTCAGATGAGATAATCAGGGACATAAAGGATATGCTCCGCTCATTCAGGATAAAGACCTATGATGAGGATACCGGCTATGGGCTTCTTAGACATGTGCTTGTGAGAAAGGGCTATGCAACAGGGCAGATAATGGTAGTGCTTGTCCTGGCATCGCCGATACTTCCGTCGAAGAATAATTTCGTAAAAGCACTTAGGAAAAAGCATCCCAATATCACGACAGTAGTGCTCAACGTGAATGATAAAAAGACAAGCATGGTGCTCGGAGACAGAAATATCACACTTTATGGCAAGGGCTTCATAGAGGATAAGCTGTGCGGCTGCACCTTCCGCATCTCACCAGGCTCGTTTTATCAGGTGAATCCGGTACAGACAGAGCTTTTATACGAAAAAGCCATTCATGAGGCGCACCTCACGGGCAAGGAACGTGTAATCGATGCATACTGCGGCACCGGAACCATAGGCATCATAGCAGCGAAAAATGCAGGTGAAGTCATCGGAGTCGAGCTAAACCGTGATGCAATCCGCGATGCAGTCATCAATGCAAAGCGAAACGACATCAGAAATATCCGCTTCTACAATGACGATGCCGGAAAATTCATGGTCGAGATGGCACAAAAGGGTGAGAAAGCGGATGTTGTCATAATGGATCCTCCACGTACCGGCAGCGACGAGGCGTTTTTATCATCGGTCGTCAAGCTGTCGCCGGAGAGAGTGGTGTATGTGTCATGTGGTCCGGAAACACTGGCGAGGGATTTAAAGTATCTCACAAAGCATGGGTATGCAGTGAAACGTGCCACACCGTATGACTGTTTTCCATTTACAAGCCACATTGAGTGCGTTGTATTGATGTCAAGGGTTGAGAAATAAGAGTGTGGAAGTGGCTTGAAATTAGGGGATTTTGCGAAATACAGCATAAAGTTTGAATGTGATGAATTTACGAAAATTGCTTTAAAATCAATGCGTGGGAACATATCCATCCGAAGAGTTGAGTTGACGGAATAGATATTGGGTATGTTGTGTAGACAGGATGGACATTTAATATGTTGAGTTGACAGAATGGTTGAATTGGCTAATTACTATATGTTATTATTGGGTTATAGCGATTAGGCGGCAGATGGGAGAAGGATAAAATATGCAGGAAAACTCGAAAATACATTTCATACCTCCGATACCAAAACGGGAAAAACGTGTCGGTATTTACTGCTGTGTAAGTACAAATTCAGCGGAGCAGCTTCAAAGTCTGACGGCTCAAGTATCTCATCTGACAAGACTTACGGCAGCTATGCCACAATGTGTTTTGGCGGATGTGTATATGGATATTGCTACCAGCAAAACGGGGGCATCAAGGAAAGAATTTAATCGCCTGCTGGAAGATTGCAATTTGAGAAAGATTGAGATAGTAATTACGAAAAATATCAGTAGATTCGGAAGAGATACTGTAGAAATTTTGGATGCCTTGAATCAGTTAAAAGCATTAGGTGTTCGTGTAATATTTGAACAGGAAGAACTGGATACTGCGAATACAGATAGCGATTTAATGATTTCAATTATTGAGTCTCTTGCACAGGCTGAAAATGAATCACGTAGTGAAAATATAAAATGGGGCATTAAGCAACGGGCAGCGTCAGGAACTTCAAAATTGTATGATAGGAAGTGCTATGATTATAAACATGATAAGTATGGCAAGTTGGTCATTGATGAACAAAAAGCTGAAAATGTTAAACTGATATTTGATTTGTATCTTTGCGGTCAAAGTGTTATAGGAATTATCAAAGAGTTGGAAAAACGGAGGATTCTTTCGCCTACAAGGAAAGAAAAATGGTGTAAAAGAACAATTGATGTAATGCTTAGTAATGAGAAATATACTGGAGATGTCCGGCTTCTGAAATCTGGCAAAAGCGAAGTTCAATACCTGTCTTCGGATAATAATCCTGCTATAATTGCAAAAGAAGTGTTTGAGGTTGTGCGGATTGAGAAGGCTCGGCGGAGCAACGTGATTAAGAGCGAATGTGGGAATCAAAGAAAGAGCAATAAGTTTAGTTCAAAGAAAATATAAACTAAGAATTAAAAAAATCGGATTTGGGAGGAAATAATACTATGCAAACTGATAATGCAAATTTAAAAGGAACGACTGAAATTAAGCAAGCATTTTTAGCTAGTGCCATTTCAGACATTTCTTCTTATATTCAATTATCTGACACGAAAGTTTCAATAATTATGGCTGCTCTTGTTGCCGCTGTTGTTTCTTGTTATGAGCCGATTTTATCTGCTTTGGGCAAGATCAAGCCATGTAGTTGGTTGGGGGTTGCTATCATAATTTTTAGCATATTGTTCTTTATAAGTTTTGCTGCAGTATTTGTATTTGGCATACTGACAATTCGAGGTCATTCTTCAAATATCGGATATAAGTCAAAGTGGTTTTTGCCTCAAACAACAAAAGAGTATTCTTTTGATGTATACAAAAGAGACGTTCAAGAAATGACAGATGAAGATATAATTGAGAATATGGCGGCTGAACTTTATAAATTAAATGACATTAATCGTCAGAAGTTAAGAACAAATAGATGGGTAATCCGTTCCTTTTTATCGACATTAATCACAGCGAGCATTATTTGCATATTGATTGTGGCATCTGTATTATAGGGGGGGAGCAATATGGCTATTGATATTGATTCTATTTATCAAAACACATATAAACATTATCTACAAGCTAAAAGTAATATTATCGAAAAGGCGGTGTTTGAGCATCGTGCTGATGCCATTTCTGATGTAATTCCTGGATTTGAAGCGGATAAACTTGAATTTGGTTCATATGATAAAGAAAACTTTGCAGTTTTATTTGTGGATATGCGTCGATCTACTCAACGAGCACAAACCGTAGGCGCTGAAAAGACATTCTTGACTATGCATGTGTTTCTTACCGCACTTCTGGAGGTAGTGAAATATTATCACGGTAAAGTAATTGATATTATGGGCGATGGTCTAATGGTATTTTGGGGTGGTGCCGTTGCCCGAGAAGAGGATAATATGGTTAAGTCACTTGCTGTTCAAAATGCTGGCCTATGTGGTCGTGATATGCTGAAAATCCGAGGGTCTGTAATTAATCGAATTATTGAGGATGAGCAGCTTGGACCTAAAGTGAGTATTGGTGTAGGTGTTACATTTGACAGTGTCATTGTTACTAAGATTGGTATTGCAGACTCATATGATGTTAAAGCATTTGGAGATTGTATTAATGTTGCTTCTCATTATGCAGGTCAAACAGAAAATAAAGTAAAGGTATCCAAAAAAGTAAAATATGAATGGCCTTCTAGTAAGGGCGGACGCATTCGGTTTACTTTAGCCGGAGATGATGGAGCATATTATCTTGAGTCAGGGAGTTAATTGTGGGAGACATATATATGAGCGAAGACAAAATACCAAAGTATGAATTAGATTTATTATCAGCAGCAATAAATAGGATTATTTCATCAGAAGTACTTGAAAATTCCATGTCAGATCAATTACCTTTAACTGATGCCTTGTCAGATTCAAACAAAATATACCACGGCAAAGTGTCTATACTTTTTGTCGATATGCGTGGATCTACAAAATTGCCCGAAAGATTCAACAACACCCAATTAGTAAAGATTTACAGAAGTTATATTAGGACAGTTGTTCAGGCTATTCGATATTCAGGTGGCGTTGTACGAGATTTCATGGGAGATGGCGTTCTTGCAGTTTTCGTAGATAATGAGGATGGAAAGTCGGAAGATAAGGTTGTACGGGCAGCCAGATATATTGCGACTGCCATTGATAAATTCCTTAATCCTGTATTGAATCAGGAAATAAAATATCGAATTTCTTGCGGTATAGGTGTACATACGGGAGAAGTATCCCTATCAAAGGTGGGAATGAAGGGAAAAGAACAGCAAGAAGACACAGAAAATGAGTTTGGTATTGCATGGATTGGTAATAGCACAAATTTAGCTTGTAAATTTAGTGGAGCTGTGGATAATGGAACAATTTTTATAAGTCCATCAACGTATTCTACGCTTTCCGATATTGAAGGCAAACAAAAATGGGAGAGGGTTGAGATATCCAAGGGTGGGAATGTGCTAAGTGGATATATAGCTAAACAATATTATTTGACGCTTGATGTTGATACTGATATTGAAGCTTGTCCTGCTGGAAAGAATGTTACAACATTAAGCCTTGCAGATGAGTTAAAAAAGGAATATCAAAAGCAATTGGATGATATAAAAAGAAAGACCGAAGAATTAGGAAAAAGGGAGCAATCTTTGCAAATCAAAGAGCATCAGCTTAATTGTAAAGCAACAGAACTAAATCAACAAGGGAAAGAAAATATTTCTAGAGAGCAAGCTATCAATAAACGAGAGTATAGTTTTTATTGTGATGTGTTGTATAGCGGTCATTGTAAGTCTGCTTATGTAAGAGAGATGGGGAAAGACTTCTGGGAAGACAATTTGGCCAATGCACTTTCTGCCGGGCTAAAAATAGGAAAAAGTGAGCATGTGGTAAAACAAGAAGTAAGCTTTGCAATGGTAAGTATTTATGAAGACCTGGAACTATATGACAAAGCTTATGATTTTTTAGTGGAACAGGTCATTGGATGCGCATGGTTACATTTGTTTACCGTTCAAAACATTGTCAAGAAAGTTGGCTATTGTGATAGATTAACGACAGCACTTTATATACGACTTGAAAAAGATGATTTATCGCCAGAAAATAGGTTGGAATTTGAAAAGATAAAAAAATGGTTGGTATTTGACTATGTCTCCAGATGATTATGAGGTCTAGAAGAACTTCAAAAGTTCACATAGGAGAATGCTATTAGAAATGAGGATGTTAGCTAGAGAAAGATTGAGAAGTGTGGCTCAAAAGTATAGAAAGAAAATAACGAAACACAACTGTAAATTTTTAGAAAGGATTTTTATCATGATTAATCAACAACGTTATGGGAAATTATATTGGCATGTTGATGACAGAGAAACATATTTGGAATTCCAAAATCAAGAAGAAGCACGAACATGGGGAATAGAACATTATAAAAATTGGGCTGATAAGTATAAGCGAGTCATGCAAATGTCAAAGTCGGCAGTTAAGGGCAGTTTGTGTGAGATACCAATAGAATGCTATTGTGGCTATTCGTATCGACAGATAAATAAGTTTTTGAGATATGAAAAAGATGATGATTATCATACATATAGAGAATTGGCTGATATTTTGTCGATTGTCTTATGTAGTGCACCTAGAATTCCTCATAACTTAGTTTTGTACCGAATGGTAAATGATGAGTTTATAAATATGCTTATTGAAAAAAATAAACAAGAATTGCCTACGCCTATGCAAGAAAAGGGATTTATGAGTACAAGTTTGCTTAAGAATATAGCAAATGAAACGGAATCATATGCGAGCCAGAACAATTTATTGAAAATATTTGTTCCGAAAGATACGATCGGTGTATATGTTAATGCTGTAACAAGTCGAAGTGAGGAAGAAATGTTATTATTCCCTAATATGTATTTGGGTTTAGCATCCTATCCACATAAAGACGAAGATACAGGAAAAATATTGTTTGAATGTCAATTAATAAAGATGTACTGATAATTATAAATTTTGAAACAATAAAGTAAAATAGCCTAATCAGAAAATATAATTGAAAAAGCACTGTAAAATCAAAAGATTATTAAGAAAACAACAAATTTTGTGGAATAGCCTAACTATTACATGTGGAGACGGTAGTATTGATGTCAAAAGTACAGAAGTAAGAACTGCAAATGGAATTGAAATAAAAGGATTTCGAGAGTTTGGAGTAAATATTATAGGCTTGCTCCAGACTCTCTTTTTTGTGTATATGAGAACTGGTCTACTGTGATTTTTCGGTAGGGTTGAGTTGATAAGATGAACATTGGCATAGGTTGAGTTGATAGGATAGATGTAGAGTTTTAGCTGTGTCTCATTGTAAAATTCTAGTAAATGGTGTACAATAAATTATCTTATTTGTGAAATTCTGAGATGATAAACAAGGAGATTGTAAATGCTAAAAAATAATATAGAAGTGGATGTAAAAGTCAAGTGTATAGAGTCAGGGATTACTCAGGCTCAGCTTGCGGAAAATATAGAAACCACCAGTTCATATGTGAATCGTGTTATCAAGAAAAAAGATGGTGTCCTTAATAAGACCTTTGTGCGTATAATGGAAGAACTGGGATATGATATAGAGTTTACTTATATCAAAAAAGACGAGAAAAATTAGGAGGAATGGCTATGGCAGGATGTACACCAGAAAATTGGTCTTTGCAGGATTTATCATCTGCATTACAAGATATGCATAAGGATCATAAGAAAATTGTTGTTCCTATGTTTCAAAGAGGTAGCGGACGTTGGGGGAAAGAACAAGAGAAGACATTTATTGATTCTTTAATCAAGGGCTATCCGGTGGGAACTATGCTTTTCTATAAAACAGTTGAAGATAATCAAGAAACTTACATTTTGGTTGATGGGCTTCAAAGAGGAAATTGCATTAGAAAGTATATGACCAATCCTACAGAATTTTTCTATGATAGCAATATCTCAGACGAGTTCTGTAAAAATATACTAACGATTGTAAAAAGCGACAATGAGGAGGATTATCAAACAATCAGAAACCTTCTTACAGCTTTTATAAAAGAACAAAAAACATTTAAAAATTTACAATATTTTAATCCGGCAAAAGAGATAGCGGAGACATTTGGGGCTGGATATGATTGTATAGGAGATTTAATTATAATTATTACCGAATTCTTCGAGAAGAGACAAGATTTGTATGATCGGATTGCTAGTACAATAATTCCCGTTATTGTTTACAGTGGTGAAGAAGAAACATTGCCAGAAATATTTGATCGAATTAATTCTAAAGGAACTCCATTAGACAAGTATGAGATTTATGCTGCAGCTTGGCCGGTTAATGAGAAGTATACGATTTCCAATGCATCTATTGTTGAATATGTGATAGCAAAATACGATGCTTTTACCAACGATGGATATAAAATTCATGGCTACAATCGTGAAGATATGAGAGCAAGCAAAAAGGTTAATGCCTTTGAGTATTTATTTGGACTAAGTAAGTATCTTGTCGAAAAATATGAAATCCTCGGATTTAACAAAAATTTATCGAGTGACACTGTTAATCCTCTAGCCTATGAGTTGGTTAATGCATGTTTGAACGATTCAGATAAAATAAAAACCTTGTATGTACGCTTGAGAGATATTGAGTTAGATGTATTAGAGGTGGCATTGTGTAAAGCAATTGAATTTGTTAATAATGCAATTTCGATAGTTACAAAGTTTAAGGGGAATAGCCGCAATGCTAATAAGATTTTTCATTCAAAATATCAAATACTTTCAATGATATCTACAACGTTTAAGGAAATGTATGTTGATGGTGATTTCTCGGCTATAGCACCAACATGGAATGATAAGAAAAATATTATTGCTAGAAACCTGGTTCACTTTTATGTGTATGACATTCTAACAAATTATTGGAGCGAGGGTGGTACAGGAAAAATTCATGCAGCTGCAAAGCCAAATAGATATATGAATGAAATATCTAGTCGTGCCTGGATGGTGGCTTTGGATAGTTTCTTTGAGAAATCTATGTTGAGAGCAGAGAAAAAGAATATTGCTAATCCGAAAAGTGAGGAATTCGTATTCTTGAACTGTATCTATTTAAAGACTTTTACAGCAATGGATCAGTTATCAATTGAGAAATTTGATGTTGAACATATCGCTCCAAAGGAACAGATGAGAAAACTCATAGATGCATGTGATGGCGAGGGGCTTCCTATAAGCTGTATTGCGAATTTATGTTATCTTCCAGAGTATGTTAACAGAAGCAAAGGGGATAAAAACTTTTATCAGGATAAAAAGTATTTATTGCATGTCAAACTAAAGGATGTTGAAACTAAGTATAGTTTTACAGAACAAGAGGACATGGACTGGATGGATATGCCATATGAGAAGAATGATTTCCCAGTATTGAAGGACTATTATACAGATTATTGTACAAAACGATTTGAGAAAATTAAACATTTATTCTGTGAGTCTCTCGGAATTGAATATGAAGATATCATAGATGAGGAACCAAAAATTGTGCAGAAAGTAGTTGTTCCATCTAATGATAAACAACAGAATAAGAAGGCGAAATTTGCAGATAAATGTATTATCAGACTTGCACAGGAATTGAACACTGAACTTATAAAGGTTGGAAGAAGTACATATATTTCTAATGATGGAAATAAAGGATATGTAATTACAACTTCAAAGGCATATAAGCAAGGGAATCGTGAGAAGTATTGGTTTGCGTATAGAAGAAATCCATTATCGGATCTTGGCAATTGTAAAGAAAAATATGTTGTATATGGGTGCAAGGATGAGAATACATTAATCTGTCTTCCGGTTGATGAGATAGAAAAATCTATTGATAGACTAAATCTATCAACAGATGAAGATGGGGAAGTGACTCATTGGCATATGGTTTTCTTTAAGGATAATGCAGGCGTAGTAACATGGATGATGTCGAAACCAGAAATTGAAGAAATTAGTGTTGCTAAGTATTTGGTTTAAGAATATATACTTGAAAAGGGCCGTTATGGCTCTTTTCAAGTTATAAAATGTTAATATTATATGACTTGAAAGTGTTCGCCCCTTCGAATATAATAAAAATGGTTCGTTTGTATTATGGAGGACAATAAGAATGGAGTACATGACAGCAAATCAAGCTGCGAAATTATGGAATATATCGCAGAGAAGAGTGCAAATATTATGTGCAGAAGATAGAATTCCAGGCGTTTTTAAGTTAGGAGAGGCATGGGCAATACCAGCAAATGCCGAAAAACCAGAAGACACAAGAAAAATAAAAAATAACAAGAAGGATGATTAGAGACATGAATGTAATAGATTTATTTTCAGGAGCAGGTGGCCTGTCATATGGATTTGAGTCTGCTGGATTTAATATCCTGTTAGGAATAGATAATGATGCGAAGGCATTAGAAACATTTGAGCTTAATCATAAAGGTTCGAAGTCAATCTGTGGAGATATTACAAAAATTACCTATGATGGAGACATCAAGCCTTTGATTGGAAATAAAGAAATTGATGTGATTATAGGTGGCCCCCCATGTCAAGGAATGTCATTATCGGGCCCACGCAAATTTGATGATCCACGAAATAAATTATATCTTTCCTATATTCGCTTGGTGGGAGAGATAAAGCCAAAGGCATTTGTTATTGAAAATGTGCCAGGATTGGTAGGTTTGTTTGGGGGCCAAATAAAAGATAGCATCATTGAAAAATTTACCGCTATGGGATATGACATTCAGTATAAAATTTTGTGTGCAGCAGATTATGGCGTACCACAGAATAGAAAAAGAGTTGTGTTTGTTGGAATGAAAAAAGGTGAGTTCCAGTATCCAACACCAATTGAAGAAAAGGTAACTTGTAAGATGGCATTGGATGATTTGCCTTCACTAGAGGACGAGTTGGGCGAGGATGACGTGCCATATGCTACAGAGCCTAGTAATGCCTATCAAGAATTGATGAGAGCCAATTCATCATCAGTTAGGAATCATGTTGCGGCAGCTCATTCGGACAAGGTTAAGACCATTATTTCTCTTGTGCCAGATGGCGGAAATTATAAGGATCTTCCCGAAGAATACATTAATTCGAGAAATTTTCATGTGGCATGGACAAGATTTGCAAGTAATAAACCAGCGCCTACGATTGATACGGGGCATAGGCATCATTTCCATTATAAGTATAATCGTGTTCCAACAGTAAGAGAGTGTGCAAGATTACAGTCTTTCCCAGATGATTTTATTTTCTTAGGGAATAAGACACAGCAGTTTAGACAGGTAGGAAATGCAGTTCCGCCGCTTATGGCACAGGCAATTGCAGAAACCTTAAAGAAAGAATTGGAGGATATTTATGAGTGAATATAAAATTCCAGAAGAATATTATTTTCGCATTCACCATGTCAGACCTCGTTTTAAGGGAGATATTGAAAATGTGCTGATTTATATGGCGGAGGAGATAACCAGAGTTGGAGAGCAACCTACAGATGAATTTGTAAAAAAAGTTAATGAAGCCATTTATGGGTATCCTGGTAATGCTCATAGAGAATTAAAGACTATTAATAACTGGAGAACTGAAATATCAGCACTTTTCGGTTTTATTGAACATACAGATACAACGGATAGGCCAGGCAGAAGAGCAATTGAGCTAGCGGCTAATGAAGACCTGGTAGAGTGTTTTAAGGTGTTTTTGTATAATTTCCAGTATCCAGGAGCACATATTAAACCAAAGAATGTATTAGAACAGATTGAAAATGGAGTTCATTTTAAACCTGCACAATATATTTTGAAGATGTTGAAATACGCAAATCGTGAAGGCGGTAATTCTGCAGGTATTACAAAGTATGAAGCCTGTCACTGTATTTTTAATGACCTTCGTGTGACTAGAGATAATGAAGGCGTTGAGAAAACATGGGAAAGAATACTTGACAATCGGCAGAATAAATTGGAATATGACCAGACGGGAGATGTTATTCGGTACGCTGGAGATATTCTTGATTATATGGAGATTGCTAATCTTCTGAAAACATATGATAGTCATACTTACTATCTTAACACGTTGGAGGAAGAGGCAATTATTAAGTTCATTGAGTCTACAGAGTGGTTCGGTGAATATGATGAAATGATTAAAAAGAGAACTGGTACAATGGAGGCAGTGAAGAATTGTGTTAATGGCTGGTTTTCATATGTTAACAGAGATATTAAAGAGACAGATTTCTCAACCGATATTTTGGCATATATTGCTTCTGATGAAGATGAATTGAAGAAACTCAAGGAGAATACAACAACTGATGGAGTTGGAGGTCTTGCGGATCTTATCGAAAGAGAGAATGTTCTTGAAAAAAGAATTGCTAAATATTATGACGGATTTACAACAAAAGATATTGGCGATATTGGGGAAAGCCTCGTTCATGGACATGAATGTATGCGTATAAAGATCGGTGGCCGAGTAGATTTGATTCACTTGATAAAACGTATTCCTACACAGTTTGCGGTTGGATATGATATTAGTTCTGTTGAACTTGATGAACGCAAGAGATACATTGAAGTAAAAACTACAATCAGTTCAAAGCCACTGCATTTCAACAGAGTGCATCTCACAAAAAATGAGTGGAATACTGCAAGTAGTACACATGATAGATACTATGTATACAGGCTACTCCTTAGCAAAAATGAGAGAAAGCTATTTTTGCTGCAAGATCCCGTAGGTCTGTATAAAAAAGATTTGATTGATATGATACCTAGTGATGGGGCAGATATTACATTTGATCCGTCAAAGGTAGGTCAGTTTGAGGAGTTGTTGACATGGACAAATTAAAAGTTGCATCTTTGTTTTGTGGTTGCGGTGGTACGGACGTTGGTTTGCTAGGAGGGTTTGATTTCCTTGGCAAAAAATATGATACCAACAATATGGAAATCGTATATGCAAATGATATTGATGATAATGCCTGCAATATTTTTGAAGAAAATTTTGGGATTAAACCAGATAATAGAGATATTAGAGAAGTAAAGTCAGAAGAAATTCCTGATTTTGATATTTTAACAGGTGGGTTCCCATGCCAGTCGTTTTCTATAGTGGCCCAGAATCCGAAACGTTTAGGAGTTAAGGATGAAAGAGGAAAACTGTTTTTTGAAATGTGCAGAATTCTTCGGGAAAAGCAGCCAAAATGTTTTATTGCAGAAAATGTCAAAGGGTTGCTTACGGCTAATAAGAGAAGTGCATTTCCGCTCATTATGGAGGAGTTTGAAAAAAGTGGATATGATGTAACTTATTCGATTTTGAACTCTGCGGAGTATGGAGTTCCGCAGAAGAGAGAGAGGGTTATCATTGTTGGTTTCAGAAAAGATTTAGGAATTAAGTTCTCATTTCCGGATATTGCATTAAAGGAAGAAGATTTATACGAACCACTCAGTTCAGTTATAGAAAATACAGTAGATGAAAAATATTTCTTTAGCGAGAGAGCTGTGGCAGGAATGATGAGAAATCGTGAATCTATGAATAAGGGAAGAGCGCAGGATGTTTCAAAACCTTGTAATACAGTCGGTGCCCATTTAGCAAAAGTGTCCCTTAACAGTACAGATCCTGTGTTGATGATAGGAGAACGATATCGTAGGTTTACGCCAAGAGAAGTTGCAAGAATACAAAGTTTCCCAGAAGATTTCAAGCTTGTAGGAAGTGAAACAGCACAGTATCGTGCACTTGGTAATGCAATACCTCCAGTTATGTTTTGGTATGTCGCAAATTCGGTATATCAGTGTTTAGAGGAAATTTAATGGAAAGGAGAGCTTTGATTTATGGGTGTATTCAATTACGCTACATATGCAAAAAATCTAGAGACAGGGATATTAAAAACGAATATGACTAAAATTGCAAAGACTCTCTTTGAACCGATTATTATACAGAATAAGAAGGATATGTTCCAACAAACAACCAAATTGCGAAAACAGGGAAAATCCCTATTGATATGTTTCTACATACGGTCAAATGGACTAAAATGAAAGTAGATATGTTTCAGAATACGACCGAGCGGGATTTGACATTCTTGCTATCCACTCAAGCCACATTGAAACGGTTTGTTTGCTGTCGCGAGTGTAAGCGTAAAATCAACGATATTATGAAGAAAAATATATTCCATCTTACGTGCAAATGGTGTAGAATAATACCCATACACGGAGGACAAAAATGAGGACGCTATATACATTTGACAAACACAACTATTCCGATGATATGGAGGTATTTGAGCGCTTCGCGGTGCGCGCGGTTATTATCAGAGACGGCAAGCTTGCCATGCAGCAGGCCGGTGAGGGCTACTACAAGATACTGGGCGGAGGCATCGATGCAGGCGAGACCAACGAGGTGGCGTTGGCACGGGAGGTGCGCGAGGAGGCAGGGCTTCTTGTCGTGCCGGAAAGCATCAGGGAGTGCGGCAAGGTCATAGAAAAGAGACGCGATATATTTGAGGCTGACAAGATATATTACTGTCACACCTACGTGTATTTCTGTGATGTGAGGGACGAGCAGGTGGCGACACAGATGACAGACAGCGAGATAAGGCTTGAGTATCACCTGTCATGGGCCACGCCGGATGAGATAATAAAGGCCAACAGCGCCTTTCTGGATAAAGAATGGATAGCGAGAGACACTAAGATTGTTGAGTTGGTAAAAGAAATGTGTTAAAATAATGCCTGGATGAAAATCCGGGCATTTAATATAAGGAGAAGCAGTATAAATGGATAACAATAAAATCAAAAATAAAATAAAGGACGATCCGGCCTTCACTCTCGAGGTGCAAAACCCTGAGGTTGAGGAGCTGATGACACAGTATTCGAGCGACAAAAAGGCTGAGACACTCAATAAGCTCATTGATAAATGCACCAAGAGCAGATTTCTGGTGCCTGCAAATGTCGGAGAGAACAATAAGCCGATTCCGCTATTTATTAAAAATGGTGAGGGAGAGGCTTTCATGCCGATTTATACCTCAAAGGCACAGCTTTCTAAGAATCATCCGTCACCATGCATTGTAAATATGCCGTTTCTTGCAGTCATCAATATGGTGGCAAATAAAGAGTCAAAGCTTGATGGTATCGCGTTCAACCCGTTCACTCACAATCTGATTTTCAAAAAGCCTCTTGTAGAAAAGATTGAGGCAGTGGAAAAGGCCAGAAGAGAGGGACATCCTACATCACCGACAAAGGGAAAGACTGTACAGATGACAGCAGAGCAGTATGTCATCTTTGAGCGTATGCAGTATGAGCATATTTTCCTGCCGGCAAAGATGTTTGAGGGTGGAAAAGAGTTCATGGACCGACTAGCCGATGAGAAGGAAAAGCTAATAGATGAGCTGTACGAGGAGGCATATCAGCAGAAGCGTATGTATCCATATATGGAGGAGGATTTCTCTGTTATGTCCATGCAGATTTCAGATGCGCTCAATGTCACCAGAGTTGATTTCCCGACAAGAGATATGGCACCAAACTGCGCAATCCGCGCTTATCTCGTGTGGGATGCTGCTGCGTCACAGGGCAGATACTTTGCAATTGATGCGAAAGATGATAAAACCACTGAGCTGGTTGAGATTACAGCGGATCACAAGCGTCTTGGATATGGAGCTGCACCGGTTGAGGGAGCTGAGCTTCAGACTGTTCTTGACCTGGTCAAGAACAGTGCAGAGGCCTGAATTAGAAAAGTAATGTAGGGCATGATATATAAAGGAGGTCGTGTATGAAGGAGTTTTTAGGCAGAATAAAGGCTGATTTTCTATTGTCATCAGTGCTTTGCATAGCGCTGGGACTGGTGTTTATCATATGGAGAGCTTCGGTGCTCACGATTGTGGCCAATGTGCTTGCGGTAGTGCTTATCATCATCGGAGTGGTCTATATGTGCAGCTATTTTTTGAATATAGTCACGAATGGTTTTTCAGCGATGCTGGGGCTTGTGGTTTTGGCAGTGGGTATATGGTTTCTGGTGCAGCCAAAGGTTGTGGTGAGCCTGATACCTATAGTAATTGGTCTGGTGCTCATTTTTCACAGCATCAGGAGCATTATTGAGGCGGTGGATGCCAGAAAATACGGTTACGGAGGCTGGAGTGTCGGCCTGATTTTTTCAATAATCAGTCTGATTTTTGGAATAATCTGTGTGACAAATGCATTTGATGTAATGAAAACAGCCACTGTTGTTGTCGGAATTATATTGATTTTCAACGGAGTGTCCAATATCTGGATTACAAGCCGTGCCACAAAGGCTGAGAGCGCCTACAACAAGCAAAAGGAGTTTGAGGCAACGTTTGTTGAGGATAGAAAAGAGGACAATTAAGCAGTAACAGAAAGGCGGCAGAATGCGTCGGATGGAGTTTAAGATGGAGAGACCCGGACTTACCAAGGTCGGTGACCATCTGAAGGTAACAGAGAGCAAGCTTCCGACTTCATATTATTATACGATAGAGCATGCGATTGCCATGTCGGGAAACTACGTGGTCAGCGAGAGGCTCAAAAGCCGTGAGGGCGATGTCGTGGATGTGAGGGAGACTGAGAAGGGCTACTTTGTCACGATGGAGTTTGATGAGTAATGACACAGCAAGGTAAGAATGCAATAGATATGGTGCTCGCTGAGAGCCTTATAGAGCTTTCGGCGAAAAAGCCAATCGATAAGATTACAATTAAAGAGATAACGGACAAGGCCGGAGTTATCCGCCCTACGTTTTACAATCATTTTCAGGACAAGTACGAGCTGATAGAGTGGATTATCAAAAACGAGCTGCTTGAGCCCATCAAGCCACTGCTCAATGCCGGAATGATTTTTGAAGCGATTGTGCTGATGCTCAATAATATCTCGGCAAACAGTGTTTTTTACAAGAAAGCACTAAAGCTGGAGGGGGCTGTGACGTTTAATCAGATTGCCATGAAGTGCGTCTGCGAGATGTTTATGAATATCATAAGCGAAAAGAGCACAGGAAAGAAATCCAAATACCGCTGGCTCACACCTGAGGTGATTTCTACATATTATGCGCAGTCGTTGTGCTTTATCACGGAGGGCTGGATAGCCCAGGGCATGGATGATATTGAGCCGAAGGAGATGGCTGAGGCATACATGTATCTGATTACGCGTTCGATGGATGATATACTAAGTGAGCTGTAGAGGACAATTGCCATGGAAAATGACGGCTTAAGCAAGCTCATAAAGCAGAATCATAAAGAGGCATGCGTTCATATAAATATGAAAATGCTGTGAAAAAGTGTCAGAAATCAAATACAATATCATATATGTGTCATATCGGATATACAAATTGATGGATTTGTATATCTCACATGACAAATCGAAGAGATTGAATATTTATTTATTCGGTCTTTTTTTTTATACTTCAATACGAATAAAAGAAAGAGTGGTGAATCTAATGATTAAATTTGGAAAAGGAGTCGTAAAACATCGTGTGCTGATACTGATAGTTGCATTTGCACTGCTTATACCGTCGGGCATCAGCTTTATCAACACGAGAATCAACTTTGATATCCTTTCTTATCTGCCAAGCCAGATAGAGACTATGAAGGGCCAGGATATCATGGTAGATGAGTTTGGAACCGGAGCGTTGTCATTTGTGATCTTAGAGGATATGAAGGATCAGGACATAGAGACTCTGGCGGATGACATAGAGGACCTTAAGGGTGTAAATGATGTCATCTGGTACGGAACAATCGCTGATTCCACATTGCCAAGAGAGGCAATTCCGGATGAGGTGTACGACGCATTTAACAACAAGGATGCAAACAGCCAGCTCATGCTCGTCACCTACAGTGACACAATGGGTTCGGATGAGACAATGGAAGCCGTCAACAAGATGGATAAGATGGTGAAAAACCACTGCTTCGTAGCAGGAATGGCAGCGGTCAACGCAGATACAAAGACACTTGTTATGCAGCAGGCTCCTATATATGTCATCATAGCAGCATTGCTTTCAATGCTTGTCATGGGAATTACAATGGATTCAATAATTGTTCCGATGTTATTCCTCCTAAGCATAGGAATGGCTATTATCTATAACCTGGGAACAAACTTTATACAGGGACAGATTTCATACCTGACACTGGCACTGACAGCAGTATTGCAGCTCGCCGTAACAATGGATTATTCGATTTTCCTGTGGCACAGCTATCAGGAGCAGATAGACAGATATGACGGAGACAAGAAGCGAGCGATGGCACATGCCATTTCCCACACAATTGTTTCAGTAACAGGAAGCTCAATCACAACAATCGCAGGCTTCGTAGCCCTCTGCTTCATGAGCTTTACACTGGGACTTGACCTGGGAATCGTAATGGCAAAGGGTGTTGTATTTGGAGTTATCGGATGTGTAACTATCCTTCCTGCACTGATTCTTGCATGTGATAAGGCAATCGAGAAGACAAAGCACAAGATTCTTATGCCGGATGTTTCAAGGATTGCGAGCTGGGTAACAAATCATTATAAGATACTTGCAGTGATTTTCATCGTAGTGCTCATCCCGGCAATATACGGATACACTCATGATCAGGTCTACTATGACCTTGCAGGAACCATGCCGGACAGTGCATACAGTAAGCAGGCCAACGACAGACTTGACAAGGAGTATGCTATGGGTGCCACACATATCATCATTGCACCGAGCGATATGTCAAAGGCAGACAGCATAAGCATGATAGATGATATCAAGAAGGTCGATGGAGTAAAGCTTGCAGTATCGCTTGACTCAATACTCGGACCTACCATACCGGATGATATGGTGCCGGATGAGGCAAAGGAGATATTCAAAAACGGTGATTACCAGATGATGCTTGTTTCATCAAAATATGCGACAGCATCTGATGAGGTAAACAACCAGATAACAGAGATTAAAAAGATAGTAAAGAATTACAGCGAGGACGCAATGCTTATCGGTGAGGCACCTTGTACAAAGGATCTTATCACTATCACAGATACAGACTTTAAGCGTGTAAGTGCAGTATCAATCGTATTGATATTCCTTATCATCCTCGTAGTATTCAAATCGGTATCGCTTCCAATCATACTTGTAGCGGTCATCGAGTTTGCAATCTTTGTAAATATGGGAATTCCGGGATTTACAGGAACGAAGCTTCCGTTTATCGCGAGCATCGTAATCGGAACCATACAGCTTGGTGCAACGGTTGACTATGCGATACTTATGACCACAAAGTACAGAAAGAACAGATACACCGGAATGGACAAAAAGCCGGCAATCACAAAGGCACTTGCAGATTCGACAAACTCAGTTATCGTCAGTGCGCTCTGCTTCTTCGCCGCAACCTTTGGTGTAGGACTTTATTCAAACATTGATATGATCAGTTCTATCTGTATACTGCTTGCACGAGGCGCAATCATCAGTATGTTTGTAGTAGTATTTATACTTCCGTCAATGTTTATGATTTTTGACAAAGTAATATGTGCCACAAGCGCAGGCTTTAAAAACAAGAACCTGACAGCTTAGTAATCTGATTAATCATAAATGAGGGATAAAATACTTTTTCACCCTCATAACATAAAAATATGACCTCAAAAACAAAATCAGGAGGAATGAGACATGAAATTACCAGAATTGAAAGAAAAGTTAAAAAGTAAATATATTGTCCGTGTTGTAGCCGGAGTCCTCACAATAGCACTTGTAGGTACAGGAATCGGAGCAACAGCGGTTTTTGCCGAGAAGGACAGCACCGCAGTCACAGCCGAGGCAGACAGCACAACAGGAAGCAGCAAGGATGCTGATGACATAGCAGATAAGCTCATGGACAGCGTATCATTAAAGGATAACGACGCAGACAAGGACGAGAGCGTATACCTCATTTCAGATGCAAACGGCAACGTAAACAAAACAATCGTAGTAGATCACCTTAAAAATAAAGACAAAAAGGATACCTTAGAGGATGCTTCAAACCTTTCAGATATCGAGAACGTAAAGGGCAAGGAAAAATTCACACAAAGCGGTGATAAGCTCACATGGCAGGCCGGCGGCAAGGACATTTACTATCAGGGCACAGCCACAGCAGAGCCACCTGTAACACAGAAGGTTACATACTACCTCGATGGAAAAGAAATCTCACCTGAGGATCTTGCAGGAAAATCGGGAAAGGTCAAAATCCGTTTTGACTACACAAATACCACATCATATACAGAGACAGTAAACGGCGAGAAGCAGACAGTTTCCGTACCATTTGCAGCAGTAACAGGACTTGTACTCGGTGATGGCTTCGAGAATATCGAAGTGACAAACGGCAAGGCTGAGGTAAGCGACTCATCAAGCGTAGTGCTCGGCTATGCACTTCCGGGCTTAAAGGATAGCCTCGGAATCAAGGACGGAGATCTCGATGGCGATGTAAATATCCCTGAATACGTGGAAATGACAGCAGATGTGGAGAATTTCTCAATGCCTGCAGCCATGACCTTCGTGGTAAACGCATCTGATTATGTGAGCACAGACGGAATTGACACATCAGACCTCGATGACATGATAAATGACTTAAAGGATGCCTCAACACAGCTTCAGGATGGTTCAAAGACACTGGCAGAGGGTACTGACACACTTTCAGACGGACTTTCAACATTGCAGAGTAAGCTCGGCACATTCGCATCAGGAGTTGGCACACTGCAGAGTGGACTTAAGGCATATACTGATGGTGTTAGTACATTAAGTGGTGGACTGAATACACTTGGAAACAGCACGGGAGCCCTTGTGTCAGGAGCAGATAAGCTTAATAGTGGAGCAGGACAGCTTGCAAGCGGAAGTGCAACACTTAAGGATGGTTTGAAATCATATACGGATGGAGCAAGCACACTTGCAGCAGGAGCAAGCAATTTAGATGCAGGTATGGATACACTTAAGAGTGGCACAGACACGTTGTCACAGAGTGCTCCATCTCTTGTGTCTGGTGTAAATTCTTTGTCAGATGGAATTAATACTTTAGATAAAGCTTTAAAGAACCCGATGTCAGATGAAGAAGCTGCAAAGTATAAGGAAGCTGCAAAAGCAGGAGTAGATGCAAAACTGGCAGATGATACTAATGCTACAAGTTATAATAATACAAAGAAATATGCTGCTGATGAGTATTATAAAGAAATGACAAGCGATAGCAGTGTTGAAAAAACTGTTGAGAGCCTTAAGGCTAATAAAACTTTATATAATATTATATATTCAACAGTTGAAGCACAGGTTAAACAACAGATTGAGGTTGCTGTTGTAGAAAAGGCAGGTGAGACCGCTGTTAAAGGGTATCAAGACAAGTTGGGTTCAAGAGAATCAGCAATAAAAGCAATATATAATGCTTCCGGCAAAGATTACGATAACGATGTTAAAGCATTATCTACAAGCAATACTGACAGTCAGTTAAAAACTATGGCTACACAGGTATTAGATGGAGTAGCAAGCAGCTCAAAGGATGCAGTTGGAACATCTGTTGCAGACGCAGCAAAAACGGGAGCTGAAACCGGAGCACAGGAGGCTGTAATTACCGGAATTGATTCTACAAAGAAAAATATTTCAGACCAGATTAATGCAAAACAGGAGAGTGGAGAGAGTCTGGTGAGTGGTGCAACAAAGCTTAATGCCGGAGCTAAGGTCTTGGCAGAAAAATTACCAGAGCTTGCTAAAGGTGTTGCAAACTTAAAAGATGGTTCGTCTCAGCTTAGCGCCGGAGCAGCAAAGCTTACAGCAAACAACGATACACTTAATGCCGGAGCAACAGCACTCAATGCCGGAGCAAGCCAGCTTTCAGCCGGAACACAGTCACTCATGAACTCAGTACCAACTCTCACAAGCGGAATCAAGCAGCTTGTAGACGGCTCAAACACACTTGTAGCAAACAATGCACAGCTCAACAGCGGAGCATCACAGCTTGCAGATGGAACAAATCAGATAGTTTCAGGTGTTGACCAGCTCACGACAGGATCTAAGACACTTTCAGAGGGTGCACACACACTTGCAGACGGTATGGTACAGTTCAATGAGGAGGGAATCAACAAGATTCTTGATGCATACAACGGTGACTTAAAGCCATTCACCGACAAGCTTCAGGCAGTAATTGATGCAGGTGAGGAATATCAGACATACTCAGCAATCGCTGATGGACAGACGGGCAGCGTTAAGTTCATATATAAATTAGCTTCAATAGATGCTAAGGCAGATAGCGACAAATAATTAATTAAAGGATGTTTAAAGATTAGGGGAGGCAAAAATGGGCTGGATAGAATATCTGTTAATCGTGGCGGGAAGCTCATTGGAGATTTTCGTTGCGATGGAATGTCAGGGATCCCTGATCCAGAAAGTAAATAAGAAACAGCTTACAGCCATTTGCTTCATAGTTGCAGTTTGCCAGTTGTTAGCAATGTACATCGGGTATTTCCTGTCAAGCTTCCTTAACGGGAAATACTCGGTGAAGGATGAAGCACTTTTAGGAGAGATAATTTCTATCGGAATACTGATAGGACTGGGGATCAGGCTTATAGGAAAGGCTATAAGAAACGAAAGGATTGAGGAGCATTGTCAGGCACAGCTTGACATGAAAAGAGTGCTAAGGATAGCAGGAATCACCGCATTTTATACGGTTCTTGCAGGAATAGCATTCGGCTTCCTCGGTACCGGACTTCTCACCATTATGATAATGGTGGCGCTGCTCACTGTCATCTGTATAGTGGCAGGCATTTACACAGGATATCACTTCGGTTTTGAGCAGAAGACAAAGGTATATATCGTGGGGGCGATACTCTTTTGGGCGGCTGGAATTGATGTGATAGTAAGACTTGTAAGTGCAAAATAATGCATAGGGCTCTGTTCGTAGAAACAGGGCTTTTTTGCTGTCTGAAATAAGGTGTAAACTTCTGTTGAAAACTGTTTCTAAATCTTTAACAATTTAAAATGCTTTTGTCAATATTTTTGCGGCAGTAATATCGTTTTACTGCTGCAAAATACTAATAAATCTTAAGCTTCTGATCAACCAGTGATTCACCTTCATATACAAGCTTAAGTGTGAAGAAATTATTTTCATTTTCAAGCAGGAGCTTTAAGAAGATAGCGTCGCCTTCCCAAGTAGGAAGTGTGGGCACTATAGTTTTATCAAACCATTTGAGGTCGCCTTCGTTGCATGTGATAAGCTTGCCGGAAAATTCATCAGCAGTGAAAAGACACATTAATTCCGGTTCCTGCTTATCACTTATAAAAGTTATAAGTGCGCGGAAACGGTAAGAAGTGAGTGTGAGCCCTGTTTCCTCTTTGACTTCGCGGAGCAGGCATTCTTCGGGGGATTCACCATTCTCGGCGTGACCGCCAACACCAATCCATTTTCCTTCATTTATATCATTTTCTTTTTTAATACGATGAAGCATGAGATATTGTCCATCGTGTTCTATGTAGCATAAAGTAGTTATTTTCATGATATACCTCCGTCAGATGATTATAACATAAAATGTTAAGGAAAGAGCCAATATGCGCAGAAAACTGAACGAAAAAGTCCGTCGACCTAAAAATCCAGTAAATATAATGGTTTAAAGGGTGTTTTGGGAGACAGCTTTGCAAAAAAACAGCTTATTTTTATGTATTTTACATGATTTTGGGGTGAAAAGTCTGTCGATGTCAGGGCTGAATAGTGACATATTGCTAAATGCTTGAAAATCAAGGATTTGCTGACATTATGATGCTTGAGGTCGACGGACTTTTTTACCTTTTTATATTGAATTTTCGATGAAAATGGAGTAGTATCATTTGTAGATACTGATTAAATCGGTTGAAATACATTACCTATGAGGAATTGACACAGAAAAGTTCTTTTTACTATTTTTTTTGATTTTTTGCTAGATATACATTACCTATAAGGAATTGACACTCATAAGTTGATTCACAAACTATATTTGAGATATGATATACATTACCTATAAGGAATTGACATGATATCTTAGGTACCATGTCAGTGTACATTTCTATGCGCAATATAGTAATTACATGAGATTTCAGTATTTATAGAATTTTATAGTACAAATTATAGAGAAATGTTAACAGTAGAATTAGCAACTTTACGGGCAAGGGGTGCATATTGATATAACTGTGAATGAAATGTAGAGGAATCAAATATAAAAGCAGCTATGGAGAATTTGTCAGCAAAAAGAGACAGCAGTGGAATTGATGGAATGAAACTATCTGATTTACCGGGATGAAGGGAAGCCAATTGCGTAGGTGATAGCATACAAACATGACAACATTGTCGGTAGGTTTTCATGCAATGGATTTGATACGTTTGGTCCGTTCAAGCTGATTGGCGGTGTATCAAAAGGACATTCTGATGAGAAATACCTTGTGGCGGCAGTAGAGTTTTACAACGGATTAACAGAACAGCCAGTGTTTCTGAAATAGAGAAACACTGGCTGTTTTTATAATACTAGTTTTTTATAGCTCAAGATTCAGATAAATCTCATCACGTTCATCTTGCTCAATACAAAGATAATGTTGCGTGGTTTTATAGGATGAAAACGACCAGCTTACTATAACTATTTTACAGCATACACAGAATTATAATTATAGCAATAGGCTGATAATTAACAATTATATTATTCCTACGATAGGAAACATGTGTATAAAAAGGTAATGCGGTGGATTAGAATATGATGAAATGAGTTAAAAAATCCGTCGACCTCTAATGCTAGTAAATACAAGGGGTTAGAAGGTGTTATATTGTTCTGAATAGTACTATTTTATATTAATTTGCGTATTTTTTGATTAGAAAACCTGTCGATGTCAAAGAAAGATTGAGGAATAGTATAGAATGCTGTAAAATCAAGGGGTTACATAGACGGAGTTGAGTCAAGTCCAAATTTGTGTGTAAATTCATCTTTCAGTTATGTGGTTTTATCTACGCTACTTTTATATTCAAGAGATTTGACTGAATGGAGCTTAGTTTATCATAGTACTCTTTCATATCAAAGATTTTATGACCTACACTCCATTCATTATGATCATCTTGAAGGACTGCACCAATTAATCTAATAATAGATTCCGTATTAGGAAAAATCTGAATAACTTTTTCGCGTCTTCTGATTTCTCTGTTCTCGCGTTCTATTATGTTGCTGGTTCTTAATGCTATACGATATTTTGAGGGAAGTGCCATGATGGTAATACTATCTTCAAATCCTTCATCAAGGACAGTCATTGCTTCATTTGCAACATCCTGATATTCATCGTATATAGATTCTTTTAAACGACGTGCCTCTTCAATAGTAGCTGCGTTAAACATGTCTCGTAACTCAGAAGCTAAACCAGTGCTGTATTTTTTAGGACACTTATCTATGATGTTTCTTGTAAAGTGAGCCTGACATCGCTGCCATGAAGAGCCAGAGAAACTCTCCTTTATTGCGTCAACAAGCCCCGCGTGTGCGTCAGATATTACAATATCTACACCGCGCAAACCGCGACTTTTAAGATTTTCAAAAAAGTCTCTCCACAAAGCTCTTCAGTTACTTTTTTGATATTTCTGGTTGATACGCCTTGCACAACCATTTCCATCATTGTTGTAATTAAAGCCTGTTCATTACGCTGATAATTTTCGAACAAGGAAGTTTTAAATGGAACATTACGATGTCTTGGAACCTGTAATTCAATCTTTCCAATACGGGTGGTTAATGTTCTTGTCCTAACTCCATTTCTATAATCAGAACGTTCTTGAGATCGTTCATAATTACTTGCTCCAAGCTGTTCAGTAGATTCAGCCTGAAGAACCTGATTAAGTAAAGCTTCCATAAGTTTGCCAAAAGCTTCATCCTTAGTTTCTGAAAAAAGTCCTACAAAAAAATCACTATCTAATGTAAAATGTAATTGAGCCATGAGTTTCATCCTTTCAATTATGTTTTTGTGTGGTAACTTAATTATAACTGAAAGATGAGCTCTCGGCTCTTTTTTATATAAATTTGTAATTTACACCATTATATGGACTTTATCCGGAGTTGTTATAGGTCGACGGACTTTTTGAACATTTTAGATTGATTTTGAGATGAAAATGGAGTAGTATCATAATTAGATACTGATAAAACCAGTTGATATACATTACCTATAAGGAATTGACACTTTTTGCTTACAATACAAACTCCATGTTCTCTCCGCGATATACATTACCTATAAGGAATTGATACTTGTTTGGATTTTGCATAGCATCTAACATCCGTTTTTGGGATATATATTACCTATACGTAATTGACATGATATCTTAGGTACCATGTCAGTGCACATTTCTATGTGCAATATAGTAATTACAGGAGATTTCAGTATTTATAGAATTTTAATAGGATAAATTATAGAGAAATGTTAACAGTAGAATTAGCAACTCTGCGGACAAGGGGGGCATATTGATATAACTGTGAATGAAATGTAGAGGAATCAAATATAAAAGCTGCTATGGAGAATTCGTCAGCAAAAAGAGACAGCAGTGGAATTGATGGAATGAAACTATCTGAATGAGAAAGACTTTGTGGCGGCAGTAGAGTTTTACAACGGATTAGCAGAACAGCCAGTGTTTCTGAAATAGAGAAACACTGGCTGTTTTTATAATCCTATTTTTTTATAGCTCAAGATTCAGATAAATCTCATCACGTTCATCCTGCTCAATACCCAGATATTGCTGAGTGACTTTATAGGACGAGTGATTGTAGACATCCATCAGCAGAGCGGGTGGCGTACCATTCTTCCAGGCGTGATATCCAAATGTCTTTCTTAGAGAGTGACAGCTGATATGTTCATCCTGAACTGTCTCCTCGGCAGCAGCCCTTACAATCCGGTATGCCTGAACTCTGTTTATTGGCTGCCTCCTACAGGTGGCTTTTGTAAAAATAAACTCATGCTCAGTCGGATGCCGTTCGTTGAAATATGCCCGGAGAGCATCGGTGGCATTGCCGTTTAGAGTGACATAGTTATTCTTGCCGGTCTTTTGCTCGTTGATAAGAAAATGA